>Ga0209611_10009799_pt1 | contig 14350 bp, 16 predicted proteins | sample S1TSphgellanicum_3_FD_187693 | JGI IMG/M metagenome (GOLD analysis project Ga0209611, IMG submission 187693) | Host-associated microbial communities from peat moss isolated from Minnesota, USA - S1T2_Fc - Sphagnum magellanicum MG (SPAdes) (version 2) | ecosystem: Host-associated > Plants > Peat... | reverse complement strand
GTCTTCCTTCATTTTGGGCCAATATAAAGTCTTCCCCAACAACTATCTTGTTTTTTTTTCTCCACAGTGTCATGCCATGTGCGCATCATGCACTTCTTGCATGACCTTCGTATGTAACTTTCCATCCAACACAAACACATGATTGCTTCCATTTAAGCAATATGTCTAGAAATGTGATCCCTCTCACCTTCTTATTCTACACAAGTTTTTAAAATAACTTTGCACCAAGCGATCTTCCACATACGCCTCTTATATTTTCCTCTCTAAATCTCTTTCTCTGACAAACATAGTTTGGAGGATTTGAGTACTTTCCCAATGCATCTCCCCTTAATATTCCTCTTTGCTATTTAATGCATCTAACACCACGTTATCTTTGCCAAGTTTATGGATCAACTCAATGTCCATAAAGGCCAAGGTATCATGCTAATGCAACTACTTTGCTATGGACCTTGGCTGGATCTCAAAACATCTTAGGGATACATTATTTGTAAAGACGTTAATTTTATTGAACCCCGAGTAATGTTGTCATGCCAACTCCCTACTACAATTTTATTTTTTTCATGAGCTGGCCATTTCAATTGGCCAATGTTAGCTTTTTGTTTTCAAAGGCAATTGGGTGTCCTTCTTGTATGAGGACCCCACTTATCACAAATCCACTAACATCAAATATGCACTTCAAATGGCTTTGAAAATCGCAACACTAGTGCTAACAACAACTTCCCTTTTAAAAGGTCGAATGCCTTTTATTGTTCACCTTTCCATTCAATTGATCCTTCAAAAGATTAGTGAGTGGTTTAACCAATGCTAAGAAGTCCTTTCTAAACTTCTTATAGAAGTTTGACCAATCCTAAGAATGACTTCACATCTTCGGTGGACATCGAGTGTTACCATTCCTTAATGGATTCAATTTTCTTTAGGTCGAGTCTTACCCCTTCCTAGAACAACACATGCTCCAAAAATTCTATCTCCAAACTTGCAAACTCACTTTTCGCCTGATTGGCATATAATTTGTTTTCCTTGAACTTTTGCAACACAAATTCCAAATGCATCACATGTTTCTCTATGGACTTGGAATACACCAAGATGTCATCTATGTAAATGATCACAAAGTCATTTAACTTCTCATGAAAGATCAAATTCATCGACATGGTGAATGTAAAAGGGGCATTATAAAGCCCAAACAACATGACCAAGAACTTGTATGATCCATATGTTGTTCTCATGGCAGTCTTTTCGACATCTGCTTCTCCCATGCGAATTTGATAATAGCCCAACTTCATGCCGATATGGATTAAATATCAAGCCCCATTTAAACGATCAAAAAGATCATTAATTCAAGGTAGGGGGTAGTTATTTTTAATGATGATTTTGTTCAAAGTGCGATAATCTATGCACATGTGCAATTTTTTGTCCTTTTGGTCCACAAACAAAACAAGCAGTCCATAACATGATTTACTTGGCCTAATATATACATGTTCCAAAAGTTAAAGACACGAAGGTTTGGACATACTTCCCCATCGCTCTTGGCCCATCAAATTGTGTAAACTCAGAAGTTCATGCCCAAAAATTCCTATTCAAAAGTTCTTGTTTAGGCTTTAGGATCTAGTTGTGGGGAGTGAATATTTCATTCAATTTGGCCTTGAATGCGTTACAAGGCAAAGTCCCCATCCAATTTGGCTCAACATCCTTTTGTGTCGTCCACCATTCTAAGGCATGGTCCTTCAAAATAAATTGTGCCAATCTTAGCCAATCAACATCCATGTTGATCGCTTAAGACTTGAAGTAAGCCTCCACTTGGAGAGCCCATTATTTCACCCTTTTTGCCTTTATGCCCTTTCCCATGAAAGGCTCTACCGTTTGGGTTTTCATGGCCTTTGCGGCTTCTTGAAGCTTCTTGCAGTTTTTTTGCTCGGCCTTGCCCCTTGTCCTTCTTAGCTATTTTTAATTCCAAGGTCAATTACACATTGGCTTCTCCTTGATTCACCGTAATGGTCTGCACCACTTTTATGGATTTTGCCATAACGTGCATGGACAAAGAGGGAAGGACTTCTTCCCCTTGAAGGACCTTAATTTTGACCCACTCCAACTCAAACTTCATTCAAACTGCTTATTTCGCAACTTGGAGGATCTGTTTTGCCTCAAGGTGGAGTTTTTCATGTTGGGCTTCTTTTGCTTCTTGGGCCTCCCTTGCCTCTTAGGCTTCCTTCACCTTTTTGGCCTCCTTCACTTGTTTTTCCAATCATTTATTCATGATTGGCTTCTTCAGAATGCTAGTGTGTTCCGGGTTATTTTCTTCCTCTTCACTTGAATCCAAGGAGTCGAAGGAAGATCAAACTTGCTCCACCAAATGGACTTCATCCTTGGAGGCTTCCTGTTTGGAAGACTCCTTTTTTTTTATGCCCCTCCATCCATGTTTTTCGAGTTGAAGGGCCCAAAGGCCTCTTCATTTTCGCCCTTAAGCATCTTGGGAAGCTTTTTGGCAAAACCTAATTCAATTGTGGCAAAGTTGGCCGTTTTTTTGTCCTTGTGAACCTCTTTTGTAGTGGCCTTTTCCACCTTGACCACTGCCATTTTCACCTTGGTCCAACAAAAACACTTTGTGACAAGGGACACAACAATTGCTTCCTCTCCCATCTTTTCATTTGTCGAAACAAGTTTCTGCTTTAATACCAAATGACATGCCCTTTCCCACTTGCCACCTTGTGTTCAAGCACCTTGCCAAGTCTTCTTGTGTCAATTTTTTTAACTCCTAGCCACCTATGCACCTCACAACAAACTTGGTTAATCCACTCTAAGAAATATTTGATTGGAAAACTAAACCAAAAACTAGTCATTTTGGCATTTGGTCAATTTGGCCACTTAATCATACTAAATAAATCGATTTGAACATGTCCAACTTTACTGATGGTTTTTTTGACTAACCATAAAATGGTCTTTTTGATTAGTCAAATTGGACAAAAATTTGGGCAACCCAAAAAAATTAATTAAAAAAATAGCTCAATTGTAAATATAAAAATGTAAATAATAAATAAATACCTACCTACCCACCCACCCATGACCTACCTACCCACCATGGCCTCCTACGTACTTATCCACAACCCACCTATGTATTATAAATTTACACACATGTATAAGGTATATATACAAATATACATACTCCACATAGTATATGTTGGTAAAGGAAATTGAACCTTGGTCTCCTTAGTTCCACACCAATGTCTTGGCCATCAAACCACCCCATCACTTTGTAAAACATTATGATACATAATGGATTTAAAATGTATCCTTGAACTTCCATGAAAGTTTTTATCAATGTGTATAATAACATTTGAACTTCAATTTTTTTCATAAGTAGGTTAGTAGGTACTTAATTAGATAAATGGGTAGGTACACATGCCTACTTACCTATGTTTTAAAATGTTCATACTTACTTAGGTAAACTATAGGTTGGTATGTAAATAAATAATAGGTAGGTAGATAAATAAATAAATAGAATATAAGTAGGTAGCTAGATAAATATGTAACTTTGGTAAATAATAGGTAGATAGTATTAGGCAAATAAAACATAAGTAGGTAGATGGTGGGTAAGTAGGTAAATAGGTAGGTAGGTAAGACATAGGTAGGTAGATGGTAGGTAAATAGATAAATATGTAGGTAGGCAAGACATAGGTAGATAGATGGTAGGTAAGTAGTTAGCTAGCTAGGACATAAGTAGGTTAAAATAAGTAACTAGGTAGGTAGGTAGGTAGGTAGGTAAGACGTTAGATAAATATGTAGGTATGTGTTAGGTAAGTAGGTAGGTAGGTAACTTAGTAGGCACAGTAGGCATAGTAAGTAAACTAACTAACCAAATTAATATGTCCAATTTGACTAAACATGGCCATTTAGTATGGCCGATTTAACTATGCCATGGGCATCTTGATGGACAATTTTAAAAATTTGCCCTTCTTGATTAAATGTACAACTTAACACTTAGTCAAAACGGTCACTTTAGTAAAAAACCAACCAAAATAATCATGTGTCTTTCATGCCCCATGCCTTTAGCCAAAATGAACATCCTTTTGGTCAATGTGAACACTTTAGTCAAGTTGAACCTTTTGAAAAACCATGATTTCTTATAGTGGTCCCAAAATCCTAACCATTTAGGACGGACTTAAACTCTCTATTTAAACTCATTAGACTTCATTATTGAAACTAAGTCTTAATCTAATCTGGAGCCAACCATGGGCCTGACTCCCATAATTGGCCCAAATGGTCTTAAAGCCGAACCAACATTAGGTTGACTCAAGGGCCTCAAACCTAACGCCCAAAGTTGGTCCAATGAAGATTTCAATTGACATAACTTGAATTGTCCCAAGGTGCCCAACCTTCATTTGGTGACCTTGAAGCTTTAGAAGGATAACTTTTATCATCCCAAACGTTTTAGAAGGCCAAACCTTTTGGGTTGGCCTAAAACATCGTTTAATCGTACATTGAAGGTTTTAAGGGGATAATGCCCCACATTATAATCCTGGGGACAACCTTTAGTCGTCCCCTTGGTCAACAAAAGCCTAAGCTCCCACATAACCTAAATAAACCCCTAAATTTAGATGTCTTTTGAGTCCTAGAGAAATTGAACCTTGCAAAGCCATTTTTGGCATAACTCTCATATCACCTTGATGTTCCACTAAAGTGTTCCTAATATGAGGCCCACTCTCACTTAAAACATTTCTTAAGCAGAAGGGCACAACAAGGGCCCCACCTCACGTTATCTGCAAAACACCATCAAACATCCTCTTAAGACTTCACTATAAACTATGATCTCAATGTGATTTACATAACACTTGCATGTTCTATGTGAATTTCCACATGCACATAAATTTGAAATCCAACTAAATTAAAATTTTCAAGGTTTTTAATTTTTGACACATAAAGTTTAGGATTACGGGTGTAGCATAACCATAACAAAGTTGTAAACATTTTTTAGGTCTAAAATTAGACAATTTGTGAGAAGGTTCAAACCAACCCACAATCATATCTTGATGCAAACCAACACAACATGTTGCCATGGCTTCAAGTTTTCTTGTGGCAAACTTGAATCACTGGTTTTTTTTTAAAAATGGTTTTGTTTTAAACTCCATCTACAAAACAAGATTCTTCGCTCAAAATAATTAGGAAATTGATTTCCTATCTGTGCTTGCAAGAAAGTTCAAGGTTACATTAGTCTTTTGTTATGTCCTTTTTAATTGTTTGCAAACCTAAATGTTTCTCACAATTTTGGACATCTAATGAAGATTTTGAATGATGCATACTCAACATTGTGGCTTCCATTATGCCTTTCTTGTTATTTATCAAATATATGGATTTAGGGTTGAAGAGAATTTTCAATTATAGCTCATATTCAACCTAAATTCCAATTCTTGCATAGTTTTCTTTAGAATATAAAGTTCATAACCAACATGACAAATCATTTATGGGACTATAAAGTTTGATTATTGCAATGCCATGCCAAGATTATAAAATTGTTGTGGATGTTGCAAGTATCCCAAAGATATTGCAAAATGAACCATTTATTACTTTGTGGGAAAGGATTAATTCAAACCTTGAAAGAAACAATGTAATCTCCTCCTCTTGGACCATTTCAAATACATGATATCAATTGTTTTTTTTCATTTCACAACCAAACATGACTTTCATAACCATATTGAAATTATGGTCATTCCATGGGATCGGTTTGAGGATTTTGTCCAAGGGGAACAAAATAATTTAGAATTCCTTTGCAAATTTACAAGCACAAAGGAACATGTGAGGAATTCTTGCACACCTTCAACATGAAGATATGCACTCACAAAACCCGTTTGGAAGTGAAACTATTATGTAGTTGTAGTCTAACAAGTAAGGTGGTTTAATGTAATGCAATGAAGTTCACTAAGAATCTAATGTATTGTGTCCACTTGGAAGATACAAAAACATTGTGGGAGAATCCTAACTCACCATGATGGAATGTGAAGGGGCATTATGTTGATGTTCATTCAATGTCATGCTTAATGGTTGAACCCCTTTTATTCCATTCATCATAACATCTACATACAAATTCCTAATCTAACATGCATTGGATTTTTGAAAAGCTAATTTAAAAATGAGCCATGTTACAAAATCTTATAAGTTTTTATTTATTTTTTGATCAAGAATTAAACCTTGGGACTAAAAATCACTTTGCTTAGATTGAAGAAAAAATAAACAATTTCAACCCCCTCTATTTCCAACAAGTGTAACTCCCTTACAACAAACCCGATGATGCTGAAATTTGGAGGGAACCTTCTACACCTCCTAAACAAGAACTATTTTAAGTTTGACACAAATCCAACAGTGGATTTGGGGGGAACAACTATTTGAAATAAAATTCCAAAGGCTTTGTCATGGAAATCCTTCCATGAACTCCACTACAAACACCCTTTACTTCCAGCAAGCATAGCTCCCTTACAACAAAATTGATGATGCTGAAATTTGGAGAAAACCTTCTACACCTCCTAAACAAAAATTGTTTTAAATTTGACACAAATCCAACAGTGGATTTGGGGGGAACAACTATTTGAAATAAAACTCTAGAGGCTTTGTCATGGAATTCCTTCCATGCTTATTTCTTGCACACATCTTTTCCATGAACAACACCTTCCCACACATAAGAACTAATATTTTTCTCACACATTCATTCTCTTCCTTTCCCCTTCCCCCAACACAAGATACTCCTCTCTCCCTTGGTAAGCCTCCATGACCTTTCCTTCAGCTTGTTCCCCTTGTCCAATGGAAGCTTCAAAATCCTCCCTTCCAATCAATGGCCTTCTCATCACTCAAGAGCCAATGAAAATTGAGAATGATTTGCTCTCCAATTGATTTTAGGATGAGAATTCTTGGGCCCAATGAAACACAAAAAATATTCCATCCTCCAATCAAATAGGATGGCAATCCTCATGACTAATGGGATTGGAGGACTCATCCTTCCCCTTATCTTGGATATCTTGATGAGGTTCTTGAGTTTGATCCTTATCATTTCCGTCCGTTGACCCTCACATCCTACTTCTTCATCCTAATTATTTCAAGTAACTAACTACTATGATAATTTATCAGTAATAACAAGTAAACATCATTGAGTCCTTACTTGACTAAATCAATTCAATGGTTGAAGTAACATCCCCACGTACCATTTACTCTTTTGATATCCCCTACTTATTTTTTCTTCCATGCATTAATTAACTATGTAGTACATAGTAAATTGGAATTAAAATTTGCATCACCAAAACCCCCCACATACTTTTAGATCCATTGTCAAAATTAGGGTTCGATGAATCCATTAGATCTAGGATGTTCGAATTTTCATGAGGTTCTGCCGTCACTCCCACACCTACCCTAATTTGTTAAATAAAAAAACCTCGACCCCTTCTAAACGCAATTACCTCATTGTTTCTACTACCCTCTTAGTTTTTGTTAATGCATGTGAGAATTTAGTCATGGCGGATGATGTCGTTATGCCCTCGAATCTTCTAGTTTCATTAGTAGAAAAAGAAGAGCTTGAAAAAACACCGCTTGACGTGATTGTCTTTCAACGGTCACACGAAGAAGAACCATCCAAAAGAGTGGTGCACACTCAAGTCGATCGTTCGGCATGGGATCGTCGATTGTCTCCTAACCCACATGCCTTAACAATTTATTTAGAATTTGTTCCTACTTATGGAACCCTACCAAAAAGGTTTGAAGAATGTTAATGTGAAGATGACGATGTTTGTCTTCATTATCGAACTCGGGTTCTCGGTGATGGCCATTATCGTTGGCTGCGAGGCCCAACCAACCCCCTTTCCATGGAGCATCGAACCAAATACCTAACTCGCACCATTCATCGCATTCTGGAATTTTTGCAATTGTGATCTATCTCTTTTAAGTTGTTTACTAAGTTATAATTCACTTAAGGCCACTCAGGTGGAAATGTTAATACCTAAGTTTGATTTTGATTCTATTTAAGAGTCTGATAGAAGTGAAGACTAAATAAAGATGTATTAGGATTGCATCTTAGAAATTTTTCAAGTACATCATTCGTGCCTAAAGATTATTCTACAGACTAACTTAATATTGTCATGGCGAAATGTTATTGTTAATTATGGGCTTGTATTTTCAATATATCAATAAATCACATCTAATTCTACATCCCCTTTCCCTTCTCTACAACATAAAAGGATAATGCACTTAAAAAGGTTTACTAGGTCCTAAAATTAACTAAACCTTGCATCAATTTAAATAAAATAGTTTTCTACATTGAAATATCCAAAGGATAATTCAACTCTTAATAATTATTACTTAAAGGCTTATCAAGATTCAAATCATTAATATTAAGGAAAACTATGGAACTCAAGCTTAACAATTTGTGATATTATAATCCATGACTCACTGAACACAAAATTTGTAATCCCTCAAACACATTGACACACCCTAAAGTAAATTCAGCATCATTTATTTACAAGTGTTATCTTATCTTTAAAATTCTCCTTCTTCAAAACAACGCATTTGGGTTTATATTTGTTTGTTGCCATTCATTACCAACTAGGTTTTGAAATGTTCCATATTTGAAACAGTTTGTTTTCTAGGTCCCAAGTTGAAATGACCTCAATCATAATTGGGTGCAAAACAACATTGCACCATTGTGTAAAATTTAACAACTTCCAACCTTTTTTTTTTGAATTGTTAATTAATAGACTCTATCATCCACATTCCAATTCCTCCCTAACTATTTCCAATGTCTATTATACTTCACACTCTTCATGATGTGACTTTTTTTAATTGTTTCATGTCATGTGGTCTTTGTTTCTTATTTCCAACTTGAGGAATTTCCCGTATTATCTATGTTAAACCTTAATTTCATATGGGTTATGATGTACTATTTCATGTTCTACTACCCTAAACCTTAGTTTCATATGGGGTTTGATTATTAATTTGATTTGCCAATGCAACTTGTGGAATGTTCACATATAGTCAATTATGACTTTTTATTTATTCCTACCAATTGTAGGTCAATCAAAGCCATTATATTTGTTTTGCAAATATTTTTCGTTGATTTTTGACCGAAAGATAGAACTAATTAATGTTTTGCTTGAAGACATGTAAAAACTTCTTTTGTCTACACAACAAAAATGTGGCTAGAAGAGCGAAAATGAATTACTACCCATAAAAAAGGAAAAAAAAATTTGAACGAATTTCCAAAATCAACCAACATTCACAACCCAAACCTCGAATTGTGAAAAGAAGTAAGGTATCACGTCCATTAAGTGTGTTTATCAATGAGCATTCATTATTGAACAACCATATTTAGACTAAAGTCTTTATCAGCTAATATACTATGAGGTGATTATACTCGAAATGTATGTTATTGGTGAAAGGGAAATGCAAAATATATTTCTAGATATTGAATTACGTTTATAGTTGAAAAATAAATAGTTTTCCTTTTATGCATCACTTATGATTTGGAATTGATAGATATATTTTCAAAATTCAAACTCCCTAAATCCTAGAATTTTATGTTAAACTATCACCCACCTAAACCAACTTTTAAGGAGTTGACATAATGCTCAATTTGATAGCAGACCTCTAGTCACTCAAAACATTGATGTCATCACATACATTAACCCAATTTAACTTGCATTAATTCATTGGAAAGTTAACTACAAGGCGTAACTATTTGCCAAATTTCAAACTTTGCACCTAAATCAAAAAAAAATTATGTTATAAAACCCAAAAGGTTTTATGAACAATCTCTAAGATTTCAAGCTCCAAATCTACCCCTATTCATTTCCATTCTTTCAAAGGTATTATTATGATCCAATTTAATTTCCCTCTTTCCACCGTCTACTAAGATTCATTAATTTTTTCTTCCCAAGGAAAGTTATAGGAATGAATTTTCCAAATATTCAAATCGGAAATCACGTCTGAAAAGAGAAATACAAATGATTCAAATTCGTGCTTTCAAAGAAAAAGAGAAGGAAAAAGGCGAAGGAAAACCCCAACTTGGTGGCCAATGGCAGGTTCCAAACTTGGTGACCCTTGGAATGTTCCATGCTTAGAGGTCAATATGGAAACATCTTGTTTGATGGCCAATGCAAGGTTCTAAGTTTGGTGGTGAATGGGGAAACATCTTATTTGGAGGCCAATGGAAGGTTCCAATGTTTGGTGGCCCTTGAAAGGTTCCAAATTTGATGGCCTTTGGAAGAAAAAAAAAAAACATATTTTTCACCTCCTTCCACTTTTCACCCCATAAAATTTTACTTTATCATGGTTTTAGACCATTGCTTCATTTCTTGCCTTCCTTTTCCTTGACCTATAAATTACAATCATGCATCTCGAGGTACCAAATTTTCTACACATTCATCACCAAGTCAATTTTGATTGAAGATTTTTTCCCTTCCTTAAATTCATAACATCGTGCATGACTATGTCTTACAAGCTTCAAGTTACACAAATGAACAAATAACCACCCTGGGAATCATCCCTAGATTTGACACTAACCTAACAAGTTCATGATGAAGATCCCAAATCATGAGAGATGCCCCTTCCTCTCAAAATCAAACCCCTTTAAGCTTGGTATTATCAAATTTTTCTGAACTTTCATACCTTGGTGATTTTGTTGCAATCAACTTTGCTTCTAGTAATGAACTTGAAACTATCTGTGAAGTATTTTACAAAACTAAACACACGTAGATTTTTGCATGGTCTTCAAATCCCGATGTTGGACATTATCATTGGTTAGGCGGTTCAATTCGTTGACTGCCTCCTAACAACAAGGTGGATTATTTAATTCACACCATCCGACACATATTAAATTTCATGTAATTATGAACTACCACAATGGCATAACCTAGGATTCAACATGTATTTGTAGTTCCTCCTTGAGCTTTTCCATAACTTGAATAAAACTCATTCATCATGAAACCCATGTTGTAATTGCCACCCTATCACCCTACTCATTTAAATTATTATGTTGTCTCACATTAATCTTACACACTTATAATGTTTGAAAATTACTCTATATCCATTGAACCTTTCATTGACACCCTTTAATTACTTCAAGAATTTCAAATCATCTTTGCTTACACAACTATCCACTAAATATTATAACAAGACCAACATTTTTCTAAACATTATAAATTTTGTTGTTTACTTTTAACCCCAACCTCTATAAACTTTTCACCCCAAATCATGCAATTAAAGTTTTAAAACTATGATTATTAGCTTTTGTTGATGAAAAAAAATGAAATTCCCAAAAAAAAACCCCACACAACCATGCACACCCATCATTCCTCAATCTAACATGAAATTGTTAAAGATCCCTAATAGCCTTATCATGCCCCAATATCCCAAATGAAATTCTTGAAAATTGAAACCATCGCACATGGCTGTGTCGATAGGGCTGACATATACCTACATGGAAAACAAAAAAACAAATAAGGCCAAATATGCCACAAGAAAGGTTTACTTGGATACCACCATGACAAGGGATTTTAATTATTAAATGGTATTAAAGCACACTTGATGGGATTTATATGACAATACCTTTCTCCTATTCAAGTAATGGTTCATCATAAGGCCTATGTTAGGGATAAGGCATTGAACATCGAGCTTATGACCCATGACACTTTTGTGTTCCCATCTGAGGTGAAAGACTCAACAAAAAAAAAATTTGATGAATTACAAAAAACACCTCAAGGATCCTATCAATGTCAAAATGTGAGTTCTTAAAAGCCCTAATTCAATTTTTTATTATGTCCAACATGTCCTTTTGGACCTGAATCTATCAAACCAAGATGATACATTGTTCACGCTCAAAATTCAAATGCCATGGCAATTTGAAATTATAAAAAAATTTGGAAACCAAAGTTTAGTTTCATTTTATGCAACCTTTGGAACAAACCAAAACAAAGTATGTTTTCTTCTTTTGTTGAATGAAATGTAGTGACAAAATCATTGATTAGGAATGCAGTGTGCATAATATTTGTTCAATGTTTTTTGTAGTACACTTTGTATACCTTGATGGTGTTTAATGAATGGCAAAATGGCATACTAAGTGCTTTCATTGCCATTGGAAAAAGTTGGGAGAATGATTTGTGCACCCAATTCTCCAAGCATTATCAAGACGATTACTAATCAATTGGATGCCCAATGTTATCATTATGGACAATGTGTAAGCTAAAATCAATGTTTGAAGGTAAAAACATTTGGGTTCAACAATATCTTACCACTACACCAAAACAAGGCATCCATGACTTGATCATATACAATTAGAGTTTCAATTTAGTCATGGAATAATATATGTTTTACAACTATGCCATTTTTATGATTGTAATCATTTTCATGACTACACAACTCTTTAACTATAATCATTTAAAAAAAATTACTAGGTGTACCATTGAACTTATTTGACCAAAATTTCAAAATTGGACACCATGGTGAGGGACTTACATTTGCAAATTCAAACCATGGCTCACCTTTGAAAAAATAATGCATTGTTATTATCATGTTTCTTGGATCCTATGGGTTTTGTAATGTATTTAAAATTTCATATATATAATTTGGTCTAATATTAAATCCACAAATTTCAACCTACCTTTGATCTAATGATATGTCTAATATATTTTAGAATAAATATTACATATATTTTTATAACATTGAATTTATCTGAAACTTTTTATTATACTATGGTTTTCTTATGGTCTTTTTTTTATCAAGCTTGTGGTTTTGAAACTTTAGTGATTTTTCCAATATTTTTCTAACTTATTTATTTTTTAACAAAAAATGTTGAAATTATTCAAATTTTAACTATCATCGCAAGCATAACCATAAAAAAAATCTTTTAAAAAAATGAGCTATTATTAACACATTATAAAGTTGATGATTTCCACCAAGAATTTGATTGCCATGTTGTGCTAATTCCATACGAATTAGTATTGAAAAGCATGTACCCATTACTCCAACAATGGCACCAAAAATACAATATAGAGTGCCTATATCTTTGTGGTTTGTAAAAAACAACCATCTTTGTGCAAAATTATTCATTTTATAACCCCATCTTTCAATAATATCATGCTTTGTTGAACTAATTTTGATTGATGTTCTTGCAATTTGGAAAAGCGAAATTTGCCACAAACTGTTTCGCGAAAACAAGTTACTATCTTCTCTTGTAGACTGATGCGAGAATGCTCCTGAATAACTAACAATGTTTTAAACTTTTGCTCTATTTGTTGGCGCAACATAGCTTGCACTATCTGTTTGCACTTAGGTGCACAATGCGTAATTATATCATTTATACATGATTCTCCGATCACTTGCATACTTTGAAGCCACAATGTGAAAATTCATCCCAAAAAATCATCAAGGGACTTTCACTCAAAGGTTATTTTGATGAATACCTTCCTTGAACTTTTTGACATTAATAATGATATATATTCCTATTAATTATATCCAATATATCTAAAGAAAAATTCACAATGTGCCCCAAAATGGAAAGTTGTCATATAATGAATAGCCAAGAATATAGATATTGATCCCTATAATTTTTAGGAAACTTATGAATTTTTTTCAAATTATTTTCTTATGGAAAATTATTCCACCTTCCTTTTCATTATTTTTGAGAAGTGAAAAAAAAATGGAAAAAGAAAACGCAAGAAAGGAACAAGGGTCAAGTTCTAGGGCTAGGGTGAAACTTATTTATTAAATTATTTGCTAAATATTTATCAAAATTATTACCATAAAAATTGGGGAAAATATTATAATATATATTAAATCAGATTCAATAAAATGAAAATGCCTTTTCTTGAAAAGACGAAAAATTACTATTCATAACAAAATTAATGAGAACTTTATGATATTAAAATATGTTGTGTGTGTGTGTGTGTGTGTGTGTGTGTGTGTGTATTAGTAATTATGAAATTTACATAATATGTTAATATTTTATATAATCTTTTACATACTATTATATATTTAATAAAATAAATTTATTTATTTTAATTTTAATTTTAATAATTTTAATACAACATTGATTGATTCAATATATCTTTAAAAGGTGGGGATATTTAATATTTTAAAAATATTTTCCCACAAAACCTTTTCAATGTTGATTTTAAATAGGCTTATTTACAAATCATTTTAAAGAAAAAAAATCTTCAAGACATCATTATTGTTGAAATTTATTAAATAGTGACAATTCAAATGAATTTTCAGTCAAATTATTTTATATTTTTTTCTTAAAAACACTATAGATGTGTACATCTTGGAAAAATATTTATGAATGAAGTTTCAATTTTTTCATTTGGACAAAGTATGAAAAAGATAACAA
>Ga0209611_10009798_pt1 | contig 14351 bp, 6 predicted proteins | sample S1TSphgellanicum_3_FD_187693 | JGI IMG/M metagenome (GOLD analysis project Ga0209611, IMG submission 187693) | Host-associated microbial communities from peat moss isolated from Minnesota, USA - S1T2_Fc - Sphagnum magellanicum MG (SPAdes) (version 2) | ecosystem: Host-associated > Plants > Peat... | reverse complement strand
TTCAAATCAATTTAATGAAACAAAAACAGTTTTCAAAATAGTTGTAACCTCCTTGGGCACAATGTAAAAGGATGCGTACTTAGTTATTTTTGGAAAATTTTAATACAATATTACATAACCATTTTTGACAAGTTTTTAATATAAACATTGTTGACATAATAATATAAATAATATTTTAGAGAATTTTTCAAAAGATTTCAAGAATATTCTTGATTAAAACATTGAATCCTATTGGCATGGATGGAACCATAAGTGCACATTTGTTTAAATGTGCGCCATGTATGTTGAAATGAAGGAAATCCGAGAAAGGAAAAAATCATGAGCCTACACAATCGAAGTTTGAAGGACTTAAACTCAAAACCTTTTTCATATAGGGGATAATCCAAACACTAGAATATTTTAGTAACATTCATAATAGATGAAAAAATTTATTCACTAGTGCTGAAAATTTGTAATATTCAAAATATTTTTTTGGAGAAACATCTATTGATTATCAATTATAAGTATGGTAATCACAATGTATGGAGACATGACCTTTCACATTTAATTGTAAAAAAATACAAGTTCAAGAAGAAAAGGATAAAAACAAACTTGGACAAATGGGATCACCAACAATGTACAAAAATTAAACATGATAATGGGGTGCAAATATCTTCAATTTAGGAGCCAATAAGATTTTTTTATAAAAGGATTGTGAGTTTTTTTTTAATCCATTTTCACATTTTCATATGAATGAATTTTTGAATGAATTTTTTTGCAACTTATTATTAAAAACAATACATACAGTTGCCCCAATATATTACATGTTTTGTGTTAATGATTGTTGATTAAATATGAAATTTTCAATATGTGTAGATATTGTTAGATTTGGTGTTTTGTTTTGAAAAATCATCATAATTTTGAATCATGGGTGCAATCATACTAACATGTACCATTAGCAATCATAACCACTCTTTAATTTTTTGAATTTTGGATTTAAATCATTTTTTATAAAATTTTATTGTGAATACATTATGTACATATCATAAAAGTTTAAAATCAATCTAATGAGTTAAAAATACGTAATTTACACTTTTAAGGACTTGTAACCATTGCTTAAAAACAGTTTTGACATAAAAATATAATTTGAAAATATGTTTTTGACGTATTTTGGGATTTTAAAAAATAAAAATAACATAATAGTATCAAGAAAATTTTATAGATTTTCAATGTTTTTTTTAAAGAAGTATTTAAAAAATTTAAAGAATATTTTTAAAAAACAACAAAAAAACAGTGGTCTAAAGGGGTGGGTGTGCCTTCTTATAATGTGGTTGGACCCTCATATCAAAATATGCTAATTAATTTAGGTTTTTGTTTTATAAACTACAACTTTGTTTTATATGTCATGTACATTACACCTCATTTACATGTAATAAATGACTTTCAAAATTTTGAAGTTTTGAAACATACTTTGAATTTCCATAACTTTTAGATTGTGAGTGTTTATTGAATGTGGGTAGTAGGTTACTATCATCTAAATTTTTTTACCATCACTTTTTTTTATTGAAAGAGTTTTTCACCTTAATCCTTTGTAAAATTGATTGTTTTTGGTGGAACTATTAAATAAGTTCAAAAATCTTTTACTAAAACCAAAACCCAAAGTTAAAATTAATGATTTTTTAATTTGAATTCCTCAACACTCATGTTAGTTATTTAACATAACGTAGAATGATTAACATAATTTTAAAATGTCAAAATAAAAACATATATGTGTAGTCACAATAAAACAAACCAAAAAGGATGTCAAATGGACCTTAAAAACAGTCAAGATTGGAAAAATATTTATGTTTTACCATTTGAAACCATGGCAATCATGGCAAGTTGTTCCTCTTTCATTCATATGAATGTCAAGGAATTCAAACCAAAAATCTATTTGATAAAATTTTAAGTTTTGATTTAAGACCTTTGAAAGTGAACACCTATCACATCAAAAGGACTCATATAATAATTAAAAAATTGATGGAAACAAATTAAAAATATGAAGACCTATTAGCCACATTCAAAAAACATTTGTACTTTAAAATATGTGAAATTCAAAAACTTTAAAAATTCAAAGAACTTTCCAAAATTGATTCAGAATTTAAAATTTTCAAAAGTCTTTTACCACATATAAATGGGTATAATGTACATGATGTGTTATAAAAAGTTCTAGTTTATTATACAAGAAAACGTAAAAATTTATAAATCAATTTTTGGTTATGATTTGAAATTGTTATTATTTTTTTTAATGAAACATTAAATTTACAAAGATCAACACATTTTCTAAAATTGATATTTAATTCAAATATGTAAACAGAAAAACATGTCATCTATCTAAACAATTATATGCATTTATTATAAGAATTTGTGCACAAAAAATTTCAAAAATTCATTTGTAAGAAAAAATTATTTTTGGGCAAAAGGACATGTAATCCTTTTTTAAAGTAACATTCATGACTGGTGCATTTGTGCCCATATGTAATATAGTTTCATCACTTTTGACATGGTTTTTAGCTTCATTGAACATATTTGCACCTAATGGAAATGAATTCTAACCAAAATAGATCAAACAATTTTATTATTTTATTTATCAATTTGAATTTCAACAAAGTCTATCATCAAATTATTATCCATTGAATGTGTTCATTTGAATGGTCAAAGACAAGATAGTTTTTCACTATAATAATATTATTTTCAATTTTTTGATGTTGGGGTCAAATCACAATAACACATTCCATAACAAGCTCGATTTTTCATGTTTTAAAGTTGTAATTTAATTTGATGTTGAAATTGTAATATTTGTTTATATTGTTGTATCTTTAATAGATAATGAGAACATGTGAATTAATTTGAAATTAATCCAATGGATAAAAAATGAACAAAAACTTTCATCAAACATTGTAACATTTGGTTGTAAGTAGTAAAAAACTTGTAAATGGATTTGAATTTTTTTGAAAATGACATTTTTGCGAAAATTTTAACATAAACTGTAATAAAATTATATGAATTTTTTTTTTAAAATTTAAATTTTTTTTAAAAGACTTTATCAAGAATATTTCAAGAATATTTTAAGAATATCTCCTAAAAAGTAGTCAAAAGCAAGCAGGTGCGATTCATGTTATCCCGTTTGCACCCATTGTGTCATTTTAAGTTAGCATCCTAAGAAGTATTTTGCATTAAATGGTAACAAGTTTTAAAAAAAAAATTAAATAGTAAAAACCTAAATGTTCGTTAAACTTAAATCAAAGTCCAAATGTAGTATTTTTTTAAAATCACATTTTGACAAAATTTTGCACAAAAAAATTGTTTCATTATAGTGCATCAAATTTCAAATAATAAGAATAGGTTTTTAGTAGAAGTTTTTAAATATAAGTAATATTTTAAAATCTACCTTTTATAATGTGAACTTTTGTGAAGTATGTGCTAAGTATGTGGGTCTTGTCACACTAACATGTACCACAACAAATGTAAGTTTAATGTTTGGTTTTATGTTTTTAAATTTTTTAAAAAGAATAAAGAACTCCAAATGGATATTACATAATGTTATTTCAACGTATTGGTATATATAATCTAAAAATTTGAAATTAATCTAATGAATGAAAAATACCCAAAAGCATTTTGAAAACACTATAACCAATGATTTTAAACAATAAAATAACTTGTAAATGGAATTGAATGTTTTTGAAAATGAAATGTTTTTAGCAAATAATTGATGTAAACCATATTAACATAATAATGTGATGAAAAATTTCAAGATTTTTTAGAAAAATTTAAAGACTTTGCTTCAAAACATTCCAAAATAAACACCCAATAAATAGTTACCCAAGGGGGTGGATTTGGTTCATGTTATCCCATTTGCGCCCATGTTTTCAAAATATAAAATATAATTTTTAAAAAAATTTCTTTCAAGAATATAATGATTTTTATGTCATAACTTAGTTAAGTATATTTCATTGAATATTATGTGTGAACTCCCCAACCACAAATTTTTCATCTTGTAAATGAGAATATTGTTTGTTTAGTTTCAAATCTAGGAAATTTGCCAGACACTAAGCCAAATGTTATTATTGTTGCCAAGTCCAATGGATGAAGCTAAAATCTTTTGATATGTTTAGCTTGAACTTTTGTTAATAATTTACATTTAAATATATAGGGAACTCTTATATACATTTAATTCTTGTGTGTATGAATGTGCTCCTAATAACTTATCGAATGTTGTCAAAGGTAGCTCTTTGATACGATGTGTTACAAAAGATTTTCAAGCCTCTAATGTGATCTTTAGTTCCTTGTGCTATGCAAACAAGATCATGCAAGGCTCCAAGATGAAATTAAATAAGGATACTTCACATTCACCTTTTAGTCACGTCAATTACACACCACTTACAAGAAATTAATATGTCCTTGATATGGTGTGTTATATTAAAACATTTTCGAACCTTTGGTGTGCTCCTTAGTTCCTTGCATTGTGATAATAAGATCATGTGTGATTTCAATAAGGTTAGGAAATCTCAATTCATGATCACCTCTCAATCACATCAACTATACAAGCCATTTACAAGAAACCAATTAATGCATCCACATCAAAGTTGGAACATGATATAACCATGGACTCAATTTCACATTCAATTCTTCAATGTGACTAGATTTGAACACCGCTCTCTTCATTATAATGAATTTTATAACTCCCCATGGGAACCATGTACATACAAAATTTGGAAATTTTTCAATTTGATTTAAAATGTGTATTTCTAGTTTTGAAACACATGATGTCCAAGGATTTTAAATAAATGTTTCCCCTTCATGAAATGTAATTTTCTTATATCCTTTTTAAAAGAAATTTTGACATTGTATCATCCTACCAATTCAAACACAATTTTCCCTTCCAAATCACATTTTGAATGCACAAGATAATTGTAAACATGTACTTGAAAAAACTTGGGTCACCAAAAATATTCAAACCATAGGTCAATGTGAAACAATTTTGTTTTGAGTATATATGCGATTTATTTAATTGTAGACTTTGTTTTTAGGGTGAAAGCACACTAAGGGTCAAACACTTTTCATCAAAAAAGGTGATGTATAATGAGTATCAAATTAAGTAAGTTAAAATTTTCATGGCATCCTTTGGGTATATTAAATACAAGGAAAAAACTTGAGAATTTGCATGACAATATTTTGAAACTCAAAGTTCACTTTGAATCAAAATTATTCTTAATCCAATGATTAAATGAAAAGGATAATTGGATAAAATGAATGTACATAATTTATATAATTTATATTTTTCAACAACCATGAGGCTTCATGTTTATGGTTCATGAAACATTCCCAAACAAAAATAATAATAATAATAATGCAATGCCCATCTATAAAATATCCTTGCCTTTCATATGGTAATGGTTTTTTCCTAAAATTAAGATATTATTATGCATTTATTGTTACAAATGCAAGTAACACATTTTTTGAATCAAATTTCATTCAAAACTTTAAATTAAAAAATGGTCTTAAATTAAATTGATGTATATCAATACCATTCACCATACAAAATTTCATCCAAAAATTCCACCCACAACCTTAGTTTTGAAGTATAATATGTGCAATTTTTCAAACTTTATGATGCATATCATTTGTCACAACTATATTTCATATGTTCAAATTTTTAATGTTTGTTGAATTTTAAAAAATAATTGACTATTTTAGGTTTGAAGTTAATCAAATATAGTTAAAACAAAACAAGAAATCCAAGATTTGATGTCCATACATTAGCCAAAAAAGAAAATACAAAAAAATTATACTTGTGATTACAATTTTTGGGGGGCTTTAAAGTGTGTTTTACCCTTTCAGAACTTTAAAACCCATTTCACTTAGACAAGGTTGATCCTTCAAAAATTATTTTGAATAATTAAAATTCCTAGCTTGGAGCCATAAGTGAAAATATAATAAACTTTCCAAAAATTGTAATCATAGGGTGTCACATTTATAGAAGCCAAAATAGTTGTAATTAATGTTTAATTTTTCATCTTTTTGTATCAAATTTTTTATTAATGTGGAAATTTATTAAAAAACACTCAATGTGACAATGTTTCCAATATATTATGGAAACACATGTGGTATGATTTGGAATTAATTTGATGAAAATAAAATATTTAAAAACATTCATTAAACATTATAAATATTCATTTTTTGGGAGATTATTTAAACAAGACATATAATTTTGAGGGATGTCTTTTGAACATATATTTACATAATAATACACTGCAACATTTTTTTGGGTCAAATTTAATTTTTGAGTGCATTCACAGTTGGGGTGGCACAACAAAAACCATGACATTCATTTGTCCTATGTCCTAAATCCTAAAGCAAGGACTTAGCAAAATGATTGTTTTAAGATGCTAAACAATGAAAGGGGCATGTTTACGTTTAGGCTTTCAACCAATAAATGTTACAATGAATGATTCAAATCAATTGAACAAATTCTAAATGTCATGTTTAGATATAAACCAAAAAGGAATGCAAGGTTACTTTAACATTCCAAAATGACATACTTTCATTTAAAGTGTCAAAATCCTATTAAAAAATTCAAATAATGTCTTTTTTTTGCGCACACATCTCCTATATTTCTTTCCAAACCTTTGGAAAATATATATTCAAAATAAACAAAATTATTTTGATTATCCTTATCAACATATTCGTTTTATGAAAAAATCCAAATTCTAACATCGATTCCACAAAATTTGGTGATTTATTATACTAAAAATTTGTGCCATCATATAGAACATATTTTATTTTATTTGTGGTCAAAACATGGAGCAATTTGAACAAATGTTATTAGTCCTATGAAGTCCTTTTTAATAAAACTACGCAATGGGACACAAGTCTTGAGCCATCTCTCAAGACACTTAAGGACATGCTTTAAAAATCAACATCATTTTAATTAAAAAGTATGTGAGTATCTAATGAAAAAAGAAATCTACCAAAAAACAAATTTCGTAAATGTAATGGTCATTCAAAGTAATGTTTTGAAAGTGATTTTGGGGTGAAACACTCCTTTTGTAAACCCCAACTATGAATGTACCCTTTTGTCAACTTTCAAATAAAATATTCCTATGATATTCTTAAAATATTTTAAAATAAAAAATCATTTAAACAAGTGAATTAGGCTTATGTTGTTTTGTTTGCACCCCCACAATGTTATTTTCTTACATTTGGAATTTTTGTTGAACTTTGTAAATCAATTGTGAAGATAGTGTTATGAATTTTAAGTAAATTTGAAAAGTTTGAAACTTGGCTAAATGATGAAGAGTAAATTATATTTTTTCATATATTTTGAGAAATTTAATACTAACCAAAGGATGCATGAACCATGAAAAATTAGGATTAAATTTCAAAAGTGAGGTTATAAATGATTTTTTGTATAAAATTTTAAATGAAAAATCACAATGATATAAGAAAAGAACCAAAATTTGCAAAAATTGTTACATTGATTTTGCTTAAGAACACTTTGATCACCAAAATTTGGGATCAAAATGTATGTTACATATCATGTAGTGTACATTGAACATGTAGGAATCATATTTATCTAACTACTAGATCAAGATTAATTTGAATGAACTTTGAGTTTTAAAGTGTTGTCATGCACATTCCCAAGTTTTTTTTGCTTGAATTTAAGTTGACCAAGATTTTGCCACTAGGATTCAACCTTATTGCAGACTATCATATTCATTATATATTAACAATGTTGTTTAAATTCCAGCCTAGTTTTATTGTGTTGTTCCTTTTGTTCCCAATTCCCAAATTGGGATTTCATGAGATGGGTTCGTCTTTGGAGTGTTTCTTTTGGATTCTCACATGCCTTACCTTTCATTTGTGTGAGAGTCCAAGTATTCTCTAAGGGAATTTTCATGAAATGGCAAATTAAGAAATGGTGTTACTAACTACAAACAAGGATTTAAATATTTGAAAAAAGAAGTAAGTTCAACACAAATTGTTGTATGTATTATGGATAATGGAAGGTCCTCAATGTACATAATCTAATTTTTGCTTTGGTTTTCTTATGGGTGCTCATTGAACTTATTTTAAGATTTAAAAATAAACAACCTTGGGCCTATCATGTTTGTTAAATATTGAGCTCACAAGTGGTGAAGAAATCACATATTCCTCCATCAAAATTACATGAAAAGCCATTTAGGCATATTAAAGGGTAGTCCTATTGCCATGTGCACATTTTATAATTTAAAAAAAAATTGTGGTGGGAATGAAATTTTTGAAACCATTTATTGAATCTCAAATTTTCATTTGATCCATGTCTTCACTTCACTTCCAAGTTTGGTCATAAGCCAAGTTTAAGGTTGCAACATGTTTCATTTCTAAATTCCATTTGGTTCAATTTACATTAAAAGCGTTTGGCTTGCTTGAAGATCTTAGGAAAGACATTTTGCTAAATATCAAGAATTGGTTGTGCACCCATGATATGGTCACAACATTCTCCCCCATTTTAAAATCAAGTTTTCAATTTGTTTTCAACTTGACTTCACATTATTTATGTTTTTGTTGCAATGTTAAAATAAAGGTAATTGCAACACTTTCCCCCATCATAGAAAGAAATCAATTTGTTTTCATTGAAAATATATAATCCACAAGGCATTACCTTTGCAAACTTTTCAATTCCACTTTCAATTGTGCTTATGTGTCATATGCTTCCCAAAATGAAGATCATCATTTTCTCTCCCTCCAAAAGTGAAGGTTAATTAATATATATGTCCTCATTTATATAAACCTTTCATAGGGCATCATATTTTGTATTAGTTTACTACCAAATTCAATTTTCCCTATGAACTTGTTTGGCCACATGTTTTACAAGTCCAAGTGCATTTTTCAATCCCTCACCATGGTTCATTTAAGCCAATTCTCATGATATACATGCATGTTCAATTGAAAGTGAGTCCACCTTTTTTTTAATACATGTACACATGTGGAATTTTTGTAAATTGAAGAGTTTTTTTAGATCTCATAAGTACAAAAAATTATAATCTAGATCATTTCCATTGAAAAACATTGGATGCATCTTGATTATCTAACACAATTCAAAGGCAACTTTTAACACATGTGTTTGAATAATTAATTAGCATTTAAAATTTCATATTGAAATATAAAATATTCCAATAGATTTTTTATTTTCCAATATATTACTTTATAAAAATATTTTCTTGAAAATTTCAACATTTTTACAAATAATTTAATTAGTGTCAATGTTGCTAGGGTACCATGGTATTTTCAACCACATGAAACTTGTAAAAGAAAATTTAGAACTTTAGTTTTTTCAAATGGTAAATTAATTGAAGTTATCCATTTTTCTCAAAAATGCAAATGAAATCATGAAATGATTAAGACCATGTGTTTAGTATGTCAAGTGGAAGTTTTGAATCAAGAAATTAAAAAATTGGAATTCAAAATGTGATTGGACATAATTTCTTTAAAGATTTAGTCGTGCAAAACAAAATCAAATGCTCAATTTTATTTATTGGTTTTTGAAATTTGGATATTGGTGATTTGCAAGGAAGGACACAAGAAGTGCATTGCAAAACTAGATGATATTGACAAAACCAAATATAACATTTCATTTGTGTTTGGAAAGGAAAACATGTAGTTATATTGGTTTAATGAAAGGACCATGCTAATTTCAATTAAAATTCAAAATTAACATCATGATAATATTTTTTATAATAGATGCATAGATAGTTTAAAGGTTATGAGGTTAATTATAGGCTTTTTCAATAACATGACCAAATTTTTAACTTTGAAAAAAATAATTTGGGGTTTAAGGTGTGTACATCATTATTCAAATACATTTCTAACATTGATATTTAAATAACATTTACCAACATTTATTACCAACAATGAACTGTCACCATTGTGCAATGTGATTTTTTAGTTTACTTTCACAAAAAAAAATCTTGTTCATTCCAACCATGTGTTTGCAACTAAGGTGCAGTTCTATTGTCACAATCAATTCATTTTGTAACTACATATGTAATAGCCTTATGTGTCACTAAGTTGCAAGTGTTTATAATTACATATTTGACTATGAAACAAATGGATTTAGATCATAGTCCTAAACATGATTATAGTTTGTGACTACCTTGTGTTTCAATAAAAACTTTAATGAAAAATCAACATATGTTATCCATTATTGTTAGATTTCATTGATAGATGAAAACCAAATCATTTGTTACAATTACATTAACATATTTTGCCAACTATACATAGATGATTAAACCACATGTTGCATCAAATTTATGATTCCAATTGATTATCAAAGTTTATTGAAATGACATTTATTGTCGACATTAGCAATAATTTAGCTATTCATTAGTTATTTAAACTAAGTTTTTTGCTTAGCTTGAGTAGTGACATGTGTCAACAATTCACAGGATGAAATAATGAAATTATATAACAATATAAATAGTTAATATAATATATAATTGTTAAGAGTAAAAATTCCTAAGCTAATTAGTGTTACGAGCATCCTAGTTATTAAAGGGTTACTAATGGTAAACTTATTGTCCTTTACCAAAGGATGAAGCTAATGGGGTTAGTTAGTTGAATGGTTGATAGAATGATTTGGTATGCAATAATTGCAATTGAAGTGGTCTCAAGCTACTTTTGGGTATGTGTGTATTTCAAATGTTCTCAAATCACCTATGTTTGTTTTGATGAATTTTACTTTTCACAAAGGTAAATAAAAAGAAAAGGGTGGAAGTAACAATTTTTAGAGTTCAAGATGTTGGGAAGATAATAATGATTGATGAACTTGAAGGAGGAGATTGCATGGTTATTATTGCCATAGGTGAATTAATTGTAGCAAATTGTTGTTAGCAACATGCTTATAAAAGGGTGAAAATGTGATCCTTGAACAATATCGTTTTCATGAGAATAATGTTGGGGAAACAAGTTTGGATTATTCCTACTTCTAAGAGGATTGTTATCACTTGTTTATTATACTACGACTTACACAAGTAATAGTAAAGAAATCTCTACCTAACAAGTAGAAATATAAATTAATAAGTTTATTTTATTACAACTATTCAAATAGAAAGCAAATAGGAATTTATGCAAAGAGAAAACAGAAAGTAGGGACTATCCTTTAGGGACAACCCTATCGTCATAATTGTAAGCCACTCCACTGGTGTGAAAAGAAAAGAAATTTGTGAACACAATAAAATAGGATAAAAAAATTAGGAGGCTTAAGGTTTTAGACCCCAAATAATACCTCTAGTGTATTAGAATGATGTCCAGTGGGTCTGCAGGCCTCCCACAGTTGCTACTTATCCTCTACAATATCTACAGACCTTCAGGTGGTGTTGTCTTCCATTCCTATGGACCTTCAATGGCTGTTGCCTACCGTGTACAATGCCTACAAACCTTTTATAATTGCTACCTATCATTTAAAACAATTTTCCACTTTCTTTAAGCTTCAAATACTAGGTCTACCTCCCTACTAATGTCATATAATGGTACTTACCATCTTGTGGCAAAAGGTAATATCCATTCTAAAAATTAAAACAAAAAGTGGTTATCATATTACTCTAATAGAAGAAACGAAGAACTACTACATAAAACATAACAAAACACTATAAATCTTATTATGTACTAGCCTCCCCCACTATTTAACATACTTCAAGTGAAATAAAACACTAACAAAACAATATGATACTCCATCAACCATTTAACATTGCAAGAATAAAAGTACAACTTGCTTCAATACTCTCTTCTTCTCTCTTTAATGTTACACACACGACATTTCTCAAAAGAAGAATCTCATAAACCATTCCAAACTAGAATCATGATCCTCCTCCCAAGTCTTCCTTTCACCCTTTTAATCCCCTTCCTCCCAAAACCACGCAAGGCCCATGTTACTCCTATGTTATTAGGTCCTTATCGTAATCTTTCCTAAAAATCCTTGAAGTGATTGGTGAATTACAACCAACTACAATTTTCCATGAACTAACTAATCCCATTAGTTCCATCCTTTAGGTAAAGGATAGGAAGTATCCACCATTAATGATTAGCTACTTACTAGGATGCCTATGACACTAGTTAACATAAGAATTTTGTACCTTTAATAATGTTAAAATATATTTTTAAAAAAATAAAAAAATGAATGGTATCCTTTGCAACAATTTTTTTAATCAATTTAGATGAAATGTTTGTTTGATTTCTTTGATAATTATTTCAGATTTCTATATTGAAAGGAACAAAGAAGGACCAACCGATGGAGGTTGAGTAGTCAAATTGGCAATGAATCCCTTATGGTTTTTCCTTCATCCATTGGTGGGTGAAGACAAATAGAACATGATCTTCCCATATGACTAGGTCATACATGGAAGCACCCTATTAACATGTGTGAAAATTTCCAACCAATCATTGAACATGAAACATATTGTGATAGTTGAATTTGACACGGACTCCAAACTTGTACAATAGAAACCTCATATTTTAAAAACATGACTTATGTAAGCACCATCAAAAAATTGGTGATCAATAACGTAAGGTATCCAAAAGATGTGGGTTCTTCTTATCCATTACTAGATCAAGCTTTGAACTTCTTGTTATTGTCAAACTATCTTGTTGCGTTTTGTACCTTTGTGGTTAGGGTTTTGTTATTGTTATTCTTTTGTCTCTTGGTTCCTATTAGCTTGGTTTGATTTTTAAATACTTTTGTCAATGTTCAAAAACGCTTCTAATGTGTACATGCAAAGTTATGCTAGATAATTATGTACATATACAATTAATTGAAATAGATTAATGTCCTTGGTAGGAGGAGTCAACATAGAGCCCAATTTAGTTGCACTAACAAGTGATTCAAAAACTTTAACTTGCTTTTGCTTATGAATTTAAAGTAGAACCACAAAAGAACCTTGTGGTGGTCACCACAACTAGTGATGACCAATCCCCACTATGGACCAAACGAAACAATCTACAAAAGTAGAAGAATAAGACAACAAACCTATTTTTTTCCCTCAAGTTTTTAATTTCATAAAAGTGACAAATTTTGCTAATAAAACACATTTTATTTAGGCAAAAAAGAACCATGATTTTTCAAATGTTTATGAGAAGTATCTCAAAATATAGTGAGAATTCACCCCCCAAAAAAAATCCCTTGAATTTGAAATTCAAATCTCAACCATTAAAACCACACAATAAGTCATATATTGATTAGGTTTTTTCCCCCCAATTTTTGCTATAAAAATTTGACAAAGTTTTTCAAAGAATTATCAAAATTAATTGAATTTACACTAGAAATTTTTTTCCCCCCAAATTTACCCCAACAAAATAAATAAATTGTAATACCTTGCCAACTTTGACACATGTATGTCAAATAATTAGTTATTTTTCATACTTTTTCATTTTAGTGAATAGAGTGTGAACCTAAAAAGCTTCAATACTGACCTCACAAAAAAATTGTTCTTTAGAAAAAAATCAAAAATTGCAAAAAAATTCTGAAAAAAAATAAAAAATAAATAAAATAGTGTGGAAGCTGCTAAGGTAGTAGTAAGTAGGGTTAAGTAATTAGGCATAATGTAAGCGGTTGGTTGGCCATATATGATTAAAGGGGTTTAAGTAATAGGAAGTAATTAAAGCCTACCATGTGGGGGTTGCAAAGGATTTGGAGATAAATGGGTAAAATAAATGGAATGAAAATACTACTAATAATAATAATAATAATGATTTTAATTTACTATTACGGTTAGTAAGTTACGGATTAAGTTAGGGTTTGCAATGGGCATAAGATGGACTCCTTCATTCCCTTCTCTTTGTCCCTCGCTTGCGAAATTCCTTCTCTTCTTGTTGGTGGTGGTGGTGGTGGTGCTGTTGTCGTTGGAATTTTGGTGGATCCTTGACGAAGAAGACACAGAAATTCTCTTCCAGAGTGGTAAATTGACAGAAAGGGAGCTTGGAGTGTGTACTTAGAGCTCTGGTCTTGTTGGAGAGAAGGCATAAGTATGCAGGATTTAGGCGAAAACAAGCCGCACAAGTCGGATCTCTTGGAGGGTAGTGAGGAGGAATCCGGTGTAGCAGCAGCAGCAGCAACAGCAGCAGACCGTGAGCTCTCTTTCTATCTATCTTTCTTTCTTTCTTGCTTTCTCTCTCTCTCTCTTTCTCTCTCTTTCTTTTTTCCCCCTCGTTCATGTAGGGGTGGGGATTGTGACAAAGAGTGCTTTTTACTTCGTTTTCTTTCAACGGTCTGTTTTGTATTTCGTGAACATGACGATTCTCGGGGGTGGGTATATCGGTTTCCATTCTTTTCATGATGATTCTCGGGAGTTATAGCGGTT
>Ga0209611_10009794_pt1 | contig 14354 bp, 11 predicted proteins | sample S1TSphgellanicum_3_FD_187693 | JGI IMG/M metagenome (GOLD analysis project Ga0209611, IMG submission 187693) | Host-associated microbial communities from peat moss isolated from Minnesota, USA - S1T2_Fc - Sphagnum magellanicum MG (SPAdes) (version 2) | ecosystem: Host-associated > Plants > Peat... | reverse complement strand
TTTTTCATTATGGTCTAGTTGAAACAAATTTCCATTCATGGGCTTTTGGTACAAGTTGGAGATGTGCAATATTTGATAATCATTCATTTAGCCATCCTACCAACAAAACCATCCTTGAATTTCTTGTGGTAATCAACAATTGATGTTTGAAGTTGCATGGAGTAAAATTTAGATTTAGATGATAAATAATTTGTAGCGAAAGGTCTTTTAGGTTTTTGAATGTGAATTTGAATGACATTGATTGCCACATGAATTATAGGTAAACTATTAAAATCTTTGAATCTCACCATGACATATTTCAAATCCTCATGCCTTCTTCATTTGATTTGACTTTTGAACACTCTATTTAATGAATAAACAAACTCTTTCAAAAGCTAATGCATTGTTGACTTGTTGATTGCAAATAGTTAATTACAATGAAAGAATTTTGTTCCATGGGCAACTTTATAGGGTGAGCAAGCAATACAAATGCCCACACACTACATAATTAAAGTGAATGTTTTTTTCTCCATCTTGTGTTTCAAGATCAAAATCAATCATGTAAAATAATTCTTACTCACCCTAAAATCCTCAATTCACTTATCATCATTATATTATGTCATTTAAAAATGGGAGTACAAGGTTGTTGACTTGGCTTCAACCCAATCATCAAGGTCCTCATTCAATAGAAGCACGACGATCTATACTAATGTAAAATAATTTTTTTTATCAGGGCATGAAAAAATGTTTTACCTTCTAGAGAGGCAATTGGGAATGGAAATAGAGACACACAGATCTTGAATCATTTTCATAGTACAAAGCCTTCATGTGCTTGCAAAAACATTTGAATGAAATGTATTGACAAAATCAACTTGAGGGACCTCACCACAACTTGATGCAAGCAAGCATGTGTGAAATGAAAAACAAGATTAAAAAAAGTGAATGATCCAAACATGTAATGAGATCATAAATAATCAAGTGAAAAAAACTCACATTGTAAAACACTAAAGCTTTACACGAAAATACACAAAGTATTTAGAAAAGTTCGCAAACAAGCACTATGGTTCAATTACAACAACAAGAAAACAAGTGTTGAAAAGAAAAAATCAAAATGGAAGGTGATATGTAATAACAAATATACCAACGATCATATAAGATAGTTCTCAATAGTCTATTCATAAACATAGATGAAATACATATTATGATAAAACATATTGTAGTACTCGAACGGATTCGACAACAAATTGCCAAATAATTAATTAAATCTCAAATCTTAGCTTCGTCACTTGGTTTATTAATTTTGATATTTTTGACAGGTAATGTTCATATAAAACATGATTTTGCTACCTTTGTGAGATAATATAAATATATCTAGATTGTTACACTTTTAGATTCTAGGATTGATAGGTTAAAAGTTTAAACCCAATAGGCGAAATACTTCAAAATCTAATCTTATAATAATTGAAAAAAAATTCGGCACAAGTAATAAATAATTTGACAAAAATAAGGAATAATTAAAATTTATGCCGAAACTGTTTGTGTACTACGATAATGTGTTATTAACAAGATGTAGATATTCACATAATGATAAGTATTTAATGGTAGGCTAAACAACAAATGTGAAAACCCTAAGTTGTGACAATAAGATATTGTTTTTGCTATCACTCCAAATAGCTTAACCCTAAGTGTAAGAGGTTTAACCCAGCAACTGTTAAATCCTGACTTGGAGACAGTCATTTAACGTCCAAATTTTTCTGGGGTTTTAAGGTTTTTTTTTAACCAGGGTACCATTGTAGGTAGGTGCTGGTTCACATGAGTTGTCAAGTAGTAAACACTGAGCAATAGTAGTAAGTAGGCAGATAGGTAGGTATCTACCTATATGGGTCAAAAATTACCATCATGGTTAGTGCCATTATCAGACAATTGACACCCCATGCTACTTACTTAAGGGAATACCGTAGCCTAGGGTCAGGAGGAACCTAGGGTCAGTTTCCACATTGACAAAACGAATAATTGTTTTTTTTTCCCCCCCAAAAGGTGAATTCGTTTTTAAAATTTGAAATTATATTATTTTTCCATAATTTACTATAATATTGTGATATGAATAGTGAAATCATTCAGAATGTAGCTTGTGATAATTATGATGATTTTCAACATGACAACTTCATATTTTCACAAAATTTCATTTCACTAATTTGAGGATTATTTAATGACGACGCAACTGACCTTAGTGTAAGGTATCCCAAACAGCATCTGATTCAGCCTGTGGGTCAAGCTTTGAGATTTTCTTACCCATGTTTTCCTTTCCACTAAAAGCAAGATTCTTTCCCATTGCTTATCTAAACCTAAAACCCTAAACCCTTGATTTGTTTTCAATTGTCATTCTACTCTGATTTTGTTTTTATTATTATTTAAAGATTGTTTCCATATTTTCTAACTTCCATATATTACAATGAAAACATAACATATTGGTCTAATCCACACAAGTATTGGGTCAATTGAAAGAATCATTTAATGCATAATTGTTTTCATAGTTACTACTCAGAAAATTTGCAATTAAGAGAAAGCATATTTCAGGCATAAACATCTAGCTAGCATCAAAGTGTTATTTAGAAAATATCTTAATGTTACAACGATCAATTTGTTCAAAATATCACAAATTTACGTTTCGCAAAGACAACTTGATCTGTTCATGTAATACTTGAGCAATCCCTCACAATATACATTGTACATCATATTTTGGATGAAGATTACTAAAAATTTGCCCAACAAACTTTAATAAAATGACTGTTGTTCAACATTTTTTCTCAATATGCTGAGTTGGGCAAAAAGCCAAAAGCCAAAGTACAGTCTAACTTGTTCATGATTAGTCAGATGCACTGATTGGTCAAGGTGGTTTGTTATTAATAGGTCCTAATATTTTACCATCCCAGGTTCGTGTTAATGGGTGAGGGCTTGGAATCAATACATAAACAATCTTGGATGAGAGAAATAATATTGTTGTAGGGCCAAATGCTGAGTGTGGTGGAGCTGCTCTTGGTGGATAGACCTTTTTAAGGTTTCTCTAAATGCTCAGTAGTGGAACCCTTTTGTATATATATATGATGATTCTATTATGTCCAGAGACTTGGAAGGTATCTATTATACCTACTACAAGAAAATTCATCTACTTTTATATTGAAGGCACACAGGAAATGTGTCTGTAATGCAAACTTCTCTCCCAACGAGTTGACAATGGCACAGAGCTTTTGCAGTAAATACCATAAATACCTATGCAGTCGATTGGTTTGATGAGAAAGTTCAAAACCTTGGATTTGAATTATAAAACTATTATCCTTGATCCTGAGTTTTTCCTCATCACAAAGATGAAACATAATGAAAGAAAATCAAAATATGGATTGTATATCAGGTTAATATTGCACACTAATTGTTTTGATCATAGGTTCAATTCCCATGAAAGAATCATGGCAACAAAGTGGCATGATGAGAAAAGTTGTTGGTGTCGAGATGTAGAAAATGCAAAGCTCAAAGTATGTTCACAAATCAATGAATATCCCACCTCCATGTGAAAGTGCAAGACACTTTACACTTTCTCTTGTACTTTGTGTGTGAAAACATTATTTGCACTCTAAACTCAACTCCCGCTATGGCCCTTTAAAAGAACTAAAAATACAAACATAAGAATATTACAGGTTTTTTCTGTAGTTTTGAAAAACATCCCCTCCTGAATTTATCACATTCATTTTGCACCAAAAACTTGAGTACTTCACCTCAAACGATCTATAAAGGGCAAACCTTCACCAAAAAAGGTCCATAATCAAACCTTCATCTGTCATTCACAAATCAGAAGCTCCTAACTGAAATAGAAATGCATTTCTATTGATAACCGGAAACCAAATCCATGCAGAAACCTCTCATTTATCGTCAAGTGGCTATTCAACAGTGAAAGTAGCAGAATGCAAAAGTGGGTAATGGATGAAATAGTACTACATACTCCTCTCAGACCAATAATATTGCATTCTATTCCAAGAAGGCCTGACAGCAAGTTGAGTAATTCAAAGGCTTGATAGTCTCATCACTTATTCATCCAAACCATCTTTTACCTGATCCCGGCGCTCCTCATTAACTGCAAGTAATACGCGTTTAGCAGCTTCATAGACTGCAAAAGATAGAGCAGTATACGGGACGATTTCAACAAATTCAATTGGAAGTCCTCTGTAGAGGCCACCAATCCCCTCCTTCTTGACTATACCGCTCAGAGCTTCAAAAACGTTTTGATAGTTCATACCAACAGCTTCCGTTGGAATTGCACTCATATTGATTTGCTTCTGAGCAACTTGTAGTGGGTATGTTAAAGTGGTAGCAACAGCTCCAGCAACAGCACCGATGCTAAGAGATGCCCATGTATCAAGTTCCCGTTTTCCTTTTGATCTCAGGTATCTTTCCTTCAAAGTTTCGTAAGTGTAGAAGCTTGCTGCAGCAGAGGGAACCATTCGAAGGAGGGTTGGGGTAATGCCCCGGAAAATCTCTGACCAGCCTTCTGTTCTCCCAACCTTTATGAGGGCATCTGTCAGTCCTTTGTATGCCTCAGCCTGTTAAAATACAATCAAAATCATAAATTCAAGTTTTGCATATCAACTGTCAAAGACTTTTGCATCCAAATTTTGTAAGGCAAAACAAAAATTCAGGCATAGCAGCCAATGTATAATGGCTCTTCTTCCCTGTTTCAAAGAGATCAAAGCTTGAGCAAGGACTAACATTGAGAATCAACCGATCACTGAGGCTTTGAAATGGATATGTGACTAGCGTAGAAGTAACTCCTGCCACTGCTCCTGCCAATGTTGCAATTGGTATACGGCGTGGCAATGGCAACACTTTAGGGTCCTTCATGTGTCTCTTCTCCTCTCGCTTCTTGACTAGTTCATATGTTGTGAACTGCATTGGAGCACAAGAGTTTCAGTCTCATCAGCACTACTATCAATACCAGAATAAATCCTGATGGTGTTGATTTCAAGTAAAGAGTCAACAGATCAGTCAACTGAAAAGGAAACCAAGGACCTTCACATTGGATTCTACAAGCTGAGCAATTCTCTGCAGTGTAAAGTGTTTGGTGATTGCAAGTGTTTCCTACCTGAACTCCTTTCTCAAGAGCCTGGCGTACGATGCCGATGACTACACCCCCCTTCATAACACTTCCAGCCCCTTCTACATGGACCACTTGATTCACAACTTGTGCAGTAGTATGGCCACCTTGACCAGCCAGTACACGTGTTTTCACAATTTCAAATGGAACAATTGCTGTTCCGGCAATTCCACCAGCTATTATCCCGCATAGCAGCTAGACCACAAAAACAGGGTGCAAAGTAGTAGTATTACATGAGTCACTCAATATGCATGGACACAATCTAAACAACAACAAAAACACATGTTAAGATCTAACATGCCATGTATCCAATGATGTAATGTGTGGTAATCCGCATTGGCATCCTCAATCCATGCTGTGTTAACCGTTGCTTCTTCAATCTAAATTGAACTGTCTTCAAGCTCAATTTGTATCTGATCAACAGCTTTGACCTGGAAAACCTCCTCTCCAGCAAAACTTCAAGCAAAGAATTCCATCTAGCAAATTCATAGTCTTTTTTTCCCCTCATACCTGGCAAGGTTGATTGTATTCAACATTGGGTCTAAAATCTCATTACATATAATCTCTTCATCTATCATCTCTGGCAAAGACTCATCATGAAAGAAAAATGGAATTGGAAGGAGGTTGGACACAGCAACGATTGAAGGAGATTCAGCGCCTTGTCTTCAAAATGCTTCTCTGAGAAGAATACCAAGTTCTCTGACCTGCTGACAATTTCCAATTTACACCTTTTGCAGCTTTCTTTCTCACTGATTATTCAATTGGCTGATGATGATTGTTATATTGTTTGGCAATAACATAATGTGCCGTGTGTTATTGATGATGTTATTATGTGGCATGTGCATTTTTCATACCTGTTTGAGAACCAGACTTGGCACTGGGCCAATCAAAGGAAATTTGGTCTCAGGCACTGGCACTCGCATCTTCTCTGCTTTGACCTCCAGTCCCTCTGCCTTCTGGACCAAGTTATCCTTCAGCTCTTGAACCTCTTCCTGCCCAGCTCCACAAAGAAACAATTTTTTGGGTGGAGAATTGTCCAACAGAGTTTCTGGGAGGGTAAAAAACCACTTTTGACACACTTCACCAAGTGCATTACATAGCTGCAAATCCAGAACAGTTCTGAAAGACTATGTTCAGAGATGAAGCAAAGATGTGGAGGGGGAGATCACTACCTTGACTTTGGGTTCAATCCCACTAGCACTGAGACTAGCAAATCCACCCTGCTGCTGTCTTCCTCTGTTATGCCTTCTTCCATGCCCAGCAAGTGCAGCTCCCATTGTGTTCAAGCTCCCGAAAGATACTTTGTTGTTGTTGTTCTTCGTCTTCTTCCCTCCTGCCTGAGATTGTTGAACGTGCGAAAATTGCTGCAGCAGCAAGTGCAATTGCGACTCCAACTCCCTGTTCCCCTGTTGCACTCGGTCTGCAAGCCATTGTTGTAGGAAGAAACCCTTTTGCTTCCGCTGCTGCTCTTGCTGCTCCTCTTCTGTAGCCATTATTGTTTTCCAACAGATGCTGCTGCGACTTCGATTCTGCACAATTGACGACAACGACGTTGCGCTACGATAGAACAAACTCATTGAAATTCGGGCGCTGCGTGAATTGCTGCAATCAAGGACAACTTTTGCAAACTACGTATGGAACTGTGTTGCGTGTCACCGGATATGGAAAAAGGTTCTCGTGGCCACGCACAACGTGTCAGAGATAAATCGCATGCACTCGCAGCATCCGCCACGAGTCAGTAAACACCTGAGCGTGCCCACACACGGAGGTGATCTCTGTGGCATGCTCTCTCTTTCTCTCTCTCTCGTTCTCTTATGCTCTCGGGGTTCAGTAACAAGCCAGAGAATTACGGGAAGAGAAGAGAATGTGGAATGCGGCTTGCGGCTTGCTCTTTCATGAGAATAGATCTGTTGTTGAAGGTCTGAAGGGGAGAGAGCTTGCTGAGGGTCATGTCATGTCTGTTGGTGCTGTTGAAGGTCTGAAGGGGAGAGAGCTTGTTGAGTGTCATGTCATCATGTCCAGTGTTGCTTCTGCAATTCCAACTAGCAATCACAATACAAATGAGTGCGGCTTAAGTGTGTTGTGACATGACTGTTCGTGTAGCCAGCAATCATCACCAAAGATAAGTAATGACTTTGCCAAGTATATGCAGTGGAGTTTTCCATACCTGGATTTGGGTCAAGAAAAACTCCATGCTCAAGAAACCAACCTGTGCAGGGTTGCAAGTGCCTCTGTATCGGCAGAAATATGGTGTTTGATGTCAAGCAACCATGAGTGTACATTTCTGCAAATGTGTGTACTGATAGAAAACGAGCATCACAGAAGCAAAATCCACTACAATTGTCACCAGACAAATTCCAAGGCAAAACAAGGCCGAGATGTATGTGAATGTGAAATCTACAAGAGGAGGGCAGGTCATTGCCTTCTTGCTACTACTGCGCATGATGATGAGCTCTGTGCCTCCTCCCCTGATCCCTTGAGCTAGTAGTAACTCTGAATTGAGTCTTCACTCTGCCTTTTACAGAATCGCATATGCACCAAAAACACAGGGGCTCACAGTTTTCAGAAAGACGAATATGTGCACAGATGTGCAGACACAGACACAAACACACATACAACATGCACAAGCACAAGAGTAAGCAATCAAAGAGAAGAGATACGTTTCCTATACATTCTCAGGTTTCCTGGGTTCCTCATGGCACAAAAAAGAGTTCTGAACTGCAAAAAATGCAAGTGTTGCAACTTTTCATGAGAAAGATGGAACACAGAATAGCCAAGTGCTGAAGATAAGACAAGAGAAACTTTGAAAGTTGGAGAATTGTCACACAGAGACAATGTTCCTAAGAATGAGAAATGGAAATGATAAAAAGAATTCCACCAACATGTCTCCCTCAGTGCAATCACATTACAGCAACAGAGGCAGGGATTGCTCAAAGACAAAAGGCCAGGGTTTTAGCTTGCAAAAGCAGTGTACACAACTTGGAGCTTGATCAAGGAAGAAACAACAAACTTTGTTTCTAGAGGTAAATGAGAACCTGCACAGAGATTACTAAAGCTATTTGAATTCCTAAAGTGATGAAGGATTCTAGCAATTGGAATAATTGAGTGGTCATTCTTCATGCTGCCACTGCCGCATGTGCTGAGAGCTCTGACTCTCTTCTTCAGGTCCATAGCGATCATAATCTTCCCTGAGCTCACCATTTCTGAGAAATTGAAAAACTTTTGAAACTGCTTTGAAAGCCTCCTCTGCACCTGGAGCTTTGTTCTTGTCAGGGTGAACCTTTAAGGAAAGCTTCCTATATGCCTTTCGAACATCATCCTCTGTGCACCCTGTCTCCAACCCCAATATCTGATCAAAGTCTTTCGTGCTCTGGATGCTTCTGATGATCTCTGTGTGCTGTTGAAGCTCCCACTGGAGTCTTGAAAACCTTTCTGCTGATCATGTTTCTTCCCATTCATGGATCCATTCTGTTCTCTGTGTCCATCTGTTTCCATGTCGTTGTCGGTTGTCGGCTGCCTGCTGCTGCTGCTGCTGCTTCCCTCCTCTCTCCTCATACGAGCTTGAGATCAATGTGTCCACTTGAGGATTGGGATACAATCGCTTCGCCATTGAGAGGAACCTAAGAGCACGTTGCTTGTCACCTGCCTCTATGGCTGCCTTTCCGATCCACAAGCATTTGGCTGCCTCGTCCTTGTTGCTGTCCATATTTCCAGCTTCTCTCAAAATCCTCCTGCCTCCAGTAGTGTTTCAAAGTATAACCAAAGGCATGGCCTTTCTTCCAAATTCAGCACCAAAACAACGAGCGAAAAACAAGGAGAGAGAAAGAGAGAGAGAGAGAACAAGCGACCGAGCCTACATGGAGTCCGAGAATTTCCGATGCCGAAGACGTGAACAGGCGGACGGAAGAGGAAGATGAGGGGCAGCGCCGCGCACAAGGGCAAGGGTTTCCGCCATCGCCAGGGACAGAAGACAGAGGGACGAGAGACTCCAGGGGCAAGGTCCCCTATTGGGAAAGCAACGGAGCAGAATGGGGAATTGCCGTTGTTCTGTTATTGCTTTTGATCGTTGTTTGTGGGACCCCGACGACGCATTCTAAAAGTTGTAGCTGAGAAACAACTGTTCAAGAAAAATTCCTTCCTTCCTCGCAATCTCAAAATGTTGTGCTTTCTGATATGAAAAAGGAAATCAATCCTTCGTCGCATCACCAAATGTCACAACGTATGTCATGCTTTCTGGCATTGATAATCACAACTACGCCTTTGAGGCGCCAAATCGCTCCAGTTCTGATCACAATCAATCTGCTTACACGATTCAGGAACCTGCTTTAGTCGAAGCACACAATTCAGTTCTGGATGTCCAATTCAATCTGTAAGATGTCCGTGATGTGTTGTTGTTGTTGCCAATTTTCTCTTCACAGCAAGAGTCTGGTGTGTTGGACGAGCAGGAATGGACAAATGCCAGCGATATGTACACCATCTCTTTTTATTGAAGACGAGTCTGAACTGCAACTGGTAGTGGCTCGGCATTAAGGATTTAAAGGATTCTTCCCAGTAAAACTTGCAACTAACTCATGGGCATCATCAGCTATGTCCAATATCAGAGAAGAGCTTTGCCAAGTATTCACTTGTTTGTTCTTGATGGACGTGTTTTGCTGGTGTTGTTCATTGAGATTGTGATAGGGAAATTTGTTGTCTGTTTCAGGGTTGAGTGTAACTACAAAATGCAAAGCTAAAAGCCAATTGTTGGCCTCAGGTGGTTTTCCTTTGTGGCTGAAGTTTTGCATCTTAATTTCTACCTGGAATTGTTTGTCATGGTCTCTTTCTATGCTGAGCTTCATCTTGTTCAATTACATATTTCTAGAGTTTGCAACTGTGCCAAAGCTTCCTGTCAACTGCTACTTTCTTGACAGATGCAAGAACCAGAGAATTGAGACATTTCAAGCTCTCCCATAATCCATAGTGCTTATGCAAGATCTTGCTATTTAGAATTGTTAGGAAACATCTCTTGTAACTCCACAACATTCTCAGCTGACTATCACAGTACTCTCTCTCTCTCTCTCTATGTTGAGCTTCATCTTGTTCATTGAATTCATTTCTAGCATTTGTGTTGCACTGTTACATAAGAAGAAAAGCTGTCTTCCTCTCAATTGCTACTCTCTTTCACAAGTAAGTCCTCTTCACTCATTGTATTCATTTTGTTTTAGCAAGTCCTTCTTTGAGTTGTAAGGATTTGGAGTCCTACAGGAAACTTATTCTTTGCTTGGGAGTGAATATGCAAGATCATCATACTAGTAATGGATTCAGATCATTGTAGGCTTAGAACCCTTGCAAGTTTGTTGTGGATAGTTTGCTCTTGTAACTAACTTTTGTAAGGTCATAGTGGTCGAATACCTCCCGCCAGAAACAGTGATGGTCGTGCCATACACCCAGAAGCTGTTGTCTTCTGGAAGGGCTTTTGGCTTCCAATGCAAAAGCAGCATCCACCACAAAGTTAACCATGCCTTGTCTCAAGGTGTGTTTATATTATTATTAATTCTTCGCACGATTTTCATTATTAATTCTGTCAATGCCTTCCACCCTGTGAACCGAGGGTGGAATTGCGCTGTGTAAAGGTGTAATCATGCGTAAAATGTACAAACTTATGAATGAATGAACTTTGCACAATTTTAATTATTAATTTGTCAGATGCTAAATTTGTGATAATAAACCACCTTAAATGACATATCACATTCAAATTGTTTCCCTATTTGGAACTAAAGTCCCCTTAAGCCAAATAACATAGGAAATTTTCTTTATGAATCAACCAAAAATGAACACCTTAGTTCTAAAATGAGAAAACTAATAGGTCAAGTGCAAATGTGAGCCCCATTGTTAACACTTAATTACAATCCTCCAAATCTTTAGCTAATTATCCTCATCACGAGGAAAAATTTAAAATATTATCTACTATCTAATTACATAAGTATTCTAATTTATTTTGTGCACCTAGGAAAAAACCATGTTTTGACCAATATTTCCTCCAATAGAGGTGTAAAACATCCCATATGCCATCCATTAGAACTTCAACCTTAAATCAACATAATGTTTGCACTTGAAAATTGCCATCACAACATACATCATAAGCCAACAAGGACAACAACAAAAAAAATGAGTAAATTTGGCCATCCACATTAGGAAGATGACATGGTGCATAATTATGCATGGTCCTTCCATGTTTGACCCTTCCCTTATTGCTATGATCCAACAATGGCACCAACTTTAGCCATTTCAAAAAGTGCTTAATTATAACCAAAAAATATCAATTGTCTCACATTATTAAACTCAATGAATCACCAAAATCTAAATTCCATCAATAACCAAGCCCCATGATGGGCAATGGTTGTAAATTGAAATGTAGGTGCATTGAATGACACCCACATTTAGTCACACACCACACACCAAGAATCAAATTGTTGAACCTACACTTGCATTGACTCATCCTTTGACATTACCTTGAAAAAATTCCTATTGTATTTGGAAAGTACTTTATATTCGTCAATATCCATCTTTAAAAAAAAAGATATAACATTTATTCCTTGAGAGAGGGAAATGTTTTACACTAAGTATTGTTATAAGATCCTTCCCTCCATATAAGGTTAAAAATATTTCCACTTTGAAAGATAGGTGCAAGCGCGTTCCCCCACCTACACCTTGTGATTTACACATGTTTAGGTTCATCATAATGTTTGTCTTGTGCTTTATAATGGGTGAAGTTCACAAGTGGGGGACATTCCCAAAATGCATAAATGGACAAGGCCATTGCCTCATCCTAGGCCCCCTTATTTTAAGAATGCCTTCATCATGTGGCTTTACCATATAATCATTACATTATTATGAATGTGGTGCTATTGAACATATTTAGGAATGGAAATTCAAGGTGTCCAATATTCAATTGAACATGTATGAGTTGAAAAGGTAGAAAAAAATTCTTTTGGGTTGGTCAAGCAAGGTAATGAAAAATACCCAAGGTTGATTTTTAAGTATAAGATGACAAGAATTTAATGCCTATTTTAGGTTGTTTGTAGGACCTAGGACTTAGGGTCTATATGGTGGTTGCTAAGTCTAAAAATAAGTTTTTAGATTAGAGTTATAAGTTTCTAAACTAAGGATTCTAAATTTTTTGAAAGAATCTTAAGATTTTAGATTTAGAAATTCATGGTGGCATCTCTTGTAGAAGGTGGAAAGGTGCCTTCACAAACATAGAAAGGTTGACATTTTCACTTGGCCCCACTTTACACATGAGATATTTTGTGTTTTGTCTACATTGAAGCTTTGTGTGGTTTTTTGTTGCAGTTTCATTTTTCTTCCAACTTGTGTTCTTCCTTCCAAACTTGAATTTGTGCATGTTTTTCCTTCCCAACTTTAGTCTATTCATGCTTTTCCTTTTTGGTTCTACTTTACTTAAGGATTTCCTTATTGATTATACTTGGAAAATGTACTTTTCCTTCTCACTTCTATTCACATTTTTTCTATTTGGCTTTACTTGCATTTTTCCTTTCTGGTTCAACTTTAATTGCGCTCTTCCTTCCCAACTTTGTTTGTCATTCTTTCAAGTGCATGCTTCTATTCCCTATTCTTTTCACATTTTTCTTTTCTAACTTGTCACTCCTTTACATGCACTCCCTTGGCCTCCCTTTCACCTTGTGCAAGTTTCAAGTCTAGAATTTAGAGTCTAGACTTTGGATTGTTGTCAAATTACAATTTTGAACTTAGAACTTAGACCTTTAGGTTCTTTTTTTTAAATAATCTTTTTTTGTTTCCTCATTTGTTGTTCACTTAATCTCAACTTGTAATTGTTTATGCATCATGTTGTATGTATTTGGTACATTGATGTTTATTTGTTTGAATATTCTATGTTTATTTGTTCTTAATTTTGATTTGTTCCATGGGTTCATAGTTCATATTTCTATACTCTATCATTTTTTAAAAAATTCATCCAATTTTCTTTGAAGAAGTTCCCCAATCCAACTTTCCACAAAGTTTTCTAGTTCATTGTCATCCCAACTTTTTAATTTCCATGTGTGTGGTTGACTTGTAGAACCTATTGGGCTTAGATACATGCTCCATGAAAGGGCGAACACACATTTTCCATATGAACTACAAAGGGTATGGTTCCATGTCTTTTGCTCATCCATTATCCAATTGAAATTAATTTGGTCAAATGATAACAAAAGGGTTTCTATGTTCACTTCACTATTTTTCAACCCACTATGAAAAAATTAATGTCAGTTGGGTTGGGGTTTTTTTAAAGAAGAATCATTAGGTCTAAGTTTAGTGCTTTTCATAAAAAAGATGACACCTTGATTTCAGGTTTTAAAGGTTTTAAGCATATCTTTAAAACAAAAACATTTTGGTTTTATGGTTAAGTCTAATTTTTTAGATTTTCAATTTCTCAAGTTGATGGTTTTAAGGTTTACATGGTTAATCAATTCTGGTTTAGACTACTAATACAAGCATTTGTCATATGCTATCATATTGGCACCTACATCTATTGCTATTCACACACCTCACAAAATAACATTAAAACAATTTAATTGGCGCATGATATCTACCATCCCCCTATTTGGGGCTAAGGTTCCCTTGATCCAAATAACAACATATAACACTTGTTATGAAATCCACCATGTATGGACATTTCAGTTTTTTTAAGATGAAAGGATCAATAGTTGAGGTTCAAATGTGAACCCCATCACTAATCTCCTAGCTATGATCCCTTCAAATCCGTAATCAATTGTGAATCATCATAAAGAAAAAAATTAGGATAGTCTTCTTATGTAACCACAGGAATAGGTACCTAGGCTTACAATCTCCTTGGTGCACCAAAAGTAAAACCATTTTTCAAACAATACCTCTTCTAGGGGGCGTAAGATATTCCATATGCCATCCTTGGGAACATTGATCATAAATCAACATAGTGGCGGCCCTTGAAGATTGCATGAAACAACATACCTTGGAGGCCAAGAAGGATGACCATTAACATGTCAATTTAACCATTTCACATCAGAAAAATGACACAATGCGCAATTATGCATGTGATATTTTCATGCTTAACCATCTTGGCCTTCCAACACCAACATTTCAAGAGGTAAAACCATATTCACATGCAAAATAACACCCCTTACAATCACATCCACTAGAAGAAATGTTGTCCATTCTAGCCATATTTTTGTGACTATTATGTGACTAATGTTCA
>Ga0209611_10009793_pt1 | contig 14357 bp, 5 predicted proteins | sample S1TSphgellanicum_3_FD_187693 | JGI IMG/M metagenome (GOLD analysis project Ga0209611, IMG submission 187693) | Host-associated microbial communities from peat moss isolated from Minnesota, USA - S1T2_Fc - Sphagnum magellanicum MG (SPAdes) (version 2) | ecosystem: Host-associated > Plants > Peat... | reverse complement strand
ATGTGCTCAAAAAAAAAAAACTAGACAGATGTCATATTATGGTGAGTCACAGTTTGAAGACTCTCAGTTCTCAGAGCTCTTGCAATTGGTCATTGCTTGACCAGTAGAGCTGTGAGGTGACTATGAGCACAGCTAAGTGGAAAAACATAATGGAAAGATGCTATGATCCTAGAATCTGTGATCACAGCCTAACGAAAAGATGTCCTTATGCCGCCGAAGAACGTTTGTAGACTGATCACGGTCCTAACCTGGAAATCATGTTTGTGAATCGCAGGCTTTTGAAGCGCTAGTAACCTATCCACGAGTAGACGGATCGTCGATAGGACTCGACTTGTGCGTCGCACCTCCTGGCGCAGATGCGGTTTATCCCAACCTGGTGTACCAGTTTGCCAACGGCAGCAACCTCGAAGTGCCGGGCAATAATGTCTTCCTACTCGTCGACCCACCCTCCAATACTACTTGCTTGAGTTTAGCAGGAATCGAAGGATTCAGCATCCTGGGAAACATTCACCAGCAGGACCATTTGATGGTTTTCGACCTCGCCGCTCAACAAATCGGTTTCAAGTCCGACGATTGTACTACTCTGTAATAAGCGGCTGGTACCAGAGTCCGTAACCAGTTGGACCAGCTTCTACAAAGAGAAATGTTCCGACATCCCAGTATTCCGCCGAGCCCCCTAATTCTCCTCCTACAACACTTCAAAAGAAGAAGGAAAAAGGAACACCCAAAACAAAAACAAAATCTCGTCTCATCCATCCTCGTGCAGGCAGTTTTCTCTGACGACCCATCAAGCTGATCATTGTCCAATTCACCAGCAAATGATCAAGAATTCTATCTTCCGGTACTCTCCAAAACAAGAAATATTTCTGCCAGCAGCTGAACAGATCCTTGCAGCAGCGGCAACATGTAAGGTCGATCCGACAGGAGCTTCCTCACAGTTGCAGGCCGAAACCAAGTCCAAGTATAACTAACTAGCTTGATTAAGCTGCAGCAGCTGCTCTTGACATCAGTAACATTTGAACTGCATGAGATTCTACAAGCTGCAGCTTCCAAAGCTGTAAATAACTTCTGCGCAGGCCTGCAAGATCTGCACATGAACCCAGTGTATTTTCAACTTGCAAATTTGTAATTGCTCAGATCTTGAGCTTGTGAAACATTTGTCCATAGTTTACGACTTTGTATTGTACAATATTGTCATCTAAATTGTTTGATTAAATGATCAGTTGCAGTTCATCATCATATGTAGAGGAATTCATGATTTGAATGCAGGAGCTGCTGCTGCTGATCAGATCTCCATAAAAATTGCAAATTTGGGCAATTTGCAGACCAATGAGATTCTGCACTCCATTAGCACCCAAAAAAAAAATTCGATTGTGGATCTTATTACTTGTACATTTGTGCAACAATTCAATTTATTTCATGCTAAACTTGAGCTGCTGCTGCACATATTAATTTCCAATTGCATGATTGAACTTCTTTATACTCATTCGCTCACTTTTGCAAGTAGCACTCATGGAGTTAAATTCATTGTTGGCCTGCACTGTCAAGCATGGTTCTGGACTTGAGCTTCATTTGTTTTGTTGGTTTTGCCTTTCAAGGCAAGGATATTGTTGTGTTTAGATTCATTATAGAGTATAGTAGCTAGCTTAAGGGATTTTGGCCCCCAGGTAATAATAGGTCTATTTTTATATGAGGATTTTTGAAAGATGATATTTTGGGCTTGTGTTGAAACTTGAGATTTGTTATAGAGTTGTAATATCTTGAAGGATTTTGGTTTCTTTTTTTTTTAGAGGAATTTTTTGTAGCTTATATTTTTGCATGGTGAAATATTTGAGTTTTCATAATTCTTCTTTTGCCTTAAGGTACTTTTTAATGTAAATGGCAAGGCCACAGTGTGACACACCCCTTGTTTTGTTTGTTTTGGCGTTTTCATGCTTATTTTAAATTTCCAGGGAAAAAAGTTTAAAATTTTGTGGTTTATATATGGAGATAATTCCTTGAATATATTTTTTAAAAAATTGCTGATTATCTCTGTCAGCTATTGATGATTTTTATGTGTTCAGTTTCTGAGAATGGGTGATCTGTCAAGATAACAGCGTTGCAAAGCCTTTTTAGAGCCCATCTTTTTGGGAAAAGAGAAGTCCAAAACCTTGTGGATCCCTCACCCTTCGATCCCCCACCACTTCAGAAAAGAGCTAGTAACCCACCCATCTTTAATCACCTTCTTCAAGACTTTAAGAGTTAATTGTGGAGTATTAGGATTGGGTGATCTCTCAAGGTAACAAGTGTTTGCAAAGCCTGCATAGAACCCACTAGTAAAGAACATGTAGAACCCCACCACTCAAGAAAACAGTGCACATCTTTACTCAAACCTTCTTCGAGAATTACAAGTCTGAAGTCTTCACAAATTAGGTGCTCTGTCAAGATCATGAGGTTTGAAAGGTCTTGGAAAAGAAGTAAAAACTTAATAGATCCCCATTTCAGAAAAGACAGAGTACCCATCTTTAATCACCCTCTTTTAAGAATTTTTTAAAACTTCAAATTTTGCTTACTGTATATGGAGAGAGTTTTATGTTGTGCAAGAATCCCCACTACCTAGTTTGTTCCAAGGTGTGGGTAGTGCTCCATTGTAATAAAGTTTGACAGGTTTCCATCATCTATCACATACTAAAGACCAAAGGCAAACTGTGTGTAAAGTTGAGAAGAGGCTCCTAGTTATGGCAGCTTAGTCTCAAAGGTGTTTTTTTTCCATTAAAGTTGAGCTTTGTTCAATCTCTACTCTACTTCCTTGTTATGGTGTTCCATTGCAACAAAGCTTTCCAAGCTTTACTTCATCTTTGGACAAGTTCAAAGGACACTACCATATGTCAATAAGTAGGGACCATGCTTTTTTTCTAAAGTTCAATCTTGGTGAATACCCCACACTTGCTAAGGCAATGGGATTTCTCAGAAAAGCAGGCCACCGTGAGGTCTATGCCAAGTGCAAACCCGATTTTTGTAAAGCCCATGGCCAAGGGTTTTATAGTGCATAACAAACCGTCAAATTTTTTTTCCCCATCATACCTAGTGAGTATCATAGAAAAAAACATTAAAAATACATAGGCAAAATTACACCATTACAAAAGTCCGATAAGGTCTGTAACCCTAGGCAAAAATGAATAACACAATTAAGTTGGATTCACACCAAGGGATTGTATGAGTATTACTATTTCATTTTGGGGGGCTAAAATGAATCAAGTTTAAGGAATCAACTAGTCAATCAGTTCACACACAATGATAAGTAACAAAATACAATCTAATCCTACATTGAGCTATTTAGATCACTTAGGGTGAAATTTTTAAATGATAGATTTTCTTGACATCTAAATCACAAAGGTGAGCAACTTTAGTCCTTTGAAAACAAGGGGTCAAACTAACTTCCTTATTTCATTCTAAATTGAAGCCATATCTTAAAAAATTGAAAATATTTATTTCTAGAGATAAAATATCTCAAACATTTATTCCCTCCGTAACCCCGATGACACCTCACTTGCCAACTCATTTTTTGAGTTATTTTATTATTTATGTGTGAACGAGATAGAGTTATGATTAATTTATTCTCTTTAGCACCTCAGTGAGAATCCGACTTTAGGAATAGAATTTTATTGTTTAACTCTACATTTCATCCATTTTAGTGCTCGTAGTCTCTTTATGTGTCTTTCACTATTTGCTTGTTCAGCGGTTTTAGCCTTTCTACTTTGTCCACTTGGGAGGGGTGGAAAACGCATTGGGTGAAACAACAACCACCATGTTGGTAGTTGGTACCATGGTAAAAACCCTAAAAACCATTAAAATTATTTCTAAATATTACAAATATCCCATGCTTCGACTAAATCAAGGTTTCTTAGTTCAAATCTAACATTTCTTTGGGCTTTCTTGGTTCAAATCGAAGATTTTTTGGGGGTTAATATGACCACTAAGAGGCCTCACTCAAAAAGGTGAAGGCACCAACATGGGTGCCGGTTCACCTAGGCCGGTGGAAAAGAACTTTCTTTTCTTTTGCCGGCTTTTGACCTTGATTTTACTCTTTTGCAACCATTTTCATGCCCTCTTATCATAAACTTCTTTCTTTGGTGGGGATATGTGTGTGTTTGAGATTCTATGACTAAAAGATCAAAGGTTTGTTTGAGGAGGAGCTTTTACTTCTTTCATGTGTGACCATTCTAAACCCTTCTAAGGTCCATTTGCCACAAGCTCTTGTAAGGAGAATTTGTACCTTGTAAGTTTTCTAATTCTACATTTGTACTTTCGATCATCAAAAACTAAACTAATTTTGTTTCCTACTGAAATTTTCAATACTTAATACTGTCTTTAACCCCTAAATGCTTGGTACCTTTCAGGGATGAACTCCTAAATACAATTAATTTGATTATGAATTTGTTTAAAATGGCCTCATTGACTAGCCTGTTTTTTTACTAGTGATATTTTGTTGAAAAGGAAAAGAAAAAACTAAACATTGAAGTGATGTTGGAAGGTTTCAATCACCAAAAGTAATTAGGAAAAAAAATAGTCAAAAATTGAAAAAAATTTATGTTGGGTTCTCAATGTGTAGTCATAATATAGAAGGTTGATTACATATTTGTATTTTATATATGGTTTATAGTTAGATTTGGCTAAATTTTTGTATGAATGAACATTTTTTTTAACAACTCCAATGGATGATTGCCACTTAGGCTACATTAAAAAATTCCTTAAAGACGCTTTTAATGATGCATTGAAAAAGGAAATCAGCTAATTGCAAGAGGATTAGCCATAATAAATGGTACCCCCTCCCAAATATATCTGTAACCCCCAACCCATACAACAAGCACCAAATAAGGGCAATGAATTAAATGCAACTCATTCTTTGACACAAAAAATTTAAATCATAAGGATGCCCAACAAATTTTTATTTATTTATTTTTCTTGTTCCCCAATTATGACGAGTGTGTGAAGTATGATTGGGATATATTTTTTTTAATAAAGGAATGTGACATGATCACTATAGTTTCCACTTCAAGTGAGAGGTCAAGAGTTCAAATCTTTTTTGTTATTGTAAAGTTTTTCATTCTAGATGGTTTTCATTTGAAAAGGAATGATTGTCTTTCTTTCTCAGATGATGAAATCCATCCAATACTAAGAGCTGTTTGATACAAGGATTTAAACCCCACTTGAAATGGAAGTGATCAATCACTATGGCACACCATTTTCATTTTATGTCTCTTGGCTCCACCTTCTTCCCACCTTAGCTTTGAATGCACCTATTGCTCCCTCAAAAATATTCTTATTCATTATTTGAGTTTTCATCCACATCATGGACACAACTAAAAATTTGGGAGTTGTCACATGAAATCTGTTACATGCTAGAGAAATTTCAGGTCAAAGTGATGATATCTAGTCAAAGAAAAAAAATGCAAGGATCGTAACCTTAGAAAGTTTTAAATGGGTTTGAGAAGTTTGGTTTTGGTTTCAATCTAGATTGTACCATATCCTCACAAAGCTTGTGAAAAAATGCTTTCAACAACAATGCATTCAAAGAAATTGAAATTGGAAAATTGTCAGGCACAACATTTTGAAATTTTTGTGTCTTCTAACCATAATTTTAAATTGTCACACCCTTAACACATAAAGAATGATCTCATGCGAAACTATTGATGCACTTTCCAAGGCTTGCCAAATGGTGAACTTATTTCACATCATGTGTTTCAAAAGTTTGTTGTTAGTAATCCCTTAATCTTGAATATTTTTCTCACAAAAGTACTTATTTCATGTACTACAATTGTTCTTGCAACAAGGTCCGATATACCATAAAATAATTCAAATTGACTATTTTGTTAACCTAACACCAATGTTTTTATTTAAACAAGTGAAAAGGAATTGGTGGAAAAAAGTGAAAAGGAATTGTCCACCAAATCACGTGATGCCAAAAGCATGTCACATGAGACCACCATCCAGCAAGAAAATGTGCTATGAAATGCATTAAGGTAGACCAGCCAATGACCAAACGCTTAAGCACTCAAGGTAGGTTGGATCCAAGGGGAGGATTCTATTGTTTCTGATTTCCAAACAAAACTTGAACCCTTCCTCTTGGCACATTTGACACATTAACAATTGTTGAAAACTATTAGAAATGAGAAAGTTACCACCCCCCAAAGGAAAGGGGGTCAAGAACTCAAATAAAACAAACCACCGAACACTACCAAAGCCGGTTCCTAAACACCCAAAAGATTCCTTGTATGTTGCTATTAGTGTTTTAAGATGATTTGTAAAACTTTAAATGGCACTTCTATAACACTTTAAATCATTTTAAATGAAAAAATAAGAAAATTATAAGGTTTGAAAATAGGAGGGGTCCAAAGAAAAGAAAAGAAAAGAAAAACGCATTTTGTAAGTTGGAAAGCTTGTTTTTTCTTCTTATTATTTTTTCATTACTCCTTCTCCTTTGCTCTTCAAAAATGATTTCTAGAGCTTGAGGTAGCACTCCCATAACATTTTAAATCACTCAAAATGAAACACATGTAACGAAGATGTAAATAAGTGTTTGATGATAAGCAAGCGATTGATGATGGGCTAGTCTACCCTATGTGTTCATGTCATTTAAATAATCCAGCAATGTGCTTGTATTGTTAACTTGATTTGTTATGCGTACACGTCTACCTATGGTTAGAAAATGTAATTGATGGAATTGCCAAATATTATGTGCCTTGACACAAACAGACAAATAAACAAAGCTTGACCATCCAAAGAGATATGAAGTTGAAATGGGATTGTACACATTATGCAACAAAAGACCCTTAACAATCTTGTAAATGATCCTTAATTTGTTGTCACTAGGTCATATTAAATAAATTGATAATCTCTTCATCTTCGCCTCATGAATAAACTCAACAATATACTTAATATTTTACATAATTGTGCATAGTGTCCATATTTATTTAACTAAAGTGAGTTTTTAATTAAAATAGATTGACTTTAACCCAAATTGGGAAATGGACATAAGCTCCTATCAACATTACTTAACCCCATTTAATCTAGGTACAAAAGATATCTTCATTAATCAACAATTTTACATGTAATTGACCATGTAATGTGAAATTATTAAGTTCTTCTACCAACTTTCTAAATTAGATGACCTAATATGTGTTCTTTTGTGTTCCCACTATTGCATTTCCTAAACAAGGATACTACCCCAAACTATTTTGCATTTTGTTGTCACAAATATTAATTATTAGCATGTCTTATCATGTTTTTATTATTTCCATAATGGTTTTCATCTTAAATTAATTCTTATGATGTCTAATTCTCCCATTTAAATTAGTGGGTGTCAAACATATGTTTATTTCAAAGAAAATTTGAGCTAATAGCATAAGTGAAAATCAACATTGATTGTGATATCATAAGTGGAAATCAACACTAATTGTTATGTGTACACATTTGCTAATGAGATTAATGTTATCCCAAAAAGAAGTTTTTTTAAAATAATAATATGAATATTATTTAACATCTCCTTACATTTTATCCCACATTATTTCTTTTTGACATAAGCAATAAAATAAACCATTGAATTGTAAAAAGGGCATTAAAATTAAACGAAGGATGATCTCTTCTCATTAGTTCTTTTCAAATTAACATTATCATAATAAGTGATCATTTCATAGACAAAAAGCAAAGGTTTAAGCCCACTACTTTTGTTCCCAATAAATAAGCTAATCAATTTTTTCATCGTGTTCAAATTTGTTCATTTTAAATGTAGATGATGCCATAACCTCTCATGTACTAATGTAATGAATTAACAACAACAAACACACCAATTCCTCCAAATGGATGGAATCTTGGGCATTTGAAAAATATATGTTGAAAAGTTCCCATCAATGTTTTTGCTCAAATTTGATAGGCCAAATCATATCCCATTAACGTGCAACACACCTTTGTAATTAAGCCACCATTGCAAGCTAAGCAAGCTAAGCTAAGTCTTTCAGTTGTAAACAATCCAATTTCAAATCCATGATCTTTATTTGGCATGTGTGTTAAATCTTTCACCTCCCGTTTCTTTGTCATCCTTTGATGTTTAGATAATATCACATTGATCACAATGTTATAACCTAACTTCACTAATTTTATCAAAAAGAAAGTTTTCCTAACAAACAAAGTCCTTTAATGTCATAATTCTTTTGAGGCACAAGATTACTTGTCCTTGAAATGCTTCACACTTAACCATATCTTAACAAATTTATTTGGGAATGTAAAAAAGATTTTTTGTTGCGGTGTTTCAATTTCCAATGCAAAACAAAGATTCAATTTCTCTAGCCAATGCTTGAAATAAGTTATTGCCTACTGTATTCATATAAGTTAGATAGGCCAATGAACAAACACTTAAGCTCTCAAAGAATGTGCATTCATTCTTCCATCACTTTCAACCCTAAAAAATCAAAAGGTTTAGGTAGCCCTTCACCCTGTGCCCTTATAATTGTTTACAAACCTTCATTTGGGTTTGAAATGAGAAAGATAAAATCTCCCAAGTAGGGGATGTTGAAAAGAACAATCCCACCTCTAATGAACACATATACTTCCATGTGCAATTGAAGTTAATGCCACAATTGGACATGTCGAACGTCACACACAAACAATCTCCATCTATTACAAAACCATGTGGTGTAACCAAAAAAGCAAGGTAAGGAAAGATTTTCCCTATTCTATTTAGGCTACCTTCAATTGTGATGAAAAACCACTATCATAACTTTTGGCAATTCTCAACTCACAAACTCAAGAACCTTACCTTAATATCTTGATGCATTTTCTCCTTCTCCCAATGTTTATATTTGGATATGGGTATGATGGCAGCATTTAACTCATTGGAACCACTAGCTAATTCCACTCATGGACTTTGCAAAGGAAAGAAAGTGTCGACGCAAACTAGCCAACTATTACATGTCATTTACTCAAAAACAAAAATCAATTCCCACTTTCACATTAAGTTCATAACCAAACATAAAGGAGCCATCAACTCACGTTTCTCTCCTCGACTAGTTTGGACCTTGCTTCCCAACTCCCCTCAATCCAAACACCAATCTTCTCTTGTTTTGTGTTGCATGCCAAGAAAAACCACTACTCACCAAAATTATATCACCCTGCTAACCAAATTCAAAAATTCCATCTAAGGGGCTTTTCAAAACCTTCCAAAGATACATGCCAATTTAGAAAAAAGGTCATTATGCAATTAGATCTTCCATAAATATGATCAGCTTCAATTTGATCCTAACTCTACGTTGCCATGCAAATAAAAAGACTTGAACATCGTTCCAACAAAAAATATAAACCCATTGTATGTTTACTAGGCTTATGGTGCACATAATCAAATGAAGAATCTTTTTGTTGTCTCAATTGATTTTATTGTAAATAATTCTTTTCATATAAAACTTTAATTTTGACAAACTCCATTTATGACCAAACAAATGGTAGAAATGCTCAATAATCAATGTTTTTGATTATGGAGATTGATTACCCATTATCAAACACAAAAAAACACATCTATGTATGAAAAGTTTTAAAACCCCAACCACAAGTTTTAAGAACTATTTATTTGGTTATAAGGTATCACTAAACAATTATCAACTTAACAATGTTTGCTAACATGCCATCTTCTAAAATGTTTGGGCATTTGTTCACCCATAGGTGTTTGTACCTTAATTCCACTTTAGCCTTGAAAGAATTGTGAATTGAAGCTAAAGGATCATATCATGATCACAATTAAGACTTTCCACATATCCAAATGATAATTGTGCCCTCCATGTTGTGTATTTCATAAAGACAAATTCAATTGGTACATAACTCATGTCAAAATGATTGATTTGATTATATATAATTTTTATACATGCATCTAATATTCCAATGAGAATGATTCATCAAAATTGGTTTAGGACAATTTTAAATTTCATAAATCATCCTTTTGAATGAGTCATCCTTTTTCGTAAGTTGTCCTAGATCAAGATTGCATGCAATGTCATTCAATATTGTTCTATTTTCATTGGAATACAAATTAATTTTCACAAAACCAATTCATTTTCATCAGTTGATCATCACTATTAGGGCATAACAGCACAGAGCCAAAGTAATGTGATAAAAAGATCCTTCCTTGAAAATCATACAATCAAAAGGTCACCTTATTTACATGCTTTTAGGTGACTTTGATTTTGATTCAGAGTGACAATTCAAGAACCTCTATGGTGCCAATTCCTTGACAGAAAATTTGATGCAATTTGCATAGTCCACATAATTTCAATGAACAAATAATAAATCTGAATCAAACTGCCATACACAAGGGACCCAAATTCAACCCTCTTGTGCGCTCAATGTACCATTTACAGTTTGACATTAACCCCTAAACAGCAGTTGGTTTTTGAATATGCGCTGATTTTCAGTGTCAATTCGCACTGTCCTGATGTCTAGGGGTTAAGACCTTCAACCTTAGCAAACTCAACTCCACTTAACAAATTAATTCAAAAACCAACTTTCAGATTGCCCACGTTTTTCAGTTATTACATTGAATTGGGCAGGATGCAGCTACAGTAAATCTGCATGATGTTATATAGGATGCAACTCTACAACAAAAGGTGCATTTGCCAAAAATAAAGACTCCAAACTGCTGAAGGTGCCAAAAATTGGAAAGAAGAATCACTCATGCGGGTGACATCCAGAGAACTTCAATACCTGTATTCTTGCACATCTACACCAAGTCAAGAGATGGTCATACAGTCTAAGATCATTTCAAGCATATGACAGGATTCATTGGTACACTGTAGCTGGTCCAAATTGCTCAAACTATTCAGTTAGTGTCCTGTCTAAATTGCTCCTCTTTGTCAACTCTGGCCTCCTAAGGCTAAGCGTAGAACAGCAAACAGAAGATCACCTGGACACTGAATATACTAAAAACAAGAATTATGAGAAATGCAGACATGGTAAGTTAAGAACAGAGACAAAAGCTGAGAAATCAAGAACAGCACCCATCCAGGGCTGCAGATGGTCAAAAGAAGACCTAAACCACAAAATGGAAGAAGAGGAACCTAAAAAGCAATTATAACCCAAGAACACCAATATGAAAGGAAATCCACACACTCCTCTAACACAAACAAACAGCAATACCCAAATGCACAGGAATCAATCATATTCTGTACCATTCCCCTGATCTTCCAAATGAATTTGGTACTGCCCCCTTTTTATAATTATATACCAGTGTTCAGCTAGAGGATGATTCTCTGGCATAAATTAGAAGAGAATATTTACAAGCTGCAGTTGGTGCAGTACCACCCATGGTTTGCCTTTACATAACCAAGGAAGCTTGGGCTTCAATCCCTCATGGATTCAAGCATACTTATAGCTGCCTGCACTCTGTACACATTCCAACCCAAGGCTTTCTCTAGATTGAGTTTTTGGATCATAGTTGGCAATTCCCACAAGCATGTGCTTTGAGTTTAACCTAAAACACATGTCAAACTGTCCATTCATTGCATACCAGTTTTTCTGCCACCATGCTCTGTCCAGAACATTTCTATGTACACAACCACAGATAACTTGATGCATTACCAAAAGAGCTTGGGAAAAGAGCCCGGAGAAGAGTTTGGTTGATGAATTGATCGACCAAAATCCTGACGAAGAGCTTGATCAAAAAGCTGATGAGGAGCTCAACTGAGATGGAGGACTGGACCGATAAATTCAGCAAAACCCTTAAGTGCATCAAACCTTAGGTCACAACTTCTCCTTCCGGATTTTGTGGAGCCTGCTGAGTTCATCCCGCCAATGTGCAGCATCTGCATACCGCTCCTCAGTGGCAGCAACCAGCATGTTCATCACTAGAGCTGCCTCATCTGCTGCAAAAGAATCTGCCTCACTGGCAGCTGCCTCCCAGAAATAAGTCCCACTTCCCCTCAGCTTAAAACTCTTGGAAACTGCAGCCCCATTTCCAGACTCCTCCAGCACAGGTCGCACGGCATCAGCTGTGATGATCCTCCTGTTGATGAAGATTGGTACCTTGCATCGCACTGCAAAATTGATGGCATCTGAGGGCCTGGCATCAATGCTGAGCAGACCCTCTTCCTCCTCCTCCTCCTCCTCCTCTTCCCCTTTCTTCCCAAGGAAGATGCGGGCATAGTAGGTATCCACAACACGCTCTGTAATCCTCACCATCCGTGCCTCATACTTCAAAGCTCCCACCATCTCCTTCATAAGGTGGTAGCAGCTCGGCCGACCGAAATGCTCCTCATCATGCAAAGCCCTCATAAGCATGGTCATGGCTACTTCTCCTACAACAATGGGAAGCATAAGGTCGGATCCATCCATTACCTTGAGGAACATGGTGGGCGTGCTGGCCTTGTAGAGCAAACGCCCCTTGCTAGGATTGATATGATCCACCTCCTGCTCCCTGCCGTTAGCCAACGTCATGAGAAGTTTCCCGTGCAGTGGCACCATGCTCACAGCGTCCATCACCTGCGCCTCCACGTACTCCATGGTACCATTACTATCGTTGTCATCCTCCACATGACTGCTCCCGGCACCCCCACTCGAACTTTGATAGCTGCTGCAAATCCTTCTTCCTCGCCCCCAAACCCTAGCACCATTACTGCTGCTGCTACAAACCCTTGCAATCCGTCCCTGCACTTGCTTCAACCTCCCCCATTCCGAAAACCCTTGTCTCAGAGGATGCTGATGATGGGCAACAAGCTTCAAATGTCCCCCTCCTGCTCCTCTTCTTCCTGGCTTGATTCTCACGGGACTGGCAAGGAACGCGCAAAGGCGGGTTTGCGGATGCAACAAGTGTAGGGTTTCCATGGAACTTTCACAAAAACAAAAAGCTCACAAACAGAAATTGAAGATCCGGAGCTCATACAACACACAACCTGATGATCTATTAAGCTGTGCAACAATGTCACGGATGCTTGCCGTGGAGCGATGATGTCTCTCCAGCACCCGCCGCGTCAATAATACATCCTCTGTTTTCTCTCGTCTGCGAGATGCTAAGTCTGTCTCGTCTCTCTGCCTCGCTTCTCGTCTGCTGGTGTCCTCTCTTCTTGCAACGTTTTCTACGCACACACGCAACGCTGTTACCATGCTGATCAAAATTATCCAAAGTAATTTCTCTTTTTTCTTGACTTTTCCCGTTTTTCCCAAGAGAGGTGACTGAATAGGAGCCACACTGAACCAGCACCCGGTGGCCTAATAAGTCCTTAGGATACAGTTTTCTATTGGGTACCAGTTTCCAACTTAAGTTAACCATGGTGATTAGGGTTCCAGTTTACTTACTAACAACTTACAACAGCCCTTACCTATGTATAAACCGTATGGTTACCTAATAGTCACCTATTTCCTTACATATCTAGTATGTGTGAACCATATCCTTACCTAATGGTCACCTATTTTCTTACCTACTACCTACATATAGGAGTTACTTCTTATAGCATGCCTTGGTAACCAAGGTAAAACCAGATTTAACTCAATTGAGGTTCATCCACAACTGAGTCATATGAGGCACACATCCAGTGGATGGTTCGCTCATAGGTGCTGGTTCATCCGGGTAAATGACTTAGGTGGGTACTCTATTTTTACAGTTTATTGTGTGTGCCTGTAAGGGAGGTCAACTACTAAACCACTAAACCGTGGCTTTGGGTGAACCAGCACCCACGTTGGTACCATGGTAAAAAGCCCAAATCCATTTGAATTATTTCTAAATATTGCAAGTGTCCCGTGTATAGGCTTAAATTAGGGTCTTTTGAGTTCAATTCTAACATTTTTGGGGCTTTAATATGGCCACTAAGAGGGTTTAGGGCCGGGGTCCAATGCGGGTGCTGACTCACCCTGGTCCCAAAAAACCATGTAGTTTCATTTGGTCCTATATTTCACAATTTAAGGAATGGTTGTTTGCCTGGTGTTTAACCTAAGAAGGGAGGGTCGTGATTGAAATAGCTGCCAAAGAACTGGCCATCTTATAGAAGGCGATGAAGGTTGTTTGATTTGTTATTCCAAATATTGAAAAATGCTACTAGAAATGAAAATCGAGTCTTAGATTCTTGAGAAATGTGACAACATATATGTCGACGGACAAGTTATTCGATATTTGAGAATCATCGTAATAATATATTATCTTAAATAATGCCCATGATAACCTATGGTTATTTTAGGCCATTCCTAATACCCACTCAACACATGAGGGGGAAAAACATTATGCAACCAGCCACTTGTTGTTTCTTACTCCCTACAATGGGGACCTGGAAAAGCCCATTATCTGAAGTGGGAAAAAGTAGAAAGTAAATAAATAAATAAATAAAGGAAAAGCACTCGACAAGGGAACA
>Ga0209611_10009790_pt1 | contig 14360 bp, 19 predicted proteins | sample S1TSphgellanicum_3_FD_187693 | JGI IMG/M metagenome (GOLD analysis project Ga0209611, IMG submission 187693) | Host-associated microbial communities from peat moss isolated from Minnesota, USA - S1T2_Fc - Sphagnum magellanicum MG (SPAdes) (version 2) | ecosystem: Host-associated > Plants > Peat... | reverse complement strand
GATGACGATGAAGAAGAAGAAACAGACGGATCGACTTCAGCCATATCCATCTTTGTTTAGGTCTCACCTGAAGAAGATATGAATGCTGTCGGTGAATCAAAAAAAAAAAGAAAAAAGGTCCGTGCTGGCCCGGGCAGTGCCCGGAAACTGCCCTGTACAGACGGACAGACAGACAGACAGACCTGTAAATTTAATATATAAGATTGATTTAACATCAAGTGTGAATGCACCATAACCCAGGGAACTTGTCAACATTGGTCCCACCATCCAAACGAGTGTTGGTGGGTATTTAAAGCAAGACAACCCCCTAGCACTTATCAGAGCAATTCTTAGGATTCATAACCAATAGCCTCAAAACCAAAGAATTGTTGAAACCTTGCCAATCATAAATTGACCAAAGCACCCAAAAAGGGCTGGGGGGGGGAGACAAGGAACAAATTGAAAGGACCCACGTCCATGAAGACAAAAGAACCGGCTAGTTTAAGTATAAGCAAATGGCCTATCTTTTGAAGCTTATGGATTTGAGTGATAAGCCCTTCTCTGCACAAATTCATCTGCCCAGTGTTTGGCATAAGTTCTTTGTGGTGAATGAGTCAATACTGTTGTACTGCCAAGGATTCACTTCCCTGCATTCACTCCACATTCTGCTGCCATTAACATAGCAGGAGAAGTGAAACAGGAGAATTATACCTGTCACTCCTTAGCATGAGTTCCTAAAACAATAATCTACCACTTTTCATACTGCAGCAGTCGTGGCAGACAAGAATATTAACATTGTTTTGGAAACAGCTTATGGTTTTAGGACCTAAACCATGAATGTCCCATATGCTCTTGCATTGGTCATCAAGGGACCTTCATTGTGGTCCTGCAACTCAGTTGTGCGTACATTAAAATGACTTGACCCATTTTCTGCAGGCTCCAGTATAACATGAATGCTGCCTCTGAGTGCATCTGATACATCATACCACCCTCAGAGCACAATGCAGGCACCCAATAACAATCTATCCATGAACTAGAACATCTTGGAGGTACATAGGTCAGATAAGAGTGCAATTCCTGTATATAATCCACCACTAAGTACTGCTTGCATGCACATCCATATCTTCAAGTTGATTGGTAGCAGCTCTGCACTGGTGCAACAAAGCCAAACTGGTCACTGGAAAATGGTTGTCTAAACCATTGAGGTGATCAATCAGTTTGTGATGATGCTTGAATGTCACACCAGCACAATCCCACCACAATGGCCCTGTCCCCTAGAAAAGAAAGGATAATCAACTGAAACTGAGTTCAAATTTGTGTGTACACTCTTGAAGATGATGCATAAATCTTTGTAGAGAATGATAAATTAATTTAGGTGTAGAAATGGTGCAGAGAACATGCTAGGACTTGTTTTGATGGCCCCCAACCAGTAATATTGAGAAAGCTGACCACATAATTCTTTAAACAATCCAGCACTTTCTCTTCACCCCTTGGTCTGTGGCACAGTGAACATAGCCACCATTACCCATGTTGCAAAACCTCATCAACATTTTCAACACAACTACTTATCAACTTTCATGAGCACTGAACAACAATCCTCATTTGCCCCAACATCAGAGAGTGATTGCCTATAGAAACAGTTGCCACCAGCTGAAACAGGACATATCTTCAGACTTGGTAGGTTTAGCTGCTCATACACTTTTGGAATACCTGGTGCCTTCAACTTGTCCTGCAGCTCACACAAAGATCGGCTACTATAAGTTTGAGATTGTCTTGCCGCTATATGTTTTTGGTGGAAACCTGCAGTTGTTCATTCTGTAGCTCAAAGAAGAAAATAACTCTTAGATCAGATTTTCTTGATACAGACATATAATTCATTGGCATCACAACTCAAAACACCAATATGTGTTGTCCAAGTGTAGACCATAAGTAGAGCACCCAGTCATGAACTCAAATGACTCCTGCAGTCCCATTCTTTTCCCCAGAATGAAGGCACAAGAAAGAAAACTGTGGGCATATAGCTTATGCATATCCAGAGTTTTGTATTGTGCCAACGGCAGCAGCTGCATAATATATTCTCACCATCATGCAACCTATGTTTATTGTCCAATCAAACTACCATGGAGATATTAGCATGGTCTCCTGCCTAAAAAGACCAGCTGTGTCTCTGCAGGTGGTGTCATGTATCTGACTAATTCCAACCATCTTCTCCCTCTTTACTCCTTACAACCAATATGTGCTCCTCCATAAACCCTAAACCCCTAGACAAAGTAAAAGAGATCAAACAACACTGTATAATCTCTTGCATCTCTTTGTTCATGAGCTTCGATTTTTGTGTGTAACTGTTACACATTCTGACCATATGGTTGTTTCTGGAACATGGTCCTTGCAAGTTTGTGAATCCAATGAATGTAATGGTCACCAGAATTTGTGTGAAGCAGTAATAGAGATATATGATTTTGATGAAAGTTTATGAGAAGACTGTACCATCACCATACAGATAAGTCCGTCAACTCCTGGTATATATGTCCCAATGCTTCAGAATTTTAGGTTTTTCAATATCCTCCTCAGTGTTTGGCTGAGCAATCTCTTTATGTTCATAGTTGGAGATTTTCCTGAGCACATAGGACAGAATGAACTTATTAGCACACAGATTTGCGCACAAGGTTCAAGAACAAACCCTCTAGTGTTCAGAGTTGTAAAGCAGGTCTTCAAGAAAGTTCACACCATTTTGGTTACTAAGGTTTGCAAGGCTCTGCAATTGAGGTGAGATGCAGATGTGGGAAAATACAGAATAGGCAGGGTCATGAGTCAAAAACTTTTAAAGGTATTCATCACAGGTTGCAAAAATCCACTGAAAAGAAACATCACCTAACACTAGATCATTGAATGGGAACACTGCTGATGCTGTTAGTGCTGACAGTTACCAGTACACCCATAAGAAAACAACCAAAAACATGGGGCACTTGTTTCTGAATGCAAATCCTAGTATGAAGTCTCTCATTGTCCTAGTCCTAGAATCTGAAGTCATAGCTCACTGAAGACACCTCAGATGCAGTAGGGACCAAGCTGCTCTCTTTCATGTTTGATGAATCTGCGTTGTTTATAATCACCATTGTTGGCTGTAGTGTTTGGGGGGCCAACCTTGTGCTGCATCACCAGGACTGCCTACAGGAGAACAGCAAAGCAATTTTCCAGAACTGTTCACAGCCTGCAAGAAAGCAATTCCAATGGAAATCATGTGAGAGTCCTGCAAGGCAAATTGATTCTATAAACCTCAACTTTGATGTGCTGTCAAAATAGTTACAGTAAGTGGTAACTGTCCTGAGGGATCTTACAGTAGTGATCCTGAGATATCATCTTCTGTTATAGAGACCTGGAACACAGTGTAGTGGTGGTTGAGGCTGCGTTGTCCATGCAATCGATATTTGCTACCTAATGAGCCGACCATTTTATTGGAAATTCCATAGATTACTCGGCGCACCCTTTGATGAACCAATGCCATTGCACACCTGCACCACACTTTCCTTTCAGCTGGCACACCATCTTCATCCAACAAGAAGAACATCAGCCCCATAGGAGTCTAATGTGAAAAAACTCACAGCTCTGGCACCATCAAAACTTTGGAAATGCTGGGATGCCTTTCACATTGTGCAAATTGAGAACTCTTTTGCAAGCAATGACGAGTGGGGCAAAGGGTAAGAGAGATAAATGCCTACATTGCACATGGCTCCCTTGTAACATAGATGTCAAAACCTGTACAAAGATAAGGGCGTGAAAGTGGAAGCCCAAGAATATACATGTTGGTGTCCTCATAGCAATCACCAGGACTGCTTTTCACTGAGTCCTCAGCCTGCAGTTCAATTCCCAAGTAATATTCAGCATATTTCCTACAGGAGAACAGGCCCACATCCTCTAGATCCACAACTGCTGAAGCACCACAGATTTCAAGATTCAAAACTGTGTACTTTAAGGTCTAAAGGCAGAAGATCATTCTCATTCAACACTTCATACCATCAAGCAAACTTGAGAACAAAATGTACTCTTTAGCTCAACAGGAAGTCCACTCACTCCTGGGGAAAACTGCTTAGAGCTCAACAGCACTTCTTCAATACGTAATCTCTTTGTAACACCACCATTCTCATATGATTCACCATTCTCTTCAGCCTCCTGCTGACTAGATGGACCAACTGCAGCACTATGGGAATCATTAGATGGAAATAGAGAACGGTCCCTTTCAGCGGCCATGTCTATAGCCACCATAACTGCATGCCTTAACAGATGCCACTGGAACCTTGTTGGCATCTTCTCAGTCCCTTTAGTTGGGAGAAAGTACCTCTGAGAAACCTCCTTTGAAGCCTCAACATTGATTTGGCAGTCTGGGTGACATTCACCTAGACCCATCTTTGCACATTGAGATGTTGATGGCTCATCTTCTGTCAAACAGATTTGGTCATGGCAATCATGTGAGATGGAAATGTTGGGCACAGTGGTTTCATCATGTCCCCATGCAATAACACTGTTGAGCACAGGATCCACAATCACAGCTCCATTTGCTGGCTGCAAGATCAAAGAGAGAGAAGGGAAGGTCAAATGTGAAAATGAAGCTCATTGTGACAAGCCAGACTTACAGGACCTCATATGATGCCCATGAGAGCTTTGAGGATCAAAAACTTCAACAGAAAAGTTTGTGAATGTTGCCTATTGACAGATAGTTCATATCACATTTTTTGACAAACATCAGTTGTGATGGAAATGTCAACATAAGAGAGTAGATGACAGGTGACTTGGTGTGCCATCAAGAGTAAGCTCAGTTCAAAACAGTATGCATACAACCCATCTAGATGTTCACATACACCATATCACAAGGTTAAGCACAAAATATCACCAAAACAAATGGCAGCACAAGTACCATTTAGAGATTAAGCACCAGAGCAAAAAGCAGGCAACCACTACAAGGAAAACAAATAGCAATCTCAAAGCACTTCTGAGACCATCAGAATAGCTTTGGAAGCTTCATAGTTGCTATGGCTCATCTCCTCAAAAAAACAGTCACACCATTGCTTCTCACACTGGAATGACCATGGCAACCTTAGTTGCTGAAACTTTTGGCACTTTCCACATAGTAGAAAGCATGCCTAGGAAAGACAGATGGAATATAAAACTTAGCATCATCTGCCAAATGGGAGACGGCAAGGGTAAAGGTAAGTTGGCGATATCAAGCTCACAGAAGTTGATCATCACAATTAGCAAGAAAGGACAGGGAATAAACCTGGTCATAGCTCTGAGCCACACGGGCTTGCTTGATAGCCAACTTCATAAACTTACAGATAACTTCTTCCTCTTCATCACTCAGTTTTAACTTTGCTGCCCTTGTGCTGCATAATTTCAGATTGGCAGGTCAGATCCTCCAATTAATGCTCTGAACAGTAAAAAAGAACATGCTGACATGAAAAACCTCCACCCTTTGAGTGGCATTTCAGAATGCAAGTGCAACTCACTTCTTCACCTAACTCTCTCACTCTTTTTTTTTGCCTCTTCTCTCTCCATCACTTTGAAATTCTCTCTACCACTTTCATGCTTTGCTGCACTCATGGAAAGAAGTCATAGAAATGAGTCAAAGACTTGGCTTCAATCTAAAAGAAGAGACAAATGGAGGATCACAGCAGTGAGCAGAGGATACCATGCATTGGGATGGAATGAGGTGGGCCATAACTGACACTGAGCCTCCCACTCCTCCCTGCTACTTGCTGCCTGTTTTGGTACCTGTACCAATTCATTGTCTTATTATTCAGCCTCTCTGTCCCTCTTCTCTCCTTAATGTTATACTTGAAAACAATAAACATCTGTAAAGATGACACGTGGAGCAGCACAAGATGATCAAGGAATCACCTCAGTGAGTGTTCCCTGAACAACACAAGCCAGTGATAAATTGGCGCAGACAGAAACTGCAAAGGGAAGAACTCTTTCTCAGGTGAAATGTAACAAAACTGAGACTAGAGGTGGATGTAAACAGCTCATGTGAGACAGTACATGTATTTGAACTGCCATCAATATGAAGTCTAGCAAGAACATCCTGCAAGAAAACCCAGTGCTTTTCACAATAAAGTTCATAATAGAAATGCCAATGAAATGCACATTGGAAAGGAATCCAGAGTGAAGGAGTATGACAGACTCACAACAGCAACAAATGGTTGCAATGAAAAATTCTTCACCACCTCCACCAAGTGCTCAGGAATAGGTATATGACCATCCACTGCTGCTGTTGTGTCTCCTTCTACGGCACAAAGAATTATGCTCAATTTCACCCCTCCTGATGCACATACCATTCTCCTCATAAGACTTCACTAAGTTTACAATCAACAATTGCAAAGAACTACCAAGATGAAGGGTTTAGGGTTTAGGATCAAGACATCTAACAGTAATGCAACAATGAGGTTGCTGCTTCCTGAATCTTCAGCGTTCTCTTTCTCTGTGTTACCTTCATCAGCTGTTTTCCTCACTCGCTTTACATGCGCCAATGTCGGAAGAGGAGACTTGATGTTCAGCTCTCTGCATTCCACAACCCAGCAGCAATTGGATTGCAGTCCCAGTCAGTGTTCTACAAGGAGGCATCATCATCATCAAGAGGAGATGAGCATATGGAAAAGAAAAATGAAGAGAAAGAATCAGTGGACATTCACAAAGTGCCGAAGAGAAAATCACCGGCACATTCAGAAACAGAGAGAGTTTTGAAGCAGGTAAAGATTGTACCGAATGAGAAGGCTGGTGAGCTTGGGTTCCACAGAAGCAGCAACAACAAGGACTGCACAAGAAGAAGAATGTGCAACCATCCCCCCCATGTATTCCAACCCTTCTGTCAGCCTGTCCGCTTGTTGTCACACCTTCATTCCACATTCCTCCATCGCTACAATTGCTCTGGGATTACTGCTCTCTCAAATCTCCAACATCTCTCTCTCTCTATACAGTCCAAATCCAGCATCGAAGATCCCTCAGGAAGAAAATCTGCCAGTCAGGAATGAAAGCATTGCGACGAGGAAAGAACAAACCTGTAGTTGGGGTTGTTTCGAGGTCTGCAGCAATGTGCGTAACGTGCCATCTCCTTGGTGTGCCATTGAGATCTTCCTCCCCCATAGGTACTGATGATGATACTCCTCCCTTCTTCTCCTTGCTTAGGAACTTCGCTGCTTGACGGACTTTTCTCTCCAGAAGAACCCTAGTCTCCTAGGGTTTTGTTTGCAGAATCGGCATTTCTTACCTTCCAAGTGTTGTTTTTGGAGATTTGTCTCTGCAGTCTCATAGATATGATGATGTGCACTTCTGGCATCAAAAGGACAGAATCATTTGTGCAGAACTGCAGAGTGAAGCTCAGAAGCTGTCTTTACCGGTTCACTCTTCAGTTCTAGTATGTAATTGGAAGCTGTACCACTATTGTTGTTCTTTCTTTTCACACTGTTGCAGAGATCAGAAATGTCACTCCCGTTTTGCAAATTCTTGGCAGCAGCAGTAGAGATTGCCGGAGTTAGCATTCCTGTAAATTTAATATACGAGTGAGGGCAACCCGTGGCTACGCCACTCCAGCTACCCGGGCCCCCCCCCCCATTCGTCGTCGTCGTCGTCCTCCTCCTCTTCCATCTAGGGACCTCGATTTCAAGACCTGGTCCTGTCCGTCCGTCGAGGTCCTGAAACCAAGATCGGCACCTGGACGGACAGACAGACGGACAGACGGACAGACACCATGTAACTTTAATATATAAGATAAGATACAGGGTTTTTCCTGTTTTAAGGCCACTACAAGCAGATGAATCCTCAGGGCAAGGTTGAATGATCCATCCTGGGTTTAGGGCTTAGGATTTCATTGTCCCACAAAGAAATAATGCATGGGTGGTGGTGTACTAGAAGACAAATTGCATTTGGGTCTACTTGGGATGCTCTTGGATTGTGAGGGGGAGGGAGAGCAATTGCCAAGGTTTTTTTCTGCAAAGCACTGCAAAGCAGCAATGTCTTCTTCATCATCAGTGCAGCAAGTGCAACTGCCATGCGCAGCAAGCTCTAACTCTTTTCTAGACCATGAATGTGGCAGCAGGAGCAGCTCCACCACCACATGGAGAGGAAGAGGAAGGTCAGCCAGGAAGAGCTTGCTGCTACATGTCTGTGTGCACCTGCAATTGCTCTGTTCATGATCAGATCATTCAAAGTGCTCTGGAGTCTGCTGTTTTTGTGGGGAATAGCTTGGTTAACATGTATGCAAAGTGTGGGAGCATTGAGGATGCGTGGAGAGTGTTCGACAAGATGCCATCTTAAAACATGGTCACTTGGAATGCCATGGTATTTGGACATGTGAAATGTGGGCTAGGACAGAAGGCCCTGCAACTATTTCAAACAATGCAACAGGAAGATGTGCAGCCCGACTCTGTTACTTTTCTGGGGGTGCTGACTGCATGTGCCAGCATGGTTGCAGTTGAGGAGGGCAGGCGTGTTCATGATCAGATCATTCAAAGTGCTTTGGAGTCAGTTGTCTTTTTGGGGAATAGCTTGTATGGCATGTATGCAAAATGTGGGATCATTGAAGATGCAAGGAAAGTGTTCCACAAGATGCAGTCTCAAGATGTGGTCACTTGGACTGCCATACTTGGAGGATTTGCCATTCATGGGCATGGTAGGGAAGCTCTTAAACATTTTGAACAGATGGGCAAAGAAGGTGTACAGCTGAACAATATCACTTTTGTTTGTCTTCTGTCAGCTTCTAGCCATGCAGGTTTGGTGGATGAAGGCATGTGCTGTTATGCTTCAATGATTACAGACCACATGATTTCTGCCAAATCGGAACATTACACCTGCATGATCAACTTGCTTGGTCATGCTGGCCATCTACAGGAGGCAGAGAATATGATCAAGGCAATGCCCTTTAAACCAGATGTGACTTCATGGAAGGTTTTTCTCGGTGCTTGCAGAAATCATGGTAATGTGGAGATGGGAGAACATGTTGCTAAACGGGTTCTTGAATTGGAGCCTGGAAGTACTGCAGGTTATGTGCTGCTATCAAGCATCTATGCTGCTGCTGGCAGTAGGAGTCTCTGTGAGAATGTTGAACAGCAGAGGAAGCAAAGGGGTGTGAAGAAACTGTTGAGTCACACTTGAATTGAAGTGAGTAATGAGGTGCATACAATGAATGTAGTAGACAATGAATACCACCCATGCAGAACTGCAGAGATTGTCAGGGCTCTTGCATGATGCAGGGTGTGTGCCTTATATAAAACTTGTTCTTCATAATGTGGAAAAAGGAGAAAAGGTGTCACATTTGTGTCACCATAGTGAGAAACTGGCTATTGCTTTGGGGCTCATCAACAGAGCTCCTGGAACTCCTCTCTGAATAAGAAAGAATCTGTGGGTTTGTGAGGATTGCCACACTTACACAAAATTCATTTCAAAAATAGTGGGGAGAGCAATCATGGTTAGGGATGCCAATCGCTTTCATGACTTTGAGAATGGTGTTTGTTCTTTCTTGCATGGACTATTGGTGATGCCTGTACTATCTCTTGTTCATTTTGTTTGTAGCATGTCTAGTGATATTGTAACAAGGGCAAAGTTCAACAGTGTTGCAATATATGGCCCTATGGCCCTCCCACAAGGTAGACCCAGAGTATGGTGACATTTTGCCAATAAAAGATGCGCTGACCAAAACTCCATCTTTTACGTTTGTAAGATGACATGAAAGTTGGGATTTGAATTAGATGGTATCTGATTCAATTACATTTGAAGAAGTGGAATTGCCTCCTCACATCCCTCAAAGAAAGAACACCACATCATCTTATCCTTATGAGTGTAGCATACACTGTTGCCACTTCCTTTTCTCTTTCTCTGCCACCAAAATTGTTTCTTGCCCACCAATTTTGGCCTTTCACAATTTGTCACATAGTTCTGAATAGTTTACAGTTGGGAAATTCAATTTTCAGATTGTCAGGAAGTTCAGTTGCTGGGTGGGTCAGGGGGCTGCTATATGTTGAACCCACAAGTTGGGAGCACAAACTTGATAACTTCTTGCCTTCCAACTGTAGAATTGTATCAAAGCATATATATTGTGATATTCTCCCCACCAGCTGCACCTTCCAAGCTCAAACCCGAAATGACTAGTATTGTTTGGGAAGCAGAGACCCCTTTCCAATGTTCTCTTGCTTGAGCTACCAATTCATTCTTGTCTCTTCTTTTTGCCCTTTTACCAACCGCTAGCTGAAACAAATGTCCTTAATGCTTTCAATCTTCAGGAATTTGGGTCTGAGTGTGAGTTGTATTGCACTCTGGTTTGCTAAGTTGCCAATTGTGATGCTCAGCTGAAGCATGTAGACGGATGCATTGATGCAACAAACAACAGCAAAGAAAACCTGGCTGCTGAAAACCCATTGTTGGCACAACACACTCTACCAATTGGGATGCCCTGGAATGCAGCAGCCCTGATGATTTGCACTTGCTCGAAGAGACAGTTCAGCACCTTCTGCTGCTGCAAACCCATCCAGATTGTGATCTTTGTGGAATGCTAAGTTTGCCTGATCAATCTCATTTTGTAATGTTTCCTAAGAACAAATTCTGCATCCCCTGCAGCAAGAAGCCTGGACCTCATCAACCTGACCAAGAGAACAGAAATAGGAGTTCTCTGCAACACCTCTAATATGACTTCACTTGTCATCTGCACACTTTTCATTCTTTTTCATATCAAATTATCTGTCAGCACTTGAATAATCTTCTTGAACTTTCATTTTGACATTCATGATTGCTTAAAACATGCACATTCTCGCCTTCTGTAAATTCTTTGTAATCAAAGCCCACATTATGAGCAATGAGCTTGATGGCAGCTTGAATATATCATCTTGTACACATTGTCATCCCTTGATGGAGGCAAAACACCAGAGAAAACTTTGTTATGTCCAAGCCTGAAGATTGAGTGGTAAAATACTTCATTAAGAAATTGAAAAATCCAACAAAAGAAGACAGATTGCTACAATACAGCACTGAATGGATGTCATTTAAAGAGTCTCTGTTTTGAATTCAGTTTCTTTGAAATGTGGGGTTTTGCTTTTGTAACATGAGAAGTGTAGGTAAGTTTCACAATACTTTGTTGCTTTTCTTTTTGGCAAAAAGCTTCAACTAGTCAGTCAAATGTTCCTACAGATATCTCAAAACAGCAGTAGCAGCTCTGAAAGATTGTCATAAAATGCTGATAATATAGAAAGAAAAACTTGGGAGATGTATGAGCTTTCACTATGCTCACTGTCAGTAATGAATTGCAACAAACACTCTTCTCTTCACCAAGAAGTGAATGCTTTTGCTCACTCCTTGCTTGTTGGATGAAGCAACTGCAGTAAGGAATAACTCAGGGACTATCATTGCAGACAATTGATGCATCATGTAAACACTGCTCCTTCCATTCTCTAGCTATAAGAGGAAACAAAATGCAGCATCTGATAAAGTGTGTGTGTGTGTGTGTGTGTGTGTGTGTGAAGAAAATGTCTAGAGGGAAAGCACAAAAACGAGGAAGACCACAGTCTTCTATAGCTCATCTTTAATGTCTTCTTCTTGATCCACTTTGTCATCTGCACTGAGGTCTTTGATATCTTCATCTCCTTCATCTTCTTCCACACCAAGGTCAGTGGGATCATTTAATTTCAATTTGGGAATCTCAGGTGCTGTAAAGGGAATAGCAGCATTTTTCTTGATGTAATCAACAAAGGCTTCCACAGTCCTCTCTGTCTGCACTGCCAACTGCACCCCCCTCGAAACCCATTCCATGATTTAGCATTTGCAACAAAAGAGTTTAGGTATAGACAGCAACTCCTTAAAGGTGAAAAGGACATAGTCAGTATAGCTGCCCTTTCAAAAGCCCTGTTGAATTTCTGAAATCTCAGCCCACTCTACTTTTGGAACACTAAAGTAGGGTCCTTTAGTATTAGTGCAATGTATATGAGGTTGATGACAATCTGCTTACTGGTTCCTTGCTTTTATCACCAGCAGGGAAGAATAATATGGTTGGAAATCCCTGAATCTGCAAAGAAAAATACAAACACCCAACATCTTAGCTAGTTCACTCTGGAGGGATGCCAAACAATGTCTGTTGCTGAAAGGATTTGTGCAAAGTGTGCAAAGTGTGCAAAGTGTGCAAAAGGAAAAAAAAAATCTGGATAAGACTGATTCTTCTGGATGGTTTTCAAAACAAAGACATACATAGTCTAGGGAACAATCTCTAGAGCCTAGAGATCTAGTGTTGTGATCTGAAGATCTACTGTATTGTCTCCTTGAGCTCAAGCTTTGTTGATGTAATCCTAGAATTGGATGAATTGACTGAGAAGAGATTCAAACCATCAGAGAAGTGACTGTTTGAAAAGGATTTGATCAACCAAGAATGAAGGATGGGAAAATGGCAAGGGGTAAACCCAACCTGCACCAAGGCATGCTCATTTGTAGTGCCATCCATTTTTGCAATTACAATGGAAGGAATGTTCTTCAAAATTTCTCCCAGACGATTGTACTCAGGCTCCAGATTTCTGCAATGGCCACACCATGGTGCATACACCTGAAAATTCATCACTGCAACAATTAGGATTACATGCTACCTGCATATTATGTTGATACTGGGTGGCAGTTACTTGGTAGTGTATTTTGATTTTCTAAGTAACACCATAATTAGACTAAACAACATAGTATTTACAGCCCTATGACAATGCCTGCTGAACCTCCTGCAATTGCTAAGGCAGTTATCAAGCTTATCTCAGCACAGTTCCATTAAGAGTTCTAAGAGCAAATGTTCTTCATGTGAGTGGTGACCACACCAAACAAAACCTTACCTCTAGAAGAACATCTTTGGTTTCATCGAGCACAATATCATCAAAGCTGTCACCAACTACAATCTTGACATTGCCATCATTCTGCACATGAAGCATGCAAAATCAAACATCCTCAACACAATCTTAAATACGTAGAACATACCTGAGAACACAATACACCATCTCAGCTGCTTCAGACCATATAATTGGCTAGCTAGAATGCTGTACTTAGTGATCACTATGTAATTTTAGGAATATTTTGAACCATTTATGATAATTCATTGATCATCCACAAAAGTTCTTACTTCCAAACAACTTTAGCAGACTGCATAATGGGTAGTTCCAATTCATTACAACAGCATTGATATAACATACAAGTAAATTCTGGGAATATTTTGGATGAGCAATTGACGTGAGGAAATCAATCAAGGATGCTGGATAGGTCTTATACAACATGCCAGAACATTGTTGTGTGCACATGCACACTGAAAAAAACATGTGAATAGATGATGTGCTTAAACAAGTAGCAAGTCCTTTCCAGATTGCATATGAAATGGAGAATGCTGCTGCATTCACAAAAATCGGGCAGAACAACTAACCTTGTCAGGAATAGGTTCAGATTTTAGATAGTAAGGAAGATCACCAGCCAAAAACTTCTCTGCAAATGTCTGGGCACCCACAAACCATACCCACATGCATCTGAAATTGCTGAATGGTACACAAGGAATACTCTCTGATAATGGTCTGTAGGCGAAAAATCAGCATTGTCTCAAAGGTAACCTTCTTGTGTTTCCAATCTTGTGACATGTGAAGGCAGAGCAGAGCTTGAGAGAGAGATCCATGAGGAGTCCTAATTGTTGATTGGAAGCTGCAGGAATTCCTGGCCACTAACCTTGATAGACTCAACACTAAAGTCACCCGAATACATGAACTTACGACCGTTCTCTTCAATAGAAAATCCTATCATCTGCCCCACCACAGAAAGCAAGATCAGATGCCACAACACACAGCAAACTCAGCAACAGATAGTGTGCATAGATTCTGTTGGATTCTTTATGGAAAAATTTAGCAAGTTAATTGCAATAGCTAGCAGGCAAGAAGAATTTGATGTATAAATGAGAAACAACTGGTCCAAAAAGAAAGGCCACCTTTGTCTCTTCAGTGGTCAGAGCAAAGAAGTTGAGCACGGGAGTGGATGCTTCCTTATCAGCAAGATCCACAAGCACAAAGATAATCTGCACATTGTGTGACATCAGTCTGAGTCACAAGCTGGCTGGCTTACATACTCATGAGAATATTCAGACTAGAGTCTCTGATGGACACATTAATCCCTACTACTGAAGCTGAAGCCTAGTTGCTCTGATGAATAAAGTATACTCGACATGGTCCATTGGCAGATTACTTTGCCCTGCCCTGTAAAGGTGAGGCTCAAGAATGTCATCTGATAAACCTAGTTCACCAATGGATCTCAATCCATGAGATTGCTGTAATTTTTTCCCATGTTTTTGCATCAATGGTTTTACTCCCTGGCATGATTTCTGAATACCTGCATGATCCTCAAGGACC
>Ga0209611_10009789_pt1 | contig 14360 bp, 10 predicted proteins | sample S1TSphgellanicum_3_FD_187693 | JGI IMG/M metagenome (GOLD analysis project Ga0209611, IMG submission 187693) | Host-associated microbial communities from peat moss isolated from Minnesota, USA - S1T2_Fc - Sphagnum magellanicum MG (SPAdes) (version 2) | ecosystem: Host-associated > Plants > Peat... | reverse complement strand
TTGTTGTAATCCTTTTTTCATCAAACTTTCTTCAAATATTAACTTTTCAAATTTGAAAGTTAAAATTAAGGTTATAGTGGTTATTTTATTGGTAGGATAGTTAAATCCCATCATTAGAATTTTTCATTGGTTCAAAGTAGAGCCCTCACGTTCTTTGTACTAAGAAGGTTTGTAAAAAATATGTTGGTTTGTCTTATGCCTCAATTCTTTGACTTCATTTATCTAGACAACACTAAATTCATGGTTTTTTATTCATTAAATCATTTTTTAAACTCAATTGTGGCTTTTCCAATTTCTTGGGTTTAGCAATAACCCAAGCTTTAAAAGAATTTAACATTTATAATTATTCACAATATATAGAATCACAATGTGATTCATATGCCTCATTTGCATTTTAAATTGGCCATAATCAATTGTTGGTTTCATTAGTTCAAAGCTTGTGTTGAAAGGAGGTATTTATAGCTCAAATGGCCAATTAAATAGTGTTTTGCAAAGTAAAGGTCAAATTTCAAAATTCCTCTCAAATCAAATAAGGTTACTTAACAAATAATGACTTTTGTTCAATTTTTTTGTATTAAAAATCTTCAAATGATGATCCCAAGGGCTTTTTAATCTTGAGTGAGAATAATCTCCACATTTACACCTTTCTTAACATAAGGAGATGTGGTTTACAATCAAATAATTTAGATTTAAAAAAATTTGTTAACCAAAATTGATTAGGTGATCCTAGAGATGGTTGTCAACCATCTTTCAATTTGATGAAATCAATTAAGAAGGATTTAAATTTGAGGAGTTTGAGGAGTTTGAAGATTCTTTTGAACATGAAAAAATTGTGAACATATAAAATGTTGGAAGAATGTTTTTTCATTTTTTCACATTTTTATGTATTTTTTACTTTTAAAATAAAATTTACATATTTAAAATAAGATAATTCTTGAAAACCGATGTGTGAAAACTGTCTTTAGATATTGATGGGTCTAAAATCTGTGAGACTTGGCACTTTGAAACCTGGGCGAAAACATTTTTCCCAAACTTTTGAAACCTTGCATGAGTCTCTTGAAAAATAATTTAAGAAAACAAAGAACTAGGGCAAGTCTTGTAAACTTTTCTAAAACCCAAACCCAACAGGTCTTAAAAAAATCTGAGAACCAGCCAACTCTAGTAGAGATCTTGGAGTCCATTATGCCAAATATTATCTACTAATTATCAAAGTCCCCTGTGTCCCCCCTTCCCTCCCCAAAATCACTTGAAGGGCCAACAACCATATAATGAAAAATACATTTTTCTGCAAATGTACATTCAAAGAAGAAGAAGGCAACTATGTCCTGTGGGAAAAGATCTTGCAACTATCAAGTTTCCATGACGTTGTCAAAAAGGGAAGGTTCTATAGAGAAGTCAAGAGAAATTGCACTAATCTCCAAGGTGATGGCATCCAACAGCTCTTCATATCAATCTCTGCAGCCCAACAAAATGTCCATCTTGCTATTATCTTCCATTTCAAACTCTCATATCTTCTTGTTTTTCTTCTTCTCTCTTTTATTCTTGTCTATTAGAACTCCATATTTTGCTTCAATTGAAATTTTTGGTGTCAATTAGGGAGTTTATTTTTTCAATTTTGTGAGACTGCAAAATTTAGTGAATAATGTCCAAAAACAGAAACTTTAGTTGAGAGTATACCAAAATTAAGATTCATCCAAATTTTTGCCCCAATAAAAAAAAATGGCATCAATGAATAATCATTCTATATAAGAATTATAGACATGAGGAAGAAAAGAACGCATAGACAGAAAACCCTTTCCCGGTACATATCAAGGAACAGGATTATAAAAATCACATATTATTAATTCCAATAGGTAGTGAGAAGTAGAATAAAGGTGCACTCTATGTTAAATCAATTTAAAATGAAAATCTAGATGGCAGCCTAGGTGACACCCAATGTCAAATGGACAATAGCTTAATGTTAAGTGAATGTTAACATAAAATCTTCATGATAAGTAAGGTTAGTCTTAAATGATTAGTATGGTGTTAAGGGACTCAAGGCTAGAGTCCCTAACACCAAGTGTGAACACACCTTAAAGAGAGTTGATTTGGATTTGATACAAGGAGTTGATTTGAACATTTGTAACTAACCTACATAGATACACATTCTAATGATTTCAATAATCTTCCATAAGGAAAGTGTCATCATTTACAACAAGAGATTGAAATCCAATTGCAAAATGAATGTCACATGTTACAGATATCCGTAAATTCAGGAAAATACAACACCAGTACCCTAAGTTTGGTCGTACACAGGGTGAGATTCAAAAAAAACCTGCAAATAAGTATATTAGCATTCAAGGGGTGGTGAAACTCAGGAAACCATCAATTTTTTATGGTTTCCTCAGTTTCACCATGTCTTCCTTTTTTTGATCGCCTCCACTGCTGCTACATAGATTTTAACTGCTCCTGCTGTACAGCTACTATAATTCCTCTCGAACCTTGTGCGATTCAGCATTTCATACTGAGATAATAAAATTTCCTTACTTTGCGGATACCACTAAAATAGGGGTTGGGGAGTGAAAGGAGGCCCAAATACAGGGTGAAGACAAGGTGACTTTGCGGATATCTCTTTTAAGTAAATTGTAACCATTTTAGGACCTTTGGATATAATTCATCCCAATTGTGGCCTTTAACATTAAGGAAAAAGAAATTGTAAAGGTCAGTCAAAAATCGATTTCCAAAGTGGAAGGCACTGTTTTTTTATGAATTTTCTTTTCTAGCCACGGTTGCAACCATCCATAGAAAGATGTAGAAAAACTGGTGATCATCATGAGGAAGATCTAGCCAAATCTGGCTATAAGCCAAATATGAATCTACTCCTTCTATTTACTTGGCTACACACTGGAACCCAAATATAGGAATCTGGCTTTTCTTTTCTTTTTCTTTTTTCTCACTTTTGGTGATTGAAAACCTTAAAATAGACTTCATTTTCTAATTTTTGATTTTCATTTCTCTTTTTGGCGAAATTTCGTCAGTATAAAAAGGCTGTTGGAAGGCCAATTAATTTATTAGATTCAACAAGATTTGAGTTGACAGGAATACAGAAGTGAGAAATAAAAATATTAAAAGTAATTAGATTTCTATACTTTGGTTTTCAGTGTGTAGCCAAAATATAGAACAATAATTAAATCTTTTTCAATATTTGGTTTATATTCAGAATTGGCTAAAGATTCCTAAGGATGATCGCCACTTTTTCTACATCTTCCTATGAATTGATAGCCACTTTTGGTTACAAACAAAAATTCCAAAAATAAACAATGATCAGCCCCCATAAAGTGTGTGTGCAACTGTGAAGTTGGAATAGATGGGCTCCTGTGCAAACCTGGTAGGCAAGTGGTGCTGACACCTCCCTTGGGAAGCCTGTCGTATGCATTACAGGGAATTCATGGCAATGCACATCAGCTGATTGAAATAATTGAAAATGAAGCGACTTTTGGAGGGTTTCAAGTCGCCAGAAGTGAGAAAAATAATTAAAACTCGCAAGATTTCTATGTCGGGTTTTCAGTGTGTGGCCATGAGTATAGAAGGTTATTTTTAAATTTTGACTTCTTATGGGGTTTATAGCCAAATTTGGCTAAATCTCCTCGGGGTGATCGCCATTTTCTTTACCTCTTCCTATGGATGATCACCAGTTAGACGACTACATTAAGAAAATTCTTTAACAAAAACACCGATACGAGCTGATTTATACGATCCTCGCTCAAGTACCCAATTCAGTGATGAGGTGAATCCTTTATAACGATTGCATTTAGGTACTTAATGACACCTTGCACGATCGGCCAGCTTTATGTGGACGCCACGAATAATGAGAGACATTCCTCAATTTCGCATTAAAGAAACCAGATCTTCATAAAATAATGGAAAATCGTTCACATCTCAGGAGTCAGGAATCGTGGGTCTACTACGTTAGATTCTAAGAGTCTACCACTTAATTTGAGGACCCAGATTTGTGAGGAGGAGCTGCTCCTGTTGGTGACAGTGTCATTGCGGCAGTCCTCATTAACTGGCATGTTTGTCCCCGCGCAAAATGAGTTATAAATGCTTTATATTTGTATCAAAGTGACCCTGAAACCAAAGCTTTCTCTATCTGATGAATTTAGTGATTAGGGGCCAGACTTTTAGTGAACTAGCTACCCAAATGTGCACCATGAAGGATGTATGGGTGAGTGGGTCAGAAAACAGTTTTCTGTTTGGTTCCAGTTCTCTAGCTATTCTTCACGGTGGCTACCTCAGTTGCTACTTACCACAAGGTACCACCTTAGGCTCTCATTGGCCCAATGATTGGGTAATCCTTAGCTGCTCGGATGACCATTTCATAATCACTCCATGCATGGATGAAATGAGGGCTTCTTGATTCTGACAAGGTGTCTAGCAACCAGTTTGACATGCTGGGTAGCATGAATAATCTTGGTGCTTAGGCATCTTGAGGATTCTGGACGATTCACAGACACTACACCGCACTGGTTATGTAATGGTCCATAAGTTATTGATCCAAAGAGATCACATGTCGTAATCAAGGGGAAGGCAAATCTCATGGACATGTCGCATTCTGTTCATCCTTGACACGGTAAATTTGATTTGAAGGTTCTCAAGGTGATTGTATGAACCCAGTGTTCAGACAGGTTCTCATTCCGGTTCTCATACCGAAAACTGGCTCTCGTTTAGCTTTTCCATTGAACCGGAACCGGCGGTTCTCCCAGAAAGGTGAGAGAACCACCCAACACTACACCAGGTACAGTTGGGAACTTGGTGGAGCGTAGCTGTGATGAAGGTGGTGAGGTAGGCTGCTCCGATAATAACACGAAAGATCTACCGCGACAAAAAGGCGGGAGGAAAATCAATCTGGGGATTTATTGATTCAATCGTCGAAGTTTATGATTTTTCCAACCACAATCTGGGTCATAAAAAAGGTTGGTCCACTTCCATTCACTACCCACCTTTCAAAAAGTCATCGAAATCAAAGTGCGGATTTGTGCTGTCGCTTGTACCTCTTTAATGTTGCACGCTTCTGACTTCTTCACGATTGGCTGTCTACCTATTTAGAGCAACCTACCTACTTTCCCATTGATGGACGCGGCAGCCGTTACAAACTGAAGTTCTGAACTTTGAAGGCAGCGAGCTAGCGAGCTGGCCCGCACGCCTGCGCGCGCTTGCTTGGCTAGTTCCTCAATATTTTGCGTGCTTGATGAGGGCATTGGGCTTTCGGACTTTTTACGCTGACATGCTGCTGCAGTTCATGGCAGTCAAGTAGGGTTTCGTTTCTTCAGACGCTTGTCTTGAAACCGGCGACTGTAACAACAACCAGCAGTAATCCAGAGTGGGGCCCAGGAATTACGCCCGTCATAGCCCGATTTGCTCACTCACAAAGCCCTTCGGCTGTGAGCTTGTTAGCGCAATAATCATTTCGTTTCAACCACACCAGTTCAATTACCTCTCAACAACCCATTCCCATGAGAACCCTAAACCTTACCTGATCTTTTCCTGTGCACTTGTAGAAAAAAAGACATATTTGGACTGCTGCGGGGTAGTACACAAATGTAAGTACCTTGTCTTAATGCAGAGGCCTTGGGATCAAACCGCAAAAGGTTCGAATCTTGTCAAAAGGTTATTTTACCTTTAAAAACAAGTATCACAACGCTTTCTGCAACGCCACCAACATAGGTATTCCAAAAATGTTGGACACAAAAATTGTAAGGCATGGGAACAGAACAATCAATCAAATCCAAGATCTTCTGTTCAGGTAACTTCCCAATGTGATGGTTGTTTGTTCTCAGCCTTCCTTTCCCTTGGAACAAGGGTGGAAGGTTATGAAGAGCTTCCAGTGATCTTCTATGAAATCAACTTCCGTTCCCAAGTGGGAGTGGGAAATTGCCCCTTGTAAGGGGCCCTCCAAGTACACTAAGCAAATGCCCCGAGGTTGTCAAATGATGAGAACCTGCTTTTTCCCATAAACTTGAGATTGCATTTCCAATGAGAAATCGAGATTGAAGTGCAAAATTGAGAGTGAAATGCAAAAAAACTAAAGTATATGTAAGTTCAAAGCAACTATGATTTCCTTGTGAATGTCTAATGATCAATCTCCTATAGAATGCAAGGTGAATGGGTCCCAAGCATAGACCTTGATGGCCCATCGTTATAGTACGGAGGGTGAGAGAATGTCCTGGACCAGAGGTACGTCTAAACCTTTTTCTTCACCAAGTTTGCTTTCTGAAAAATCACCATCACATTTATTGGTTCAAAGAAGCAAATGTGTGGCAAAAGGATATGGATTTAGGGTTTCAATATGAAAAGGGTGCTCGTTGTTGTTATCTTGGCACTATAAACTAACTTCTATCTTCTCATATTGTCATACACTAGAGCATGTTTGATGGAAAGGTTTTCTATTGAGGATGTACTTCTATTGTTTTCTATTGTCAATGTTTTGATGTTTTGTTTGTTGCTCAATGTGAGTTGAATTTTAGGATGAATGCCCATAAGTTGTAAAGGACATTTTGACGCCTCCAAAAATTTCGTTGTGCTAGAATTAAAGACAAAATGTCTATTTTTAATAAATCTTTAGAAGTAAATGGTGGAGGGGATGAGAGGCTCTAGAGGATTAAATGGTTGGTCAATTGTGGAATTCACCACTCAAATTTGTTATATTTGAATCAAGCTTTAGTCATTATTGGGGATGGTTGAGTACCTTATTGTTGGGAGCTCCAAGTTGTTATTTCTTCATGGGAAGATTGGGTATTTTCTAGCATAATTTTTGATGTTTTGCCAATGAAAAGATCATAGCTTGTTGAATACCTTCTTCAAACTCTAATTCGTTTCTAATTGGGAAATCAAGGGCTTATGAGTCAATTTGTAGAATTCACAACCTAGTGACCAAGATGGCCACAGAAAGGAAATCTAAAGTGATCTTATCCATCATTTGTCTTAGTTTATAATTAAAATTGTATTTGGTTGCTATGATTTGTGATAGTTGTAAGAACATTCATAATGAAAGTTTATGTTGAGATGAATCTGTTGCCTCACAATTTATAAATGGTAAACATGGTCTCTATAAAACTTAATGTCACCCCACTTTTTTTGTTACAAATGCATATTCAGCTACCCTTGCTCCCTCAATGAAAAGCAGAATTGGTGCCTTCTCTTGACTTTACAACAGTGCCCTTGCTTTTATCGATGATGGACAAGCTTCAAATAGTTGATTTTGCTAAGTTGACAACACCCGAGCTTGCCCCCTGAGCATTGTTTTCTTATAATGGTAAAAGTCATCAAATTGCAACTTGGAATTGGGTTTAACTACCTACTACATTAAAATTTGAGAATGTGTTTGAAACAAATTTACAAGATTGCTCCATAATTGGCCTCCTTTTTCACCAAACTCATTGTATAGGCCTTTTTTGTGTAGTTGTCTTTCCACCCACTTCAAATCCATGCCTTTTATCCACCCTGTAAATTTTGCAATCATCAAAAAATGGTAGCTAGGGTAAAATGTCTAAAAACTTGAAACTTTCAAGGTTGTTTAATAAAAAAGATTTCACTTACAAACGATGAGGATTTTTCATATTGCAACCAAATTCCCCCTTCCTTTTTGTATCAAAATATTAAGCTTGAAGTCATTTACAACTTCACCAAGTTGGAATTTTTATTGTTGATGGCCCGTTTTCTAATAGGTACATGAATTCCTTAATGGACCATGGATTTCATGTACCTTCCAAGCTTCTATTAGGGCTTTACTTCTTTAATGAACCTTTTCTTTTTATTAGTTATGGGTGGCTTCTAAGAAGGTGGGTTGAGCTAGGAAGCAAATGGATTTAGGCCAAAATAATGGACTTATGGCCTAGGAATGGTTTGAACCTACGAGGATTTATTTATTTTTAATTCACTTTTACACAAATGTACATTGAATGACCAAAAATTTCACAACACAACACAAAAGATGAAACTTACATGTTTTGCATTAGTCTCACTTGCACACTACGCACAAATTTAAAGCTTAGTCCTAATGTAGGCTACAAGGTAAAATCACATTACATTAAACTAAAATTGACAATTCAAAGTCCATTTTTAGGAGTCCATTTTTAGGAGTCCAAATCTCGTGATTTTCTTTAAAACATTTAAATGGTGTTGAAATTCACATTTTATTCCATTTCCAAGTTCATGCCATCATAATTTAAACTTATTTTTAAAAACCTTTAAAAATATGGGCCTTGAAAAAATCAATTTAAATGAGGAAATGGAGTTTACGAATTTGAAATTTTCATTTCAAATCTATAAAATTTTGAAAAAAAATTCTTGCTTGATTTTTTCATCTTAAGTTTAATGATACTTCAATGTGTGGTGGTGAAAAGTTGTAGGCTTAGCTTCCAATTCCACTAAAAGAAAAAAATCCATAATGATAGTTTTTTCAGAATAATTTAAACTAGGGACATTGAATGGACCATCCTTTGTAAAGTCCACCTTGGATTGAACATTTATCTTTTTGGTAATTTTTTTTGGTTTGAAAAATTAAAATGTAGGTTTCAATTTTTTATCACTTTTGCCAAGTTTTTCAAATAGATTTGCATACAATGCAACAATATTTGACTGCCCAAAAAAACTACCATTTGGACCTCCAAAAAAATCCATTGTAGCATGCTTTTACCCTACACCCAATGGAAAATTCATCACTTATGTATAAAGATTTTTCCTTATGAAAATCACTCACAAAATACACATATGACTTCTTTTTTGAACATTCATAATCAAAACAACACGTGAATCTATTTTATCACCTTAGCTTGCAACCACCCATGCATTGAATATAAAAAACTAAAAAACAAGAAAAATTTATTGAACATGAGTAATTTCTAATTGACACAACATTGAACATGAGTAATATTAATGGTTCAAAAATATTTCTACAATATTTAGCACCTCTCACTAGTGATATTTGCTTATAAACTTTCTACAAACAAAATAAACATGAGTTCAATAGTAAAATGTTTGAGCAAGAAGGATCACTACAAGTTCCTACTTCATAATCCTCCATAATTTTAATAGAAACAAAATTGTTCAATTTGAAATAAAAACATATTTAATTTGGTAAAAAATGCATACCTTATGTTTAGAATATACAATTTCCTTTCTAACCTCACCAATTGATGTGCACATAGGAACAACCAAATTTGTTCAACTATGGAAGAATCCTCCTTGATGTTGAAACATCACATTAAAATAGTCAATTAAATTGCAAACTCATAACCAAATTACACATTGGGCCCCAATCTTAGAACTTGAAGAAAACCATGTATTGTTGTAACATTCCTAAACATAAATTCATTATAAGTTACTAAAGTATTTTGTCATTAAAGGTGACAATAGCCAAGTCTATAGTCAAATGGAGGTGGGAACAAAATGGGCAACAACCCAATAACTGAATAATAGGGTCAATGGTTTCTTATGTGGAATTGACATTTGTGTGCAAATAGAATACATAATGTGTTGGATTTTGGTTTATGATCAATATATGAATGAACTTTAAGTAATTATTAATTTGACATTTCATATTAACCATATGAAAAGAGTTAGCAAATTTCACTTTAATAGATATTGGTTTTGTGAACATCACATGTTGATTTCCAAATCATTAATTGAAATATGGATCAAATTAATTACATTTTTAGATGAATTAATAATTAGCTAATGGTCGTTGGTTCACAAACTTGAATAAACACAATGGGAAGTAATTCAAATGCAAATTTTTCCAAGATCTTAAATTATTTCATTATATTGTTAAAGAGAGCTTTATTAAAGGATTGGAGGTTAATGATACTAGGTGTTAAAGATGTCCAATAAACAATCCAAAGTTATTGATATTGACATAGGATATCACTGAAAATTGGTGACAATTACAAATAGATTCAATGAATATTATTGTTGATGAACATCTCAAGCTTAATCAATTTATTTATTAATATTTAATCAAAATTCAAACATTAAATATGATATTAGTTTTGTTAATTTCACATTAATATTTCATCATGTTAACCTTTCTTTTTCAAATTTTTAAAAGAACATAATTAGTTATTGAATCATGGTGTCGCAACCCCACTTTGAGGGAAGTGTGAGGCCGCCACTCACACTCCCGAAAATGGGACTTAGGAGTCCTTTAGGACTCTTGAAAATTCAGAATTCGATTACAAGGGTCAAAACACCTTGCATTGAGGTGTTTTTTATACCATTGGAAAGGTCTTGAAGTTTAGATGTCCAAAATGGCCTCGCATGAGCCATTTGGACATCTGCAGCACAAGTCATGGTTGAAAGAAGGGCCGGGAGCCAAACTGGCAGTTTGACTCCCGACCACAAAAAGTTGGGAATCAACCCGATCCCGACATGTGTAGGTGGAGTGAAACACACTATTGGAAAGCTCTCAAGGAAAGCTACAAGTTTGTTTCAGACCTCATCCCAATCAGAGGTCGCAATGAAAAGTTATGAACGCCCAAAATCTTGGGAGTCCAAACTAGGATAGTTTCAGGACTCCACTTTGGGGGTCCCAAGAAAAAGTGCCATTCGGATGCAAGTGTGGCGGAGAGGTGCAGAAAATACTATATTGGGGGAAGGTGGTGGCTTCTCGCGAGTCCGGGCCGTGGTGAGTCAAATGAATCCAGGGTTACTTATGGCTTGTCCCAACACCGAGAGTGTTCCGAATGTGAGTTAACCAACTTGTTGGTGGGTTTTGGGTGCAAGACCGAGTAACTAAACAGTTTGTCCTTCTTTTTAGTTTAATCCCGGAACTTTCAACACGCCCCTATTACCCCCTCTTTAGTGCTGGAAATTGGGAGCGGCACCAAGTTCCAACTACTTTCGCTCTTTAACATAGTTGGACCCTTTTGGGTCTAACAAAGAACTTGGGGGCACGTCACATGGGATTTCAAACCAAAAATTGAAATTAGGCCTAATTTAGTTGCCATGTTTTCATAGATGATTTATTTATATAATAAGGGTAGGTAGGTAACATAACCTAAATAAGCTAAAGTAAGTTAGTAGATAGGTAGGCTAACATAGGTAAGTATGAAATCTCAATTTGTTACCACATTTTGCTAATGATTTGAACATGTCTTCCAAAACTAATTACCAAAATAATTGCATAGTAGTGCAAGGGCAACCATCATATATTATATAGCAAGGGATGAAGTCATATTGTAGAGTTTGTAATATGCTTGTCACATGTAACTTTAGTCACCTACAAGGTTGAAGGGAGATGAAATTTGGAAAGTCTTGGTTGAAATGTAAGATGTTTGATCATAAATCACCATTAAGACTTTGAACATTTGCTTAGCCTCCCAAGTCTCGACATCCAAGTTTTGTGCTTTGACTTTTGACTTTAAAGTCTAACTCCACTAATTTGAAATTTGAAGGCACAAGTACATTGAAAGATAGAACTAGAAAGTTCCAAAACTTGAAGATGACATTGAACAACTTGATATTTCAAGTGTGTAAAATTTATACTAACATATTTAGATTGGAGTCCTAGATTAAGAATGAGATACTAATTTTGGATGGAGTTTGGTTCTTAGGAGTTTCATTCCATTCAATACATGAAATTTTGAATGCCTATTGTCCAACATTCTCACATTTAATGAGCTCATTATTCTAACAATGGCAAGGTCTCTTGTACACCACGTCTAGATTTTAAATCTTCTCAAGTCACCCCTATTGGGTTTTAATTAGTTTAAACTTGTTTTGGTTAAGCCTAAATAGGCCAACTACGGAAGTTTTGGGGTTAAGCTTAAGTCTAAAAGGGTATATAGGTTAGTGCATATGACCTTATCCTACTAGGACTTGAAGGATGGGTGGCCTAATCAAGATAAAGAGGGAAGTAGGTTGGCCAAATTATGTTAAAGTTGGGTTACCATATCTTTGTCTTCGATTGGGTAAACTTGTTGGATAAGGAGGTATGGACGGGGGGATGTTTTGTAGCAACTTTTAGCAATTAAGGTTAGGGTAAGACAATAATAGTGGCACCTTTTTAAAGTTGAGAGGAAAGAAAACAATTGTTGATCCTTCTTTTTTCTTCTTGAGTGATGATGATGTTGTGAATTGTAAAGATGAGGAGATATCTTGGCACATCACGAGGAGGCAAGATTGGTGAAAAGGGGGGTTATAACATCATGGGCGATCAAGCTTTTAGAAATATAATAAAGTCAACATTCACTATGAAGGGTGGAGGCAAAATCATCAAATAATGGTAGGGGGGGCTGCTCATGTGGGGAACTTCATTAGCATGGTGACTAGTGGTGAGTGGTGGAGAATCAAGAAGAGGTGCATGAACTTGTCATTGGATAGGGGAAATAAGAGTAAAAAAGATGAAAGAATTGATAGTGTTATGGGGAGGCCTAGGAACAAAAAGTAAATGGTTTGCCCCTCTTGAATGAGAATAAGAGAAATAAGGAAGAGTAAAAGGTTTGCCCTTTAAAGTGAAAGCAAGTAAGGAAGAGTATATGTTGGGCTCAAATTAGCCTAACCTGGTTTTGATTAGGAAGGCTAGGATGGATAAGGAAATTTAAGGGTTTAAGTTTAAGTCTAAGGGATTAGGTTAAAAGGTATGCCTTTATCCTAGTAGAGCTTGAAAGGATGGCATGGTTAAGAAAAAGGGAAGGTAGGTTGGCCACTTAAAGATTAGGTTAGATTTCTTGTCCTTGTCTGAAACCAGTTAACCTTGTTGAATAAGAAGGTATGGGCAAGGGGGAGGAGGCTTCCTAAAAGTTTTTAAGCAATTAGGGTTAGGGAAAGGCATCACTAGTGGTGCCTCCAAGGAGCTTAAAAGCAAGGAACTAGTGTTGATGTCTTTTACTTCTTTTTGAATGATGAGTGGAGCATGGGAGGGAGGTTGTGAGAAGGAGGGAGTGATGATGGTAGAGGCAAAAAATCTTGGCAATCGTGAAGAAGCAAGGAGGATGAAGGTGAGAAGCTACAACATCATGAACCAACCAACTTCTCAAGGAGTGGTCAAGTCAACATTTGTTGGAGAATGGAAGCAAGATCTTCAAATAGTGGCGATTATGGCAACTCAAGGAGAGGAATTCATGAGCATGGTGAATGGGAAGCGGCTGGTGGAGGTCAAACAAAGGTACTTAGACTTGTTGGAATAAGGGGGGGCTAAACGTTGAAAAGGGGAGGAAGTTGGAGTTATGGGGTGTGGGACATAGGAGCAAGCAAACAATTGTCTACCCTTTTGCAAACGCAAGAGAACAAGATATAGATAGGAAGCAGGGTTGTGCTAGGAGTTAGAAGTCAAAAGGGTTGTTTTCATTTTGGTTAATATTGAAGCCCTTGAAGTAATAGATAGGAGGAGGTAGGATTGTAATGAAGTGGGAAAGTTTATGGAGTAGGTATGACTGAGTTAGAAATGGGAGTGGAAAAACTCCAAGTTGGAAGAACTATGTTGTAACCTCACCTTGAATGATGTGAGATGTTTTGGTGTGTGATAACTTTCCATAACCCTTGTGAAATGACCTTTGTATGACTAATTTTGGTTTACGGTTACAACAAGTTAAGGAAGGTGGTAAGGAAGAGTAACCAAGAGGAAAAAATGAAATGAATGTTTGTAACAACTAGAAATAGGAACATAAAGGTAATAGATTAAGAAGGAAAAAAACTTTAAAGAAGAGGGATACTACTGGGTTGGACACCATCAGGTTGTAACCTTCTTTGTTGTTGCTAGGATAAAAGGAAAAAGGGAAAGAGAATCTCTAGGGTAAGAAGTCAAGAATCAGAAGGCAAAAAAGTTAAAAGTTGGCAGACAACTTGTGACCCCCCTTTGAAAATCTTCAAGGGGGTAAAGAGAGTGACCCATGATAAGGTGTTAAGGGGTGCTAAAATTGCACTTAACGGTAGAAAGTCTGCCCTCTTGAGTGAAAGCAAGAGAAGTGGGAAGAGAAGGAAATAGAAAGGTAAAAAAATTGCCTCAAGGAGTGAGAGCAGGCGTAATGACGCGCTCCCAAGTCACGGGGTGAAACCCACTTGAGGGTTTCACAAAGTCAAGTTGCGGAAAGTTGAGACTTGGTAGCACGCTCCCAGCTTCCAACTATAAAAAGGGGTAGAGGGTCGAGTTGGGAGCCCAAGGATTAGACTAGGAAGAGGGACTAGCTTAGCTCGTGTGAATCTGCATCCAAAAACCAATCAAATCGGGTTAGTTTAGCATTCGGGACACCCTTGAGTGTTGGGACTTGCCACGGGCACTTGGACACACAAGACTCACCACGGCCCGGACTCGGGGGAAGCCACCACCTTCCCCCTTATAGTATTCTCTGCGGCTGGTCACGGAGGCTACATCCGAATGGCACATT
>Ga0209611_10009788_pt1 | contig 14362 bp, 11 predicted proteins | sample S1TSphgellanicum_3_FD_187693 | JGI IMG/M metagenome (GOLD analysis project Ga0209611, IMG submission 187693) | Host-associated microbial communities from peat moss isolated from Minnesota, USA - S1T2_Fc - Sphagnum magellanicum MG (SPAdes) (version 2) | ecosystem: Host-associated > Plants > Peat... | reverse complement strand
TTTTTCCATTAAAAGTAGCAAAAATTTCCCCAAAAAAATTCCAAACGGAAAAAACACTCGACAAAACCACGAATTGTTTTGTTAAAAACACTCCAAACCCTAGAAAACAAGCAGAAAATTTGCTCTTTACTAAAAAAAACTCAGTGGAATGTAACAAATAGTTTCTTTCTCGAAAAGTTGGGGAATTTTTTTCTGAAAGCAGCGAATCTTTGACAGAATATTCTTCTTTCACTGTTTTTCTTAATCACCAAAATGAAAAAAAATTGCCACAAAAGAAAAGAAAACATTGGATGAGGATAATAATAATAATACACCTAAATTTTGGTGGAATTAATTTCTTCTCAATAAAAGTTATATAGTGGAGTTTTTGGCTTTTGGAAAAACAAATGTTGGGAACAAGTAGCATGATTATTACTTCTTCACTCACTCATGATGGAGGCATGGATTTAAAATTTTGGAATTATCTCCACATTGAGGTTTTCTATCCTTTTTGGGGTGGCAAGGTGTTTTATGTGTTTGCATCATTCAATTGTATAATATCTTGGGTTCATGGGTAATCTCCATCTCTCTGACATACACACACATGTACCTTGGGCTCATGACGCATGTGTGAGGTAAACTTGGTGGTTTCATGCATTTCAATGTAAAATATATGCGATGTTTTATCATCAGTTGACATTTGAGGTTCATGTTATCAGTCAGGTTCTTGGGTCTGGATACTGAAAGTTCCAAGTTTTTTGAATACAAAATTATAATTTTCTAAATAAAAAGTGCAAGCTTAGCTCTATATTTTAGGGAAGTTACTGCATTTGTTTGATTGTACATAATTACTATTACATAATTTTTATTTTGAATTGTGTGTACTAATTGAAAAAAAAATATTACACAATTCTTTTTTGTTTAGTTCTATGCAATGAAGATGATACCGCACCTTGTCTTACATCAAAGGGCTCTAAATTCTTTGTGAAAATGACTGGAACTGAAGGTTTTTTAATCCAAAAAAAACAATCTCAAGACCAGACTCTGGTTCCAATCCAAAAACAACAAAACTAATCTTAAAAAAGAACCGAAACCAATTAAACCTTTGGTTTCTTTTTGAAATCAAGAACCTAACAACAATGATATATATAGTATATACCACATGTATTTTACATTGAAACAGTTGAAACTGCCATGTTTAAGTACCTCCCATATGTGTGTCAATAAACCTAGGCCAAATTGGAACTAGTAGCCTGGTGCTTCTTCACTCATGATGGAGGCATAAATGACTTGTGGATGCATCATCATGGAGAATAGAATATCTTGGATGGGTTAATCTCCGTCTTAAGTTTCTGAGGCTACAAGCCTAATGCTGGTGACTCCCCATAGTGGTATTTTTAGAGTAGGAGATTCAAGTGTGGCAGGTGAGCATTGAGGAATTCCAAATTGATCATCTATTTTGTAGGATGATTGATTGTCTAGGCAAAATAAGAAATTGACATGAGGAAAATTACAACAGCACAATAGTTTTAATGAAGGAGAAGCTTAATGTATGCATATTCCAAAAATGAAAAGGTGAAGGTCAACTTGTAATGAAGTTGAGTGTTACCCAACCAGTTGAAAATAGAAACACACACAACTCTCTTTTTTTGTCCCCTTTAAAATGTCAACCCTAATTCTTAGGCCCTCAACTGTTGTGGTGGAAAAGGAGAGACTAGTTGCAAAACAGGAAAAACTTTGGTTATACCTATTTTAGAGTCATTAATTATGAGCTAGCAAATTAATAGCTGAATTAAATGGAGACATATCTAATTTTGACAAGATAACTAAAGAAATACAATTGAGATTCTAGGCAAAATTGAGGCGACAAGAATATTACACTTGTCAATTTGGGCCCACTCTAACAAAACTCTTATGAAGTTTTAAGGAGGGTTAAATTTTAGGTGTAGCACAAAGCTCATCATGTGTGCAAATGACCCAAAAGCTTGTACTTATATATTTTTCCCATGGAATGTCCATCAGATTCAGTTTAAGTTGGGACATTTGCAATTTTTCTCATTCGAGTTGTGAAGGATATGAACAAAGCATGTTGTGTTGTTTTAGTCTGTTTGAAGTCAAGCTAAAAACCATGATTGGGCATAAAAAAAAATTTATCACAAAAAAAAGGAGAATTGTTGTAGGAGGGTGTTCCATTTTATAACAATCTTAACATAAATGACCTAAATGCATCATTGATTGGTTGATATGGAAATATGGAGATTCCTCATATGTTTGTTATATTCAAGGTCAAAGATAAAACACACCCAAATTAATCCTCTAATCCTTGAGCAATTCTGTTACATATGAAAGTCATATTTGTGAAGAGATCTTCAATTTCAATTTTCTGTGTAGGTGTGATAACATGGCAACAACAACAACAGTTTCAACTCAGTCCACTGCAGTGCACTAGAGTTAAATGGCTAGCTCCTAAGCACACTTATTCATAATTTCTTGGGTATCAAATTCTGTTATCAACCATCATGGGGATGTGAAGCTTTTTCCCTGCACCACCATTGTACACCCAAAAAAACACACCAATTTCACATCAAGCAATTGAACAAACCAACAACTGTACAAAAGAAAGAACACGAGATGAAAATCAGAAAATCTCAGATGGTCATAAACTGATCATGCAAAGGTCTTACAGTATGCAATAATGGATTGCTGGGAAGTTAATCAGCTGTTACCTCTTAGGTCTTTTTCTTCCTTCGAATCAACTAATTATTAGTCAGTTCATTCAGCATGAGAATTGGTTGATTCAAAGGAAGAATAAGGCCCAATGGTGTGGAGTCTGTAGACCTGATTAGCAGGCCTCACCGATCTGTAATGTATGTCTTACAGACAATCTATTGCATAAGGCCTAGCAGCTGTTAAATGCTAGAGAGCACACAGGGTTTGGATGATTCAGGGTCGTAGCTCACCCATGGCAGAGCCAGAGACCCTGCCAGAGACCCTGCCCTCTGGGCTCATGATCACACTGGGCTCTTTAAGTGTCAAAATCAGCCAAACCTTAGTGTCCTTTTTCTAGTAAAATCACACAAATTTACATGGGTCAAAGAAGGGGAAACTCACCTGCTGCTCTCCTATGTCTGTGGATTTAGCTTCCAGCCATGGCTGAGCTAGGATGCCGTCAACATAGAAGCCCGAGTCAGCAACAAACCAGTTGCAATTGTAGCAATGATAGTGTGGATTGTTGTAAGAATTCCCTTCCCAAACAATAAGTGAGGTGTCAGTTTTATGAATTGCTCTGAAGTCACACGTGAAGAGAGTTGTACCAAAGACGTTTGGGTTGAAGCGAAACCCATATGTTGCTAAATGGCCTCTCAAGCGCTGCACACCAAAGTCATTATCAGCTGAGTGGCAATGGACCTCAAGTGTCTCGTCTACGCCGTGAATAGTTAGGCCATTTGTGATACTCACAGATGCCTTGCAACTAACAGGCTCTACACAAAATAGCACAAGAGCTATAACCACGATCAGCCCACAATGGATACCCTGCACTTGGGGATCATGACGATCTTTCACAAGTTTCCACCAAGAACCCATTGTTTGTTTGCTTTGAGATAAAGGGTGGGTTAGCAGCAAATGGCCCAAGAAAACTTCACAAAAAAGGCAATTGTGTGCAATCAGATCTGAAGCCTTCTTGTGAAGTTGGTGTCATTTATACCTTGAGGAAAGAAGAATTGGACATGAAACCATGATTTTTATTTTGGGTCAATTAGAATGATCATGATTCATGACTCTTTCAATGTTTGAGGCTAACAATATAGGTCTTACAACCTAACTACTTCATGCGAATTGACACACTCTTCTAGCACGGATTGTGACAAACTCTTTTGAGCATGGATTGTGACAAACTCTTTTGAGCACGGATTGTGACACTTCAACAATCTAATAATGTTTCATACCCGACCATCCAGGAAGTAGTAAGTGAAATAATTTGTCAATTTGTGACCCATTACAACAAAAGAGAATCATCAACCATTCTACCAGAGAAATTCCTGAGGAAAGTAATTTGGAGAGTCCGGACCCTGAGTGTGGGGGCAGTTGTTTGTATTGAAAACTTTTCAGGATCAAAGAACTGCAAGTTCCGGGTATTGGAAACTTTTCAGGATCAAAGAACTGCAAGTTCCAGGTATTTGAAAAATTCAAAATCAAAATCAAATAAATGCGAATTTCACATAATACGTCAAAAACCTCAAAGAATTGCCAGGTTTCATGAAAGAACCCATATTTTTCTAGGCAGTTATTTGACTTTTTAAAACAAACCAGAACTGTGGTTAAATATCAGAATTGGGTGTTTGATTTTTTGATGATCATGATTATCTATCAAAAGCATGTAGTTGAATTTTGTGATGTAGTGGAAGTGGTGATCATCCATAAGATGATTTAGCCAGATTTGCTTACAGACTAAGTATAAAATTAGAAAAAAAAAAAAAAAAAAAAAAAAACAGGATCCTTTGATATTCTTGGCTACCTACTGGAACTTATCATAAAAATCTAGCAACTTGGGGGCGGGGAAAAAATTTTGAAATCTGACAAATTTGGGCCATTATTTCATGGAAAATCTTCTTTTTATTATTTTTTTGATATTGATACACTATGTAATGCCTGCAAGAAAATCAGCAAGACCCTGCCCACTGGTTATGAAAAAGGTGAGAACCAGCCAAAACTGGTCTGGACCCCTTAAAAAATGAGCCCAATTAGGTAGCTTCATGCATTATTAGTGATCTTAATGAACATGGAGAAGACTTGTTAGAGTGATGTTTATGGTCTTTTTCACTAGGGTTAGTGAACTAGTGTTGTTAGGTCTAATCATGCTAAAGAAGGACAATTGGGCATGACACTCTACCACAACCAGATTTAGTTATGTCTATGTGAGAAGGAGAGTCATTGTAGGCCAGCTCTTCTATTGAGTGACAATGATGATGTATAGTCATTCGGGCATAGATGTGGAAATGTGGGGGCTTTGCATAATGTGTGTTAAAACTTATTGGTTGTATGTTAAAATTAAATCTTTGTTGTTATTATTTTTTTATGTGTGATTGAGAATTATAATATGAGCAACTGAAAAACATGAAGTATGTTTATTTTCAATTGTGAAGAAGATATAACACAATCACACTTTCCTCTACTTTAGAGAAGCTTTTGATTGATGTCGATGGGAATGGCAAGATATTCCAATGTTTTGTGGTGTCATCCTAGAGCTTTTTTCTATGGTTTTTGGAAATTTTTGTGCTCATGATGATCTTGATCTTCTTATTTTAAGAAAGTAGGCTAGTACTTTGACATTGAGATGTTCATTAAACATTTGCCAATGAAGGGATGTCCCAAAAGGTGGCCTTTCTAAAAAACACCAAGGGTAAGTAATGTATGAGTTATCTTTATTATGAGGATGATATCACATAAGCAGTGACTTTTTTTTCAACAATTTATTTCCTTTTTAAAAAAGAAATTGGGAATTTTGTGGAGAAATGTGTTTTCCTAGCGTAGATTTTACCAATTTTGCTAATTTTTGAAATTCTATACATACCATGTGGGTATAAGTGAGTAAACATAGGGTAAATATATATACTTACACAAATATGACACATTTCAAAGTTAAGAAAGGTAATTACTTGTGCAATTGGCATTGCAAGCATGAACGGATGAAGTTTCAAACATTCTTTTAAAAACATTAAGCAATAATTAGTGTTAAATATGTATGCAAAACATCTAAATGTAATGGAAAACATGAGTAAAATTTAAAGGGGTTTCAAGAGCACATGGTAAGAGTTTTTCCCAAGGTAACTAATGTAACAAATATAAATAAACTCCCAAAAGAAAATATATTCATTAATTAGTCACCATAATCTGAAAAAATCCATCACAACCACATTCAATGCAAAATATGGGAATGCATATTTGTAATATAATGATTTTGGCATATTTCTTTTGTTTATTCTCTTCAAAAGAATTATGTTCCCTTGAGTAAAAATAAATCTCAACTATATGCTAGTCAAGTAAATTCAAGCCAAGACAAGGTAAGAACATTTCCATCGCAATGATTTATATGCCCCTTTAGTTACAACTCGAATAAAAAATTATTGCAATCCCCATCACAAAACATACATCATCTGCATTTCATTAGCCTCACCATTTTTTCTCCCCACTCTAGTGAGGACATTCATTGTATTATTATCACTAGCTGTTGTGGCATGATGAATCATGAGTGTGTAATTTTATTTTCTTTGTCAATGTTGTGATTGAGTAAAAGGAAATGCACATGTGTGTGCCCTTGCACAATGCAACATTGATTTCCTACATATTTTCATAATTTGTGGTCTAGATTTGCTACACCATATGAGCTCATTGTGCCTAATGGAATTGCTACAACCATACAAGATTGTTGCATGTAGTTGTATGATATATTGTTGGAAGCTGAAAATCAAAAGTTGAATGGATCAATTACAATCTAGAACCATTACTTCCAAAGTTTCAAAAGATTCTTGGGCTTGAAGGATTTGAGGTCAAGGTGAGGTCATATTGCAAGAGGTAGCTACCCACCCCCCATTGCACTAGCATGGAATTGATAACAAAAGGAACCAACATGATTGGTTGGAACATAAACACATGTTATTTTAGTAGATGTTGGTGATGGTTCTTTTGCATTATTGGTGTTGTTGGGTGATGGAGATTTTGTGTTTGGTAATTTCATCTTGTCATCAAATATAAAACTAAACATTCCACACACATTGGCTCCTTTCCATTGTCATCTCCACCACAAACATTACACTAGTTTGGAGATGATGCAAAGCTTCCAATCTGAAAAGAGGTTGGAAGTTTGGAGTTTGGAGATCACATTTTTGTGTTACAATATGATCTCCAAATTTTTTAACATGACAAACACATGAGAGAAAAAAAATAGTTTAGTAAGCTTTTTGGTGGGGGTTTGTAAAAGGGCATTGTAGTTCCAAATTTCCATAAATCCATCAAATTCCCTAACATTTTTTATTTTGCAAGTGGAATTTGACAATTTGTGGTGGAGGTGTTGTAAGTTTAAAATATTTGTGAGTGAAATAAAGCAATTAAAAAGGTAACCAAAAACAATTACCAATAACCGACTATATTTTTATCTTGTTATACAAATGTGGGTATATCAGCATAATAGATTTACCGACTCAACACTAAACACTACCTATTGAAATTTGATGAATTCATAGGGTGAAAGCACACTAAGGGGGTTGTTTTAGGTAAGAAAATGTACTCTTTTTTTGGTATATTTTGGGGGCAATTTTTTTTTTATTGTATGTAACATTTGATAAACATATAAAATGGATTTTAATATGAAAGCCTTCAACATAATTCTTGTCATCTTTCAAATGAAAGTTATTTTTCAACAAAATGTTTTTTTCAACACACTTATGCTCATTTGAATGAAAAAATTTTCAATTGTAATTGAAATGGTACAATTAATTCATATTCAATATATGATTAAATACTTCATTAAATTTTTGCAATTATTTTAATCACTTTTAGAGTATATTTGTACTTTGCAATATATCGTGATAACATTTAAATTCTCACAAATATAATTTTTAATTATTTAATTTTAATTTTTAAATGTATTTTCTTTTAACAATTTCATTATTTAACTATTAAACTACCTTATTTTGAGTATAATTTATGAAAATCTCTTTTAATATTGGCTTGGTGGAAGTTGAAAGTTGCATAGTTTTGAAAAACAATATTTATGACTACATTTTTTGGCCACCATAGTGTGCTTTCACCCAATATATGAAATTAATTGTGCAAATGAAGATGTCATTTATAACCCTAAATAAAAGTTTTGCAATTTTTAAACTATCATGTCATGATCATTAATGATATGTTTGATCTAGTGTTTTTTTGTGTGAAATCTTGTGAAGTGGCAAGATCCCAATGACCCATTCTACACCCCTTTGTTAAATCAAATGAATTTCCAAAAATAAATTTATCATATTCGTAACCATAAAATCTAGGACTAGCCATGAATTTTGCAAGGTTTGGAAGTCACCAAAGGGTCAATCCCATCTCATCCCAAGTTGCTTCCATTTGTAGTTAGTCTCATTGATGTCGACAATGGGTTGCCTCACCTCCACTTCTATTGCCATCCCTTTCCTTCTTTTCTTCAAGTTGTGTAGCTGACAACACTTTAATTTAAGTGAATTGACATCATAAGTGATCAATGCATCTCACATCCCTCTTCATTGCCTTAGTTTTCCATTTTGTTGTCTTGAATCACCTTGAATCTTTTTATATCCTACTACAAAAATTACCACCTCTTCAACAACAAGAAGTATAGTGTGCTTTGATTTATTGTTAGAACTTGGAATGTAACAGATATTATGTAAATGACTAAAAGTTTTTGTAGATTAGTGACAAAGAGCACCATGAAAATTCATTTTTTCATGATGTCAAACTTTAGGATGTTGGAAAGGAATGTGCAATGAAGGTTTCAACATGTAGTTAAATATGTTCCTTCCTTCATCAATGTGCATCCTTTGCATGGAATTCATTTCAAAACCTTCCTAGTTTTTACATTACAAAAAAATACATTTTTTTGTTTTCCTTTCTTTCAAGTTGTATGTGCCTTTTCATGTTATTGCAAATTCACCATCAAATTTGTCAAATGCTCATCTTATTCAAGGTTTAAGGTTTGTTGCAACCCAAAGTTCATCTTCTTTTCCTATAATTCAAGGTTTTTGCATCATCATCTTTTGTTCATCCTACTCAAGGTTTAGGATTTATTGCAATGGTGAGCTTTTTTTTTCTTCCTATTGCTCAAGGTTTTTGAGAATATATTTAAAATACACATAAAATATGCTAAAAATATGCCATTATTTCATAGCATATTTAAAAATATCTATTTGCCTCAAGTGCTTTCTAAAATATATAGGGGATGACCTCCCTAAGGTCATTGCCAATGGGGTTTAGGTATAAATTGTTATTCAATGTTAGGCTTCTTATTCTACATACATAACCTTATCATTTCAAAGTCTACATGTCTCTCCTTTATCACCATCATCATCTAATGTGTTTGATGATCTTAAGTTTTTTGATATGGTCTTTAGTTTCCAGATCTTGGAAATATATCCCAATTATTATGAAATCATTGATGGAATATGGGGGCTTGACAATTGATTAGATTGGCAACAAGTGTATTTGTTTTGGATCAAATGAGGTTGCGATGTTCACGAACCTGCAAACTAATGTTGTTACTAAACTCAAATATAAAGTTGCACCTTTTATGACTATAGTGCATTACATGGCACATCAAATTAACTTAGTTATGCAAACTCTTTTTGCTCAGTCCTTGGCTGGTAAACTTGAGGGGTTATTGTAAACTATGTATACATATTTTTCATCTTCATCAAAAAAAATCTTGAGCTTGGCAATTTTGCCAATCTACTTGAAATCAAAGGTTAAAATTATTTTGTAATGTAAAAACTAGGTGAATTTCCATGTTATCCCTTACTAAATGAGTTCTTGCAAAGTATAGAACTCTAGTGGTGAAGATGAATGATGACTTGCATATTATTATTGCAACAAAAACCAACCTCCAACATCTCTATGACGTTGAGGTGGTGATGGGGTTGACTTGCATGATGCCTTTGTTGGAAGCAATTCATGTGTTTATAAAGTTTGTGCAAGCTTGTGACACGTCTATGTGATTTTTTGAATTCTATTAAGATGTGTTGTGTTTAACTATATCTAGTAACCTCTTGTAACATTGATCATATGAACATTTTATGTCGGCAAAATTGTTTGATAGTTATGATTTTCAGCAACAACGAAGATAGTTGTTTCTCCACCTTGTCTTTCCTAAAATCCAAGTTGCACAACCAACTAATTAAACACTTGGATTTGGTTGTCAATATGTTTGCAAAAGATCATAATATTTTTTATTGTTTTCCTTTGGGGGATGCCACAAAGGATTGAAGTGATAATAAGGTGAAGTGTGTAATGAACTAGTAGATTTTTGACATGTTATGCTAGTAGCCCATGTTGCAAGTTTTATTATTGTTTCTATTGCACTTGTAGCTTGTATGGAAACAATAAGCTATTTGTTATGGCATGAAGATTATAGTTGATGATCAACATTGTAGCTTACCAAATGTACGTAACTCCTAAAGGGAATACAAATTAGTGTAAGTTTACATCTCCACATGAGTTCCTTTTCATTGAATTGGAATTTTTGTTTTTTAATCTTTGTACATTGCATGAATGATATTTTGGTTTATACTATTGTTGCATTTTGAGTGGGTGCTCTACAAGTGGTTACCTTGTGATGCATTGGCAACATGTACTAATGTGGACATGCAAGTTTGGTTCTATTGTGCATGGCTTGTGTAAGTTTGGGTTGGGCTACATTGGTCAAGATCCATAAGGATTGGGGTTCAACCCCCCAATCCATCATAGTCTTCTTCTAACTTGATGTTCCTTTTTGTTGTTTCTTTCAATCTATTTCTTTCAATTGATGGTGTTTGATTTAGTATGGTTTTTTGTAAGCTAATGTCCTACTCATGAACAACCAATATCACTGCAAGCTCCACTGCAACATGCAAATGTTTCTTACCTTTGCATCTACCTAATCACCATAAAATATCTCATTACAAACAATGTTTTGCCAACACACCTTATCACATGGTGCTCTGGATCACTGCCAAATTTCAAGTGCCCAAGGAGTTGCAATCTGCCCCACTAAAATAAACAATAGCCACAGCCACTTACCCCTCACATTTTGACCTGCCCATCAATACCTCCACATGGGTTCGCATGTAGCCTGCCAAGACACCTTGGCATTTCAAAAAAATATCAACAGCTTGATTGCATGATTCACAAACATGTCTACCTCTAAGCTATCACCACCTTGGCCTTGGCCTTCAGACCATGTCCGTGAAGACAAAGAATTGAAAGCTGGGAAGCTTCTACTTTGGATTGCACAGAAAAAAATAAAAATCCTTATTGATCCTTAAAATTGTGGTGACATGTATTAAATTTTCAGTTCAATGACCATACACTAACATAAGCAGTTGACAGTGACCATAGCCAGAGTTAGCATGACTTTAGCACATGATCAAGGAATAGTGCTTGCAGCATATGCCTCTTTTCACAGCCTCTTTACACAAACAAGCAGCTTGTTGCATAATGACTTTGCCCTTTATTGCAGGTTCAAACTTCAAAATAAAAACTTCCTTTACTGGATCTAAATCTTCTCATCTAGATCCATGCACTTCTATGGAACAGCCCATCTATTGTATGCACACATAGTTCTCTACATATCACTCACAAATTTGATAAGTCCAGGCCAAAATTTTATACTCGAATCCTACACCGATGCACATTCTCTTCCCTTTGGGCAGAGCCAACAAACTCATGGTGCTCTTCTCAGATCAAATGTCAATGCTATTTAGGATTGTCAGTGTGAGGAGTCAACTTATCTCACTCATTGCAGGTTCAAGTATCAGAAATGCACATTTAAACACTTCAAAGTTTGAAAGGCGCCCCATGATAAAAAAGTCCCTATAAAACAACTGGAAGTCCTAAACTACTAGAGACTTCTAACCCACAAACTCCATAATGCTGTCATGCATGAATCCAGGACACCTCTGTTAGGATGCATATCAATGTTCCCAAGTGAAATTGATCAAAATGCTGCCAGATCTTCAAATGCCACTTACTAGCACACCACTTCAGGGTGCATGATCTACAGATTTCAAACTGTGTGTTTTCACAAACCAAAAGGAATAACCAAGTTAAAATATGAGGGGATGGAAAACATAATCACAAAAAGGGTTTCAGTTGGTGCACTTTTGAACACTCCAGTCAAAGACCAACAACATAATTGACTCTCAATTCTGCCTTAAGTCAGCAAGAGGGTTTTGAACCTGACGTTTTGCATGTTGCAATACAGCCAGTTCATGGAAAACTCCAAGGTGTAACTGCAAACTAATCTTTTCTGACATTTTTTTGTAAAGTACAAGTGAGAGAAATCCTCACCTAAATATGACTGACCATTCATACCTTTTGAGTGGGTCTGTCATGGTCCCCTACTATTACCGTTCATACCCATCTTCTCGGTCCTGATCTTCAGATGCTTTGTTAGCTAGTGAGATGGCCTTGAACCACAAGAACCCCTGCAAACAAACAAAGACCGAAATTTGAGAGTGCCTAAAACACATATGAGCAAAAAAGAAAACCACAAAAACTCTTCATGTATACCTCAGAAGGTGGCCAAAAATAAACAAAGACACAAGGATGACTCCGGTTGAACACCAGAATTGAAACAACATATCAGCTGAGATGCCCATCTTCTAAAACAACACTCCTTGTTCTAAAGGGGAAGACCTCACTGCAAAATCCTTCCTGGACCCCAAACGTGTCATGAGACATTAGTCCACAAAATCTTCATGTGGGTTTTGCCAGATGCAACTGCATCATACTCCCCAACATAAACACCTCTGTTACTGACATCACAGAGATTCTTGGTGTTACAAAAACTTAAGAAGCATAACCAAGGAGCCAGGGGCTTTCATTCCAAGGCACCAATCTTTGTGGAATGGATCCAAACTTGCAACCAAACCAATAGTTTCTCACAAGTGTTCTTCTGCACAAACAAGGACTCAATGTGCAGCTACAGTTTGCACCATTGTCCCTTCAGGAGATTGCCTGCAGGGGGCACCAATTGAAGTATTCCTGAACTTAATGAAGCTAGTTCATGACAGGAGAAAAGAACGAAGAGAGGTCGTCTGAGGCTTAATAATACTCACAGCTGAAGGAAAGCCAGTGAATACAAAAATGCCAAGAATTGGAGCCCAGAAAGGGCTGTCAGGTGGCAACACACCAAAGATTGGATTCTTGTTGAAGTATTCGAATACAGAACCGACCTGTTCAAAATGCCATGCCATGAGTTTGATAAAGATTATGGCCAAGCCACCATGAACAAGAAGAAAAACCATGTGTATTGTAGAAAACCCTAAGCTACTCATGGGATGCCACCCATGTCCACCAACAAGATTGCAGTTGGAGAGCAATTGTGCAATATGTAACAACAAAAGCATCAGAAGAGATTGTCAATCCCCCAAGTGCCAGAATCACCCATCAATTCCACAAGATTCAGCCATTGATTGCTTGCTTGCTGGATGTTAGAAAGCCACAAAAGTATCAAGCTTGCTGTTAGAAAGCAGTAAAAGCATTGGCAGAAGAGGCAGCCACCACTACAGAAGATGGATTTGCAATGTTCAAGCAAATATTGGTAGAAGAATCTGATGAACTTGTTTGTTCAGAAAGAAGAGTAAACTACACATGGACAAAAACAAAATCCTCCAAACTCTTTCTGAAGAATTTGAATAACCTGAAAAATTGGTGGAAAAAAAATAAAAATTGGTGAGAATTCATGGAATGGCAGTATGAGCTTAATAGAGTGCAAAATGGGGTACTCCATACCGCGGCTATGGCAACCAAGGAGGAAGCAATGAGGTAGACAAAGAAGGGGAGGTCCTCAGCTTGCTCTTTGGGCTTGGCCACTTCGTTCCTGACCCAAGGGGGGAGCTCCTCACTCCCTGGTTTGGCCCACTCTGGTATTTTCTCAGCATCCCTCTCCCTGTTGGCAGCAGAAGAACCCTTCTTCCCATCCGTTGTAGCCGCCAGTTTCCATTGCCGCTGCTGCCGTTGCTCCTCATGCTGCTGCAGCTTGAAAACCCTAAAAGACCCCGAGGCTGAGGAGCCACCGCCAGAAGAAGAAGACACCCTCAAATCCTTGCGTAGTTTCGGTACTACTAGAGTGGGAAGAATTGGGAGAGAAGAGGAAGAATTTCTTAAGGCTTGTGCAGGGGTAGTGGAGCAGGAGGTGACGACGGAAGAAGGCAATGAAAACGTACACATTGCAGAAGTGGAAGGAGAAGAAGAACAAGGAGCCATAGCAGCACCAGCAGCTCTTTCCTTCTCTTCCACACCCAAAATTGTTTTGCTTTTCTCAACCTTCTTCAATCTTTTGCACTAAAACCCATTTCAGTTGTGGAATAATAGTGGGTGTCAAACCTTTTCTTATGTCTTTAATTTGATTTGTTTCCTTCTCTTCCACACCCAAAATCGTTTTGCTTTTCTCAACCTTCTTCAATCTTTTGCCCTAAAACCCATTTCAGCTGGAGTAATAGTGGGTGTCAAACCTTTCTTATGTCTTTGATTTGATTTTGTTTTTGCCTTCAATATTTTATACTAAAACCCATTTCAGTTGTGGAATAATAGTGGGTGTCAAACCTTTTCTTATGTCTTTGATTTGATTTGTTTTTGCCTTCAATCTTTTGCACTAAAACCCATTTCA
>Ga0209611_10009787_pt1 | contig 14362 bp, 11 predicted proteins | sample S1TSphgellanicum_3_FD_187693 | JGI IMG/M metagenome (GOLD analysis project Ga0209611, IMG submission 187693) | Host-associated microbial communities from peat moss isolated from Minnesota, USA - S1T2_Fc - Sphagnum magellanicum MG (SPAdes) (version 2) | ecosystem: Host-associated > Plants > Peat... | reverse complement strand
CACAAAATAAATAAATAAATAATTTATTTATTTATTATATTAAAAAAAAACCTTCAACCAACAACAACAACAAAACAACAAGAATAAAAATCCCTTCACAAAACACCAAAGAATAAAAATCCCTTCACAAAACACCAAAGAATAAAAAATTCCTAAACACTACTACTAGTACCTAGTTGTTGATGTTTGTCATTGTTGTTGTTGTTGTTGTTTCATGGGTTTCATTACTATAAGTGTGTAGAAGAAGGAGGAGGAGGAGGAGGAGGAGGAGAACAAAAGAGGATGATGATGATGATGATAAGAAGAGCTTCCAAGAACAAGAGTTGGTGTTATTGTTGATGTTGTTGTTGTTGTTGTTGTTGTTGTTGTTTTTGTGAAGGTTTTGTGTTTTGAGTGGGTTGGTTTGGTTTTGTGTTGTTTTGTTTTGTGTGTGTGTGTGTGTGTGTGTGTGTGTGTGTTTTGGGTGTGGGGTGTGGGAGTTGGTGTGTTTTGGTAGTTTTTTTGTGTGGGAACATAGAGATGGATTGCATCTTCAGGGTCTAGGGTTTCAGTAGTGGGTTCTTTGTTTTTGTTTTTGGTTTTGTTTTGGTTTTGTTTTTTGTTGGGTGTTGTGGAAATAGTGTTGTTGGAAGGATTCTTGAAGTAAAGGATTTCTGGAAGGATTTTTTGTTGGGGGAGAGGAGAGGAGAGAAGAGAGGGAGGAAGAAAGATTTGGAGAAATGGGGAGTTTGCAGAAATTGGGAAATGGGTAGTGAGTGAGGAGTGAGAAGTGGAGATGAGGAAACGAAGCGGCTGAAAACATGGGTGTCAGCTGACCCCCAAGAAGAAGCTGAAAGGCTTGTTTTAAGAAGACACAGAGAGGAGACAGACAGAGAAACACACACACACACACAGAGGAGTAGGAGAAGGTGATGTTATGCGTAAGTTGCGAGGGCGACGACAATGGGGGATACAATTTCGCCGCTCTCGGCGTCAGTGCTACGGAATCTAGCTGACAAACTCTATGAGAAGCGGAAGATTGCTGCTCTGGAGGTACTACTACTGTTCAACAAAACCCCAACCCTTTCCCTCTCCCCGTCTCTCTGTCTCCCTCTCTCCAATTGCTTCTTTTCATTCTCATGTGCAAGCAAGAATGTTGGGATCAGAGAGGAGTTTCATGCCAACGGGGACTTGTGGCTAGAGCTGGGCCCCCAGCTGCCCCTGGCTGCATCAGTTGAGCGTTCATTGTGAATGTGGGGGCATGGTACTAGAATTTTGTTACACTTGCCCATTTGACTTCTAGGTCAGTTACAAAAGGAAGGTCTTCTGTTTCAGTGCCACTATGTATTTCAACATCCTTGCATGCATGCATGTGATTCCCAAGTTCTCATCATACTTGGGTTGTCTGCAGTCGTACTTGGAACAGAATCAGAAAAAAAAAAAGCCCCAAAACAAAAATCATTTGCACCATGTGGTTCTTTCTTGGTTTGAGTTGTGGGTTTCAGATTCTGCTTTGAACAATTTGGCTGCTGCTGCCACCACCATGATTATGTCCAAGTCCCCCACACAACATGTCCAAGTCATCCCACACAACCATGGGGGACTGTCCTTTTGAAGCTGCAAAAGATTTTGTGTGGGAAAAAAAGGGTTTCAGTATTTGAACAGGCATGCACCTGGAGGGGTAACTTGTACATGACTACCCTTGAGTACTGAGGAATTGAGAGATGTGGGGTTTTCGGGGGGATGGGGAATTCCTTGTAGATTGAGGGTGTGGTCAAGTCATACACAGCAGCACAGGACCATGAGAAGATTTCCAGCCTCATTTCGTTTCTCATCGACGATTTTGCAATGTCCCCTCAGGCTAACCACCGCAAGGTAAGTCATTTCACTCTCTCTCTCTCTCTCTCAATAAATACCCTTGCCTGTTTTTTCCATTGTTTTTATCCTCTAGAGCAATTGAAGACTGGAAAGACATGCTGTGAAACAAACCAACCAGTTTTCTTCTGTCTGCAATCTGCTATGGAAGCCCCGAACTACTCACTGATTTCTTCTTCTGTTGTTTTGTCCATGTTTCTTTCTTTCTTGCCAGGGAGGGCTCCTGGCACTGGCAGCAGCAACTGTGGGCCTAGCATCAGAGGCTTCACCGCATCTTGAAGTAAAACCCCACATTATTGGCTTGCAGTTTTTGTGCATGGTTTTCTGCTGTCGCTTTAGGAGATCTCACTGATGGTCCAGATTCCAACCTGCAGTAGAGCTACTGACTCTGAGACATTATCATGAGATGTTCTTTGCAGGAGCAGCAGACATCTCAAATTTCTGCCCTAGAATTCCATGTATTGCTTGCTGTCTGGTGTATTAAGGTTTGCTACTGTGTAGTTCAGGACATGATCATCATCACTGACCAGATTCCTAGCATTTATGTTCAACTCTGTAGAGTTTGAATCTTTGGGGGCATTTGGATATGTGGGTGCTGGCTCAGAAAATCGTGCCTCCGGTTTTGAACTCATTCACAGATCAGGACAGTCGTGTACGCTACTTTGCCTGTGAAGCTCTTTACAATATTGCAAAGGTGGGTGGTCATCTCTTGCACTCCTTTGTCCCTCAGGAAATACTACAATGTTGCTTGTTGCTTCCTCTTTGATTGAACATTTGATTGGCCAAGAAATGTGATTTGCATTGTGCTCTGAAACTAGTCTACTAGAAGAAATATTTGATTCTTATCATTGAACTGTGTTTTTGTATAACCTGGTTTCCATATGCAGGTCACCAGAGGTGATTTAATTGTGTTCTTCAATGAGATATTTGATGCACTCTGCAAACTTTCAGCAGACTCAGACCCAAGTGTACAGAATGCTGCCCACCTCATGGATCGTCTCGTTAAGGTTAGCACTTGTGTCTATAAATCATTGAACTTTCAAAAGCTTTTTTTTATGTTTAACATTTGGAATCTTCTGATATGTCCCTCTGACATGTGTGAAATGCTTTTGATGCTTGCTGGCCTCATCAACATGTGAGTGAGTCTATTGCAGCACTATTGGTGAAAGCTCATGAAGCTCTCTCATGTTTCTGCCAGTATTTGCATATATAACCTTAGCATCATTTAGATGGCCAATATGAAATCTCACCTAATGTTTGGAGGTGTTTGAGTGTGCTGTGCAGGATATTGTAACAGAATGTGACCAGTTCAGGTGTGGTACTATCACCCTATATAATCTTTTCCATGATTTCCTTTGCAATCTTCCAAATGACTATTTCAAGGGCTTCTTAATCCTATGTGGGAAGCTTTTCAAAACCCACTTTGTCCTTAAATGATCATGCTCTGATGTGTCTTTTTTCTCTCTTTTTCCTCCCTATCCTTGTGTTTTTTTTCCTTTTTTGCTTATGCTTTCTCCTTTTGTGTTGCTCTTTCTTCTTGGTTCCTTTGTCTACTCCTTCTCTTTCATGTTTTGTTGCTGTATGCAGCATGGAAAGTTAAGTCTTACCCATTACTGCTGGTCCTATGACAGAACCTTAGTTTTACTGTATGACATTGACCTCTACTTTTACCCACATGCATGTTGCATGTTGCTGTTGAAGGTCTCTCTGCATGCATGTGACTGTTGCTGCTGTTGTTCAAACCAGCCCTGAGTTGTTTTCAGAAAAAGCTGCTGGGTTTCAATGTGTCCAGTTTGCTGATATGTTGTCAGATTTGAAATCTCTATAACCTGATTGTCCTGTTGTCTCTCCATAAGCAGGGAGAAGTTCTCAGTACTTATGAAGATTTTTTCTGCATGATTGCTATGGATACAGAACCTGATTGTTTTGCTGCAACATTTTGTAGACTAGTATTAGGCAATGTGACAACAACACAGTTGTCTCTAAGGACTCCTTTTTGCAGATCATGGTTAGTGGTTATTGGCATTGACATTTACTGCCTCTACTCCCTCACAAAAAGATAGTGGACTAGTGTTGCTTACACTGGGTGGTGTCAACACTTAATTCTGAAGTCCTGGTTTCTGTTCTTGGCATTCTCCAGAAAGAATGAATAGACCGAAGTTGTTGGGTCTGCTCTTCAGGTTATGGTTTTTGAAAGCTATGTGGGAGTGGCAGTATTGAGGAGTTCATTCCACTGCTGCGGGAGCGCATGAATGTGCTCAACCCCTTTGTGCGCCAGTTCCTAGTTGGATGGATCACAGTCTTGGACAGCGTCCCAGAAATTGACATGCTTGGTTTCCTCCCTGATTTTCTGGATGGTGGGTACCTTTGGAAGCCAAAGAGTTCTCTTATTCTGTGTACAGTGCAGTTGTATTGCTTTGTATCTGGTCTTTTAAGCATACAGTGAAGAATCTAGTTTCAGATTCTTGTTAGCCCTGTACATCAGGTTATTAATGTGATGCTATGTTTGGATTTTTATCTTTTAGGGTTATTCAACATGCTCAGCGATTCCAGCCATGAGATCCGACAGCAGGCAGATACAGCTCTTGCTGAGTTTCTCCAGGAGATTAAGAATGCTCCGGTATTTTGTTGACCTCCTTTGAGTTGATGAGACTCAGCTCACTTCGTGGCCACAGAGCTGGATGAATCTGCAGTGTGTTGTTGGCTCTTTTATACTTGGGGAAAACGTCTGCAGTAGTTCTCGAAGCACAGGGTCCTACCATGGAGCCGCCAGAGATGTGTAAAAGTAGGAGGTTTTATTGGAGATTTAGAGAATTTGTTTTTGGTTTCGGATGTCAAAGAGAACCTTAAGGGGATAATGTCATGCAGTTCTGAGGCATGATGTTAACACTCTTTTGTTGTGGGTCTTTGGTATTGATGGTGGATGTTCTCATGGGGCGGTTCGTAAAGCAGTCTGTGGACTATGGGAGGATGGTAGAAATTCTTGTGCAAAGGGCAGCATCGGCTGACGAATTTACTCGACTCACTAGTATCACATGGGTTAGTTTACCCTCTTTCGTTTGTCATGCTGGGAATGTCATTGCTGAATCCTAATTGTAAGTGATGGGTCAGCCATCTGTTTGCAAACACACCCAGCTGTTTGGAGGTTCATGTGGGGAGGTTTATGTACACAGGTGAATGAATTTGTCAAGCTAGGGGGAGAGCATCTTGTGCCATACTATGGGGACATTCTGGGGGCCATTTTACCTGCCATATCTGACAAGGAGGAGAAGATTCGAGTGGTAGGTTTCCCCCCCCCCCCCCCAATCTATGCCTTCAATGAGTGAACAATGCTTCAGGATTGATGCAAGCAGAGCTGTGGTTACCTTGACCGCTATCATGGATGATTGCTTTCATTAGTAGTAGCATGGTAGGACTACAGACATCTTAGGGCATCTCTCCTTGAGACTTGTTCATATTGCAGCTCTTGATTCTCTTGCAAACAAGCACTTTTTGTTAACAGAAGAGATCAGTAGATGCAAACTCCAGAATTTCAAGCCCTCAAAAGTTCCTAGATTTGCAAATTGTGAAGTAAGATTAGACTGTACTGATGGTGGTGGCTGACAAGGAACCTTGACATATGGAAGACATGGATGATATGGGTTAGGTTGCAAGGGAAACAAGTGAGGAGTTGCGGGCCATCAAGATTGAGCTGTCGGAGGGCTTTGATATGGGTTCTGTGCTCATGACTGCAAAAAGGTGGCTCCCTGGTCTATTTGCTTGCCCTTGCTGAAAAGTGAATGGTAACATGCCAGTGGTCAGTTGGCCATCGTTATCACCAAATAAATCTGCTGTTACTCAGTGATTGTTATGTAGGCAATCATTTGTCCTTTTTTTTGCACCTTCCAGGATTTTGTCAGGCTTTTGCCTTGTGGAGTATGCTGAGGTGAAATGTGTCATGTTGGCAGAGAGCTAGGGAGTGAATGGGAGGAAACGAGGCTGGAGGCATTGCGCTGGATATCTGTATTGCTGGAGAGACATCGCACTGAGGTCAGTTTAGGATCAGGATTGACCTTTAGTTTTTCAATTTTGAAAAGTTGTCAAGAAGCATGGAAACTGGGCTTAGTTTGAATTAAACTTTGCCTGCTTGGAAGTGCAGGTGCTCTCATTCCTGGATGACATATTCCCAGCATTACTTCAATCTTTGTCAGACCCATCAGATGAAGTAAGTTGAGCAATGCTTTGTAAATGAAATTAGTTAGTGGCACAGCAAATGGTTTTCCTTAACAAAACTCTTCTGGCATTTGGTAAATATAAGCTGTTATTGTGCTACTCTTGTAGAGACATTGTTTATGCCATCCTTTTGCTCTCAAAGCATGACAACAATCCTGCCCCTTAGACAGCCTAGTGAGGAAGGGAAAAGATGCATCCTTGTGCATCACTTGGCAATCAAGTCAACATTTATGTGAGGTTGGAATGAGCAGGTGGTAATGCTTGTGTTGGAGGTGCAAGCTTGCATAGCACAGGATCCACAGCATTTCCACCGTCTTATGGTATTTCTTGTCCACCGATTCAACAGCGAGCATTCACTTCTTGAGAAGTACACACCCTTCTCATCAAACTCCCCTTCCAAGAATGAATTTTTTTTCCCCACGCTTTTAATGCTCGTTTTGATAAGAATAATACTCAACACAAGCTTGATTTGTGACAAGCAGGAGAGGTCCATTGGCTCTGCGATGGCTGTGCACACTGCTGGACTCTGAGCGAGTGTGTCGAGAGCTTGCTGCCATCTTGGAAGGGGAGGCTGACTTGGAGTTTGCTACAATCATGGTCCAGGTAGTTTTTCCTGAGAACTGCCATCAGTATGCATGTGGGTGAAACTGGTTGCAGTGAATTGTGGTAGAGGATGGTGTCGGGTGCATTGACCGCTCATTTTGCTGGCAATCAAATTTTTGTAGATGATCGCAAAGGCAATGTGAATGGCTCACAGATGAAGCTCTCCTTGCTTGATTTTGGCTTTTCACTTGAAGAGATGCTCCAAAATGGAGTGGTCCAATCCAGTGGGTGGAGAATACAGCAAATCTGCTCAATTGCAGGATGCCTACTTATATGAGGTTCATTTTGGGATGCAGGCATTAAATCTGATCCTTCTCACTGCATCAGAGCTTGCAGATCTGAGGGCGCTGTTGAAGCAATCACTCACCAATCCTGCAGGTCGTGACTTGTTTGTTGCTTTGTATTCATCCTGGTGCCACTCACCCATGGCTACAGTCAGCCTTTGCTTGCTTGCACAAGTAAGTTTACTTGTGATGGAATTGTGCAACAATTAGATAATTTGAAACACATTTTTGGAGTTGATTTTTTTAGCATCTGGTTATCTTCAAGGCTTTTTTTCTTGATGCAGAATGTTGGGTGGTGAAATGTTAGTTTAATGAGTGATGTCTTTTGTGAAATGTGTGCAGGCATACCAGCATGCAAGTTCAGTAATACAGTCACTTGGTGAGTTGGACATCAATGTAAATTTACTGGTGCAGGTTGATAAGCTGGTTCGACTGTTGGAGACCCCAATCTTCGCGTATCTCAGATTGCAGGCATGATTTGACTTGGAAGCTGTTTTATGTTATCCTGAATTCATTCATGCCTTGTTAGGTTTGTGGGTTATTGCATTTCTGATGCAGCCCAGTATTTGATCACTGTAGCAAATTGGATCAGATGTTATAACAGGGCACTAAGAGTGGGGTGGGGAGGGCTGGGGTTTACTGGTAAAAGCTATTAGAACCAGGGCGTTATCCAACACTCCTGAAGACTCTGTACGGCCTCCTGATGTTGTTGCCTCAGGTATGGCGCTATCCTCTGTGGTTCAGAGGACCAAAGAATATTTATCTAGCTTTCGCAAAGTGTTGTATTCGGAGAGTGGGGGGTGGGGGCAATTGAATCATTCAGCTGCTGTGTTGTTTTTATGCTTGTTAAGAATGACATTTGGAGTGATTGATGGGTTGGTGCTATGCATTGTCTTTGTTGATCAGCAAAGTTCAGCATTCAAAATTCTTCAGACCAGATTGAAGACTGTCCCATCATATACATTCATGCCCGTCCAACCCCCGTCAAGTACAGAGTTCCCAGGCCTAAGTGCAATTCGGAGAACTGCGTCTAGTGGAGGATATGGCCAGATACTTTCCCATATTCCAGTCATCCCTACAGGACTGGCAACAAGTAGTGAGGATGGTGATAAAATCACAGATACATCTGGTGGTGCTAGCGGTATCAACTTTGCTGCACAATTAAAGCAATTTGAGCATATGCAGTACCAACATCACTTGCACCGAACCGCTCAGAGAAATCTGCCCCGAAAGCTTCCATCCACTTCCCTACAGGTTAGACCATACAACTTTCTTTTCTTGAGCACAAAGGTTACATTGGCCATGAAAAGGCTCCAATTTTGTTGCCTGAACAGTTTTGAAAGAAAATACAATATAACCCAAATCAATTGATGGCACCCTCAATTGCATTCTCCAATTAATACATGTGCTTTCCTTAACTGGTCTGTCTACAGCTTCATATTCTGGATTTAAGTCCTTTCAAGCATCTAAGTTACATGATCTACTGGTTAGCCATAAGGTATGGAGCGCAACTTAAAGTTGCACTTGGTGCTTGCCACCATATTGAGATGAATGCATATCCCTTTGGGTTCTTCATGCCTGTGACCAATCCTCAAATATTTGTGGAATGTGTTGCAGAATGGACACAGGAATGAAGATGAAGGTGACCCAAGACAGAGAGTCAGACAAGCCACAGATTTATCATCATCGTCATCATATCTGCTTCCTTCAAAATCAACACGGAATGGCTAGATTCTTACCTTCCAATTTTAATTTTTTTCCCTTTCTTATGACCTTGGTCAACAGTCACACTCGGTACATAAATCATTTAAGATTTTTTTTATATAATAGGTTTTGCATGGTTTTTTCTGTTTTTTGGAATCATGGATATCCTGAGGTTGTTAATTTTTCTTCCAATGTGCCTCTGTATCTTGTGGTTATAAAGTGAGAACAGAATTGATGTGAAAATGATGAGGATGATGCCAACCACTACCTTCACCTGCATTCAAGTTCCAAATTTTCTGTGTATTGGTACATGGGTCAGCGATGGCCATGACCAAATGAATGCCAGGGGAGCTCTTCCATGACTTTTTTTTTCTAACCAGGAGCAAACAAATCCTCGTTGTTTTCCTTAATGAGTTGCCATGTTATGTATTAGTGTGAAAGTTTTGGCCCCGAGTACTCCACAGATGCAGAGTCTCTTCCCTCTGACACAGCTGGACAAATGGCATGACATAGAAGGTAGGACCAAGCTAGGATTGTAGGTTGAGATTAAAGCACATGAAAGCCTAAAATGTGGTTGCTTGAACTCTATTTTCCCAGAGGGTTTGTATGAAGCACACTCCTTTCTCTGATGGGTTGTGTTAATATGCTAGTATCCATTGCTGAACCTGTCAGTGATAGGAAGTGTTACATAATTATCAAGAGGGTGAATGATATTTCATAGTAAATAATTCTCAAGAGGTTGAGTTGTGGGGGGAAAAAAAATTGACCTGACCCTCCTGGAATTCTTGAGATTTCTGAAGAGAGTCAAATCATGTTCAGCATTGAATAATCCTCCACAACACAAGTGGGAAAAAAAAAGAAAAACCTGATGGAATTCTTGACAATTCTCAAAAGGGTGAATGATGTTCAGTGTGTTGGGAGTTTTTATTAGTTTTTTGACCTGACATTGCTTGATGATGAATTCTCAAGAGTTGAACTCTGGACCTACTTGCCCTGCCAGATTTCTCAATAATTAAACTGTGTGCCTACTAAGAGCATCCAGCGGTGCTCAGTATGTGATCCTGAACAGTTATTTGGATGAACAATATCCAACGTATGCTGGTTTGGCACAGGAAAGTGGTTTTGGCTCCACATAATTGTGCACGTTGTCGTGGCTGGTAAAAGGCGCTGCGCACCTGCAGAAAAAGTGTAATAAATGTGATTCAACTGCTGCTCAGTGTTTCTGATTGGCCCATCATAATGATTCTTCCAGGTGGTTTGCTATCAGTAGTCCCCCACTTGTTTGCTGTCCCACTTTCAGTTTTATGGGTGCGGTTGCAAAAGAGTATAAAACTAAACTTGAACGTGAAAAATCTTTTAGCAGGGTCACATACAAAGCACCAGTGGAGATGCTCAGTATGTAACTCTAGATAATAAAATTAAATGTCTAAGGACTAATCATTATGATCGACCAATCAGAAATACGAAGCTGCAGTCAATTTATTACACTTTTTTTTGGAGGTGCAAAACTGTGTTGCGCATTTTACCAGCCACGGCAAGCTGCCCGAATTTGGTGCAGAAACACCAAATTCCTCAGCTAAACCGGAACATTTTGACTTTTTGACATTAAGTTTTACTGTCTGGATTTACCGGTGAAGATGCTCTAACAGTGGAAAGCAGTCCGGGGCCCAGGCCACTAGTTACCCAATGTACATTGAAAATCCCACTGGTACCATCTATACTTTTCATTGACTACCAAATTTCTAAAATATTTAAATTGGAGTTTGTTGAACCTATTTTCTGAAGTAATTAAACATCTTAACGAAAATCTCCCATTTTTTTGTGGCAATTTAGTCTTCCAATAGTGTAAAATAACTGAAATTTCGTATCTCATTGTTTATTATAAAAGTTTCAGGCAGCCAACGAGGCATGCACTTAATGCCCAGGTGAGCCTATGAGGTTGAATAAGCAATCACTGCATCCACTGTCAAACTATAAAACCTTAGTAAGATTTTTTTTAAAATTCTGTATCTGGATGAGCACTTGTTACACAAGGGTCATGGTACCATACCAACAATCTACATTGTATCTCCACATATAATAGCCCATAATTCATCAATGGCATTGCAGAAAACTCAACAGCAGTTTGAAGCTGACACAACAAAATAGCTCATAATAGCACTAGGAGATCTTCATCTGTACCATCAACATGTTTCGATACCCATTCATGTGCAAGTCTAGTATTTAGTAGACTGAAAATGGCAGACGGGTGATGACATTAGGGTGAGCCTAACTTACAGTCAAGAGACAGTGGACATCAGTCTCTCTGCTGGAGAAAGACACTGGGCTCCATCCATAAACTGTTTGTTTCCTGCACAGCTGGAAACAACTGGACAAAGCAATGGTTGCACTTCACAGGCAAAATTCCAAAGACAGCACTTTGGTTGAAACTAGCTTCAGTGAAAAAAATTGCTTTATGCATATGAAAGGTAGAACAATACTTTTGACTCAAACCAAACTTGAACTTGTCAGTGATCAAATCTGGGTTATCCAAACAGACACCTGCCTCACCACCTGGTAAAACTGAGAAGTGTGATAAAAACAAGTGGCATATGCAACCTATTCCCAGTCATCTAGACAGACTGATCATCAATCAAAGCATGGCATCAAAGAAGCAACAGTGCAACAATGGAGGACAATGCAACACCAAGATTGACCTAACCAATAGGTCCCATCCAACAGCACAAGGAATAAGAAATAATAGGATAAACTCTATTAATTGACAAATAATGACAAGGATCGTGCATACCATGATTACCCTAAAGCACGAGTTGAAAATCTCTAGGAGGTGCTTTGGTTCACACTTCCAACTGAAGATCATGAAGGCAATAGCATCATAAAGACAAAATCAGAGAAGCAGGTTACTTTGTATTGTGACTTGTTACAAACAGAAACCCAGATGGTTTCTGACTGACAAGCCTATCTTCATCACTCAAGATATATCTGCAACACATATCTATGAGATTCCAGGGGAAACTCGACAATAAGACATCAAAAGTAACCAACAAAGAATAATCTTATGAGTATCACTCCCAAAGCATTTCACCATTACCTTCACAGTGAATTGCAGTGCCTCCCTGCTATCATGACTTACCACTGACTTCATCAGTTCCCCAAATGGTGGGTGACATCTGCAACACAAAGTACATTGACTCTAGGCCTCCTCTGCATCCTCCTCATAATCACCCTCCTCCTCAGCACTGGCATCCTGGTACTGCTGGTATTCAGACACCAGGTCATTCATGTTGCTTTCTGCTTCAGTGAACTCCATCTCATCCATGCCCTCACCTGTGTACCAATGCAAGAAGGCCTTCCTCCTAAACATGGCTGTAAATTGCTCACTAACACGCCTGAACATCTCTTGGATGGAAGTTGAGTTTCCAACAAATGTTGAAGACATCTTCAATCCAATTGGAGGAATATCACACACACTGGATTTCACATTGTTGGGTATCCACTCCACAAAGTAGGAAGAATTCTTGTTTTGCACGTTGATCATTTGCTCATCCACCTCCTTTGTGCTCATTTTCCCTCGGAACATGGCAGATGCTGTCAGGTACCTCCCATGTCTGGGATCAGCAGCGCACATCATGTTCTTGGCATCCCACATTTGTTGGGTAAGCTCTGGAACTGTCAAGGACTTGTATTGCTGTGAACCTCTGGATGTGAGGGGTGCAAATCCAACCATGAAGAAGTGCAGGCGTGGAAATGGGATCAGATTCACAGCAAGCTTTCGAAGATCCGAGTTCAACTGCCCAGGAAATCGAAGGCAGCAGGTCACACCACTCATTGTTGCACTAATGAGATGGTTCAGATCGCCAACTGAATCACATTGCAAAGATCAGAGTGAGAAATCTGACGTCAAGAGGACTGCAAGCAGAGACAGAGATGCAAAAGGCAAGCAGAGGGTCAACACTTTAGGATTGCTTACATGTGGGAGTGATCAGTTTCAGTGTTCTGAAGCAGATGTCGTAAAGCGCCTCATTGTCGAGGACCATACACTCATCCGCATTCTCCACAAGCTGATGGACAGAGAGCGTCGCGTTGTAGGGCTCCACAACAGTGTCGGACACTTTGGGGGAAGGAAACACTGAAAACGTGAGCATCATTCTGTCTGGATACTCCTCCCGGATCTTGGAGATCAACAATGTTCCCATCCCGGATCCAGTACCTCCTCCCAGTGAGTGGCATACCTGAAACCCTGCAAAACGAAATACGGACTTACACAATGTCATAACAACGGACAACAAATCAAAGCGGAAGTCTTCTTCTCGGAGCGAATAAACAAGCTGAGGGTGAGATCTAACCGAGACAAAGCCAGTGAACAAACGTCATTGCGAAGAATCAGAATGTAGGAAGCGGGTACAAAGAAAGCAGCAAACAAAAGAAACAAAACGCAAGCAAAGATCTGCTTCTCCAACGATCAGCTTTTCAAGAAACAGCTTGGGCATTACCTTGCAAGCAGTCACAGCTCTCGGCCTCCTTCCGCACGACATCGAGAACCGAGTCGATCAACTCCGCACCTTCCGTATAGTGACCTTTGGCCCAGTTGTTTCCAGCTCCGCTCTGCCCGAACACGAAGTTATCAGGCCGAAAGATCTGCCCATATGGCCCGGATCGCACGCTATCCATGGTACCGGGCTCCAGATCCATGAGCACAGCACGGGGGACATATCTCCCACCGCTGGCCTCATTGTAGTACACATTCACGCGCTCGAGCTGAAGATCGGAGACTCCTTGATACGTTCCGGTGGGATCGATCCCGTGCTCCTCACACACGACCTCCCAGAACTTGGCACCGATCTGGTTCCCGCATTGCCCTCCCTGGATGTGCAAAATCTCACGCATATTGACAGACGCTCGAGATCCCGCAACAAGAAAGAAAGAAAGAACGAATGAAGAAACAGTAGAACCAGAACCAGAGGCAGACGAGACGGGGGGAAACGCAGACAAGAAGAGAGAAAAGAGGAGAGCAGCAACTGAAGGGAAGAGCGATGGCGGGGCAGAGAAAGAGAGATGGCGTACAAGAAGAAGAGAGCGATGGCGGGGAAGAACCACACAGGCTGTCTGAAGAGTCCGATTTCTGTTCGTTTATTCTGTTCGTTTCTTTTCTGTTCATTCCGGCCCAAAAAAAAAACAAAACTTTTTAAAAATATATTCGGCAGAAAGTTTGAAATGGCTCTGCTTCTTTCGCCTGCGAAATTTTTAGGGATTTTGTTTCGCCATTTTTTCTAAATAAAAATAATTAAATTAGCCATATCTTGACCTACGCATTTCATAGGTCGCCGTTTGTAGCAGCACTTTTCAAAAAAACAAAAATAAAAGCTACAGCCCACCCAGGATAGTCGCCATTTAATGGCTAATTCACGCTGGGGATCCTCGCCACTGGACCGACTTGAGAAATTTGAGAAAAAAAAAACCATGCTTAAGAGTCCCAGTCAGTGTTTATTTTTGTGGCGAAGTTTTGCCAATAAAAAATGGCTACAAACTGTCCACAAAGGCATTTTATTTTTATTTTTTTGGAAAGAAAGGCCCCAAATCGCCACTTTTCGAAGGAAAAGAAAACCAAAAAAAAAGAAAAAGTGAAACTCTCCATTTTTAGAGGATAGGTTCTTGTATGTGGGGAGTCTCTAGCCGAGTTTCAAAACATTTTTATTTTTCTTTTA
>Ga0209611_10009786_pt1 | contig 14363 bp, 9 predicted proteins | sample S1TSphgellanicum_3_FD_187693 | JGI IMG/M metagenome (GOLD analysis project Ga0209611, IMG submission 187693) | Host-associated microbial communities from peat moss isolated from Minnesota, USA - S1T2_Fc - Sphagnum magellanicum MG (SPAdes) (version 2) | ecosystem: Host-associated > Plants > Peat... | reverse complement strand
TTCACTTACTTATCTAGGTCTAAATCTACCTAGGTTTGTACCTTATACCTATGTCTATCTACTTAATTATAGACCTATATTTACCTATTAACCTATTTTCAACCTGATTATTAATTATTTAACCTTCTTACTTACATATGTAAATAAACATGTGAAATAAAAAATTTAACAAGATTCAAATCATTTTTTTGTGATGTAGTTCATTGGTAAGGATTTGGTTTATCATTATTGAAGTGATAAATTTGCTTTTTTATATTTGTAACCTATGTGCATGCCTAAAGGATTAAAATAGTTAAGTAGGTTAGACTAAGTTACCACCTATTTACTTAATTGCCTTTTTACAACCTATTTAGACCTATTTATTATCTACTTACCTAGGATGAATTTATAACAAAAAAATGATTTAGATTTAAGTAAAAATTCACCTAATCAAATAGTTCACAATTTGCCAATAAAAATGATCGATCAAATAAGCTCCTATTTTTCCAATTAAAAAAACCATCCTAATAACAATGGTAGGTTCAAATTGATTTGTTCAAATTGACAAGGTGGTTTTTTTTTAAATGAATGTTGTTTTGGGTATTTTAATATTGAATTTTTTTGTTTAAAAAATCTATTTTTATAATAGTGCATTGAGATCTCCCAAACCATGGTGCTTCTTGTCGCACTTGTGGTATTGTTGGAAGGTCATCAATGAGTAGGGGTGCACCAAATTGGTTTAAAAATGTTTCAACCTATGATGGAAAAGTTATTAAATATTGAACAAAAAATTCATTGAATTCATTTAAATCAAAACAAAAAATTATAAGGGAATTTGGGCCCAATTTTGGTGTTATTAGAAAGCCCTTGGTGAATAAGATTTATTGACGGTGATTTTGGAAAAGTTTAGACATGAAATGCAGGAAAATTTGAATTTTGAATAGTTTTTGTCATTGGAAATTTAATTAAGTTACAAAAGATGGTTTTGAAACGAAAGAATAATTGGGTAATTAGTTCGCACTTGGTTAATGGCACAAGCTACATTAGGGAATAATGATATTAAAGACCCACATGAGTTCACTACTTGATTACAAAGGTCAAGGGGTGAACATTTGAACTAAATGTCTATGAAGGTTTGACAAATAATATCACATATCAAACTTGGCGATAATGGAATGTGAAAAAAGGTTATCAAAATAAAACCAAATTGAATTCATGAACACATCAAAATGCACAAAATAAGCAAAGAGAACAATGAATGCATTTTGAATCAAATTAATGCATAGACAAGCCACAAACCCAAAAGGTTCACAATGGTCTAGACTTGGGATGAGTTACTGCTTTTCTCTTTATAATATATTTTATAGTTTTTTGTATACGCTACATTAAATGAACCAATTTTGGGAATGTGGCGTATTCAATAGTTCAAAATTAGTTCAATTTGGATAGTTTAATCCAAATTCATGAGTTTAGTCCAAATTCATTTAGCTACATAATTGTGCTTACTTATTTAGTTGTACCTTGCTACCTACCTACCTAGGTTAAATAATAGGCAAGTAAATAATATGGACTTTACTTAACCTTTAAACCAACCCCTAAGGTGTAAGTATAAAAAGTTGAACCTTTCACCTTCACAAGGATACATTAAAAAAATTATTGACCATTTACGAATTGTCGTGTGGTAGCCTAGAGGTAATAAATGAAATTTTGGTCAATTATGTGATGCCATGTGGTAATCAAAACTTAATCAAATAAGTATATTCCACTTAACCTAGGCGTTGGAAGCCTAGGCAACCTAGCCTAAATCATTTAGCTAACTAAAATAAATAAAAAATTAGTATTAGTCTAACCACTTAAGTGATGACCCTAGGTATTATTGTAGGTTGCAAATGTGAAGACTTTAACCCCTCACCCTTCACATTGGGGGTCCAAAACCCTAACCATTACACCACAACTTTGTATTTGTTAGACATCTTGTATTCACAAAAACTTATAAATATTAACATAATTTAACCTAAATCACCTTAGGTCAACCTAGGTTGATTTACTTTAACTTATGTTATTAACCAAGTCCAACCTACATTAACCTAGGCCACTTTAAACTAACTTAAGTTTATTTTTAAAACTCAAGTTAGTGACTAAATATGGTTTAGATTAAACCTAATGGCTATACCAAATGAGTTAACTTAATGATTAAACATAATAACTAAATGTAATGGCTACATTTAATGGTTAAATATAATAGCTAAACTTAATTGTTAAATTTAATGGCTAAACCTAATGATTAAAGTTAATGGTTAAACTTATAAATGTTTAAATTTAGTGGTTAAACCTAACAACTAAACATAGTTGCTAAATTTAATGGCTAAATCCACTAGCCAAACCCAATGCCAAAATTTAACAATGTTTAAACCGAGTGGTTAAACCTAACAACTAAACTTAATGGTTAAACTTGATGGCTAAATCCATTAGCTAAATCTAATGTTAAAACATAGGCAAAAACAAGTGGTTAAACTTATCAACTACCTAATGGCTAAACCTAACAATTAAACATGGTGGTTAAATTTAATGGCTAAACCTAATGATCAAACTTTATGGTTAAACCTAATGACTGAACTTAAATTAAACCTAATGGCTAAACCTAAATTAAACATAATGGTTAAGCTTACAGGTTAAACTTAAAATGTTAAACCTATAGATTAAACTTAAAGGCTAAACCTAAATTAAACTTAAAGGTTAAATGTAAAGGCTAAACCTAGAAACTAAATTTAAGTTAAACTAAAAACTAAGTCTAGGTTAAACCAAGAAGCTAAAATTAGGTTAAATAAGAATGTTGAACATAAAAGTTAAATTTACAAGTTACTTAAATTAAACTTAAAAATTAAAACTAGGTTAACCTAGAGGTTAAACCTAAGTTAAATGTAAAAAACTAAACTTAGGCTAAATTCAAAAACTAAATTTAAAGAAAACCTAAAGGCTTAACCTACAAACTACTGAGGTTAAACTTAGACACTAATCTTAAAGGTTAAACCTAGGTTAAATTTAACAATTAAACCTATGTTAAATCTAAACTTGTTTCCTATAGGTTAAGCAAAGGACCTTTGGTAGGAACTTACTCAAGTCAAATTTTAAACAAATGTGGGAACTAAAATCTGAAATGGTAACATTGTTATCCTAATTATAAATTTTTGTATGATGTAGTCATTAGATTTTCGATGGGATCACCAAGGAGTATCTTGGAAGCCCATGTTGTTGTAAAAGACATCTTATTATACCTTCTTGTGTGTTTGTTTATAAGGTTGAACTTAGAAGTGTCTATCTTTCGTTCATTGTGGAAACTTACATGTTTATGTGAATCCATGTTTTTAATATAACAATGTTGAACATGCAAACTTTAAGAATTTTCAAGCGGTAAATAGAACCTTCAATTAAGCAAATTCCATTTAATATTTTAATGTCAAAATGAAACTCACCTTTCTTTCATTTGTTTAATGTCATTTATTTCCCCTACAACTAAGATAATATGTGGTGCTTGATCTAAGTGCTCTCAACATTCCACCACACATTCATCTAAACATGATCCACTGTAGTATTAGAAACCTATTGTTTTGAATGTTTTATTCTATTCATGGTGTCACCCAACATGTGAACTTCTAATCTAAATTATGTGCCATCTTGACAAGAGTATTGAAATTGGTGATTCTTGTGCAAGGATCTTTGATTATTAACATTACCTTCTTGAGTTGTGTGGCCAAGTTGTCTATATTTTGTCGGGTACAATATTGCTTCCTATGTCATGGGTGTGTTATATTGTTTAATTTCATAATCGCTTATCATTCAAAAAACCAACAAGGGAAACCAAATGCATTATCATGTTAGTCATATTCAACCTAGAAATAATGAGACATTACCTTCGACCAACAAAAGTCCATCTTATTGAACAATTACATCTTATGTTAGGAAAAAGAAAAAGTCTTATAAATAATGTGTTCCTTGAATAAATACAATACAACCTTCAAGATGATTCTTTTGCAAAGAACTTGAACCAAAATTTACTTCAAAATAATGACAATAGTGACATCTATGATTTTGAAATTTTTGAAGACTTAATTTATTACAAGGGATTTTTTTATGTTATTTCAAGGCTGCCATGATTACACATCCTCCAAACACATCATGACCTTCCATTTGCAAAATATTTTAAAATCAACAAAACTTTCAATTTTATTTCAAGGGATTTTTGGTGGCCACAAATGTGGAAGTTTGTAAAAAAATTCATCTACACTTATGTGTGCTTAAACAAAAGCATCATGCCATCATACATATGGTTTGTTACACCCATTCCTAGTTCGTGAAAGTCAATGTTCATATTTTTTTATGGACTTCATCACAAATCCCCCATGTTCCAAATGCTACAACTCCATTCTTGTTGTGGTTGATTGGTTGACAAAGATGGTGCATTTTATTCCAACCACCAAGACCATGACAATTGAAAATACTATAAAACTTTTTTTAACAATATATATAGGTATCATGGCTTACCATTAGACATTGTTTTAAATCATGGATCTCAATTCATATCCACATTTTGGAAGGGAATATCCAAGTTTTTAGGGGTCCAAATCAATATTTATTTGACCAATCATCCTCAAATAGATGGATAAACCATAGGGTGAATCAAGTATTGGAACAATGCCTTCGATGTATGATGATCAATTACCATCAAGATGATGGGGTTGACCTTTTGCATTTGGCCAAATTTACACATAACAATACATATCATTCATCATTTAGTCAAATTCCATAATTACAAAATATGGATGACACCTTAAGTTCATTTTGGCAATGAGTGGGACAAATAACATGATTGGAGATCTTAGTAAAAGGCTAAGTAACTTTGAGGCAAATTGATTATGATTGATTTCATAATCAATTTGGTTAGATTGGAGGGTATAGGCACATTATGCATAGTCATGTTAACTAACTTTCAAGGCAATCAAAAACAATATAACCTTGGTTACATTGCAAGAGGTTCAAGAATAATACAAAAAACAAACTAATTGTCATCATAGTCAACATCTAAATTGCACAATTGGAAATCAAGTCTTGATGCAATATACCTTTGGTTACATTGAAAGAGATTGAAAAACAATATAAAAAATAAGTTAACTATCATCATAGTCAATATCTAAACTATAAAATTGGAAATCAAGTCTAGGTATTTTATTGAAATCTATAATCTATAAGGCCTTCAAAGAAATTAGATTACCGACAACTTGCACCATTTCCTATTATTGACCAAGTAAACTTAATTGCATTCCAATTACAATTTTTCAAATCAACAAAAATCCATTTAATATTTCATGTTTTAGTTTTTGAACCTTTTCATGAATCTACCATTCCTAAAAAAAATATCCAACCACTTCCATGTACTAATTGAAATGGATGGTGAAGAAGAATTTGAGGTTGAAAAAATCTTGAATTCTTGAGTTTTTTGTAGGGCAAATTCATCTATGTGGTGATGTTTCCTAAATTTTACAATGCAATAGTTGCATTATAGAAGGTTATGACTTATGCATTTTTTAACCTTTTGCACAAATCTATGTCAGTGTTTATTGATGATTTTAGCACCCAAATATCCAAGGTCAACGATATTGCGATGTTAAGGTTATGTTTTGATCAATGTCATTGTTATGACATAACTTTACATCCAAAAATAATCCATCTCATTGTAGAACATGGTGTTTTGCTTGTTTATGTGGTGTCGAAGGACAGTAAAGAGCTTAATTTAGAAAAGATAAAGGTCATTGTGAGGCTTCAACCCCAAGTGATATAAAAGGCACGTATAAAATCTTTGGCTACATTGGATGGTATAGGCACATTATGCATGACTATGCAAATGCAATTAATCCTTTGACCAATCTCACAAAGAAAGGTGTCATTCATAATTGGACCTTTGAATGTCAAAAAGGTTTGTATGCTTTGAAGGCCTAATTGAAAATGTATTTTTGTTTCACGCTTCCTAATTGGGATTTCCCTTTCCATGTCCATTGTATGTCTCAAATGTTGTAGTAAGTAATGTGTAATGTCATCCTATTGGTGAAAACCATAGGGACTATGTTGGTGCCTTTTCTAGTAAACAATTCATTATTACTAATAAAAAATATTCCACCACTAAACATGAATGTTTGGCCATGGTTTTCAATCTTTAAAAAATTCGGCATTATTTATTGTTGAATCCGATAGTTTTTTTTCTTGATCACATCGCCTTTAAGTATTTGGTGAACATGCTTAACTTTAATGGTAGGTTAGTTTGTTGGATCCTTCTTTTGGATGAATTTGATTACATGATGGAATCACAACAAGAAATTCTTAATTCTATGATTCCATATATGACTAATTTTGTAGTCATATCGAACATTATATTACTAAAGGCCCTTAGTTGTAATGGACAAGTAATAAGGACAAGAGATCATTGAGTGTTCAATGTGGCACTTTTCATCCTATAATCATTAAGGACAAGTCCTAGCGATACTACGAAAACAAATTGTTTTGAATAGAAAATCTAACCAAGAATTTGGACATGTGTAAAAAATACCATCTTATCAATCTAGACAAGTCAATTTGGACTTGTCCTACATGACTAGGGTGGTCATTTTGACTAATAGACTACTGGATTATTTGATTGGTCATTTTGATTATATTGGATAATGAACCATTTGACTAGTCAAATTTCTATCCAATCTTTTTTCTAGATTATTACCCCAAAAAAATTGTGTAGGTAGATCTAGGTAGATAGGTTGTATATTGGTTTAGGTAGGTCGTAAAAAAAAAGTAAATAGGTGGTAACCTACCTAGCCTAACCTAGATAATCTAACCTTCTAATTTAACCCAATATAACCTAACATACCTACCCTAAACCTTTAAACATGTATATAGGTTATAAGTATTATAAATTGAACCCTTCACTTCCCTAATGATAAATCAAGTCCTTACCAATGGACTACAACTTCCAAAGTTGACAAAACTTGTCAACTTTTTTATTTCACATCATTAGTTATGCAAGTAAATAAGAAAGTTAGGTAATTAGTAGGTAGGTTACATGTGTTTGGTAGGTAGAAAGGTGGGTAAGTGGGTAGGTATGTAAGTAAATAAATTGGTATGTAGGTAGGCCTAGGCTATTGCCTAACCTAATTAGTAATTATTTTAACCACTTAGGTAGCATAAGATGTCCCATTTGACTAAAACACCATTATTAAGGATGTCATCTTGACTAAGGATGTCATTTTGCTTTGTCCAACTTGACTAGATGTTCCATTTGACATATAGTCAAATAGGTCACTTTAGTCAAGTTTACTAATAAAAAATACACATGTCATTCAAAACCTGGGCTTGTAGTCAAAATGTACATGTCCACTCGTAAAAAAAGACTTGTTAGTCAATTTGGACCTTTTGAAAAACCATGAATTGTAGTAGTGTAGATGATAAGTCATATATAATGTTAAGGTGTTGTATAATGAATGATTAGAATATGATGGGTAAACATTGGACCATTTGATTATTTGAATTTATATTTAGATTTTAAAAAATAGATTATTGTTTTAAAAATTTTAATAGGTAGGTAGGTAGGTAATAGGTCTAGGTAGGTTGAAAAAGGTAGGTAGGTAAGTAGTAACTAATTTAACCTACCTAACTTGACATATGTAACTTATGTAACCTACCTACTTAATTGCATTAGTCTACCCTATTTACCCTAGCCTTTTAAAAATGCACATAGGTTGCAAGTATTAGGAATTGAAACCTTCATCTTCACAATGATAAACCAAGTATTTACCAATGGTTTACAACATCAAAAGATGTCCAATTTTGTTAAGGTTTTTATTTCACATGTTTATTTCATATCATTACAACATTATGAAGAAGGTAATAGATAAGTTGTAGGATGATAGGTGGGAGGTAGGTAGGTTGTAAGAATATGAAATAAAAGGTAGGTGAGTAATTAGGTAGGTTGAAAAGGTAGGTAGGCGGGCGAGTGGGTAGGTAAGTAGGTGTGTAGGTAAATAAGTAGGTTGATAGATAGACGGGTGGGTAAATAAATAAGTAGGTATGTAGGTAGGTGGGGGGTAGGGTTGTCTATGTTCATATCAAATAAATTTTAATAAATTTTAATCATTGTAATGATAATTGGACTTCCATGTCACTTTGTCATTAATCATGAATGCCATATAGATGAAATAAAAATGATTAAAATTGAGACCTTCCATCTTATTACCACTTCATCATCTATTAGCCACATGCCCCGCTAATATATGACATGATTTTTTACACATAGTCACACATATAGTCATTTAACACTTGTTGTCATAGATTTCTTGGTTGCAAAGAACAAAATTCCTTTTAGTGAATACAAATCATCACATGCATGCATAACAAGTTGACCATTTGTCAAAGCTTTCAAAAGACCTATATTTTGTAACCCTAGAAAATGACCTACATGACACAATTTGTTTATAATCAATGTTGTTCCTACATCAATATAATCATATTTTTGACTTTTTGAACATTCAACAAATGCCATTAGTATTGTCTAAAAATGAATGTTGCAAGATTCATGTGAATAGTAGTCATTTTGACTTGATATTTGATTTTTTATTATCAAAGGAGTGTTAATGGATTTTTTAGGATATTTTATTCAAATGTTCCTTCCATTTTGGAAGCTTGTCAGGATAGTGCATGCGATGGCCATTGCTGTAAATGGTGGATGGCACAAAAAGCCTTGCAATTTTGTTATTTTTGGCTAGCAATGTTAGTTGATGTTCATAGACATGCCCACGATTGTGATGTTTATCAATGTTATGCACAAAATGACTTCCATCTATGGAATTATCATTGCACTTGTCCTTGCCATCGATGCCCTTTGAAAAATGGGGTATGAATTTCATTGGTATAGTTTATCTTAGTTTGTCTAGAGGCATGAAATACATCATTGTGGCCACCAAATACTCACAAAATGGGTAGAGGCCAAGCCAATTAAAGTTGATGTCAAGGTCATGACCGTATTCTTGTATATAGTATGAAAATGTCATAATTACATGGTTTGATTGTCCCAAAATCCTCATTAATGATGGGGTAAACATTTTTTTGAATGAAACCATCAAAGACATGACTAACGTTTTCTATATCAACCATTTAGAAACAACACCTTATCATCCCCAAACTAATTGTTAAATGAAATGTGTGAACCAAACTTTGGTGTGTATTTTGTAGAAAATGAAACATGATTCCAAAAAAAATTGGGATTCTAAATTGATAATAACTTTATGGGTTTATAGGAACACTTATAAGGTCACCCCATGTGCTACACCATTTTCCTTCGTTTATGGCATTAAGGTTATGTTGTTTATTGAGTTTGAACTTCCTTCATTTCGTATTGCCATTGATGAAAGATTAGATGAGTCATAAGTTTTTAACAAAAAACTTGAATGGTTGGAAAGGTTAAATGAAACTAGGTGTTTTAATGTTCAACATGTTGAAACTATGCAACGTAGGCACAAGGTCTAGTTTGACAAAAGGCATAAGCCTTGAGCTTTAACATTAGGCATGTTGGTGATGTTACAAGATGCAAGGAAGTTAAAATTTTTAAGGAAAGTTGATGCATTATGGTTAGGCCCATTTGTTGTCAAGGAAGTTTTTATTAACAATTTGGTCCAATTACATAGTTCGGGTGCAATCATAATCAAATGAGCCAAAAACCATGTTAGATGACTAAAAAATTATCAATTTTTCCAAACACATTAATGTAATGCCATTTTAATGTCACATTGATCAAGGAAATTTTTGCTAAATGATTTATATGAATTTTGGAGAATTCAAAAAAATTGATTAATTTAACAAATTGAATTTTGGTTTTAGTAAAGGACTTTTGAACTTTAACACCCCAAAATTAGTTTTATGAAACACTAGGTTAAGGAATTTTTTAATAAATTTTTTTTGATGAGAATTTTGTGGATGATAACCTATCATCCACATATAAAAAGCACTCATAATTTGAAAATTGTGATACTTGAAATTTTTAGAAATTAAAAATATAATTTCAAAAATTTCAAGTTTCAAGAATCATTTGCTAGATGTAAATGGGTCATAATGTGTATGACATATGAAAAAGTATTGGCTTGTGATACAAAAAACTATATTTTAAAGTAGTTATCATATTTTAACATGATTTGAAATTATGATAATTTCTCAAGACAAAACATAGAATATGGCAAAATTTGTACACTTTTTAAAAATACATATTTATTGAAAAAAAAGTTAACACAAGTAATGTAATTTATTGGGAAAATTTTCATTATTTTAAAGAACATCTTGCAAAAAAATCCTTCAAAAAATCCTTTTTATGAAAAAGTCAAAATGTTCAAATAGGGCCCATTTGTGGTTGAGTCCTTTTCATCGTTGGCTCATTTGATTATGATTGCACCCATTTGGAAAATTCTAACCTTTTTGACCCCTAATGGTGGTTGTTTCAAGGAATACAACTTGTCATGTATGTAAGTTTGGCATGTATTTGTGAAGAGGTGGATTTATTTTTATGATTATCTTGTTTAGGTTTAGAATTCTTTAACTTCAATCATCTTCCAACAATAGTTGTCAATGAAAATCATGTGAGGATCTTAGGTTCAAGGCATATGTGGGAAACGTTGAGGGAATTTTTAAAAAAAATAAAACATAAGAATGTGATTCAAGGAAGGAGGTTTTAAAAGTCTTTTAAAATCTTTAAGCCTTTTTAATTTTAATACATCCATCCCAAGTGGTAGCTTAAATATTTGAATCATGGGATTATATCTTAGTGGTTTGGGGTTCAAACTCATCAAATGTAGTTAGTGTTATCCATTAAGTTAATGATTAGAACAAGAAGTATTGCCTACTACCATTTATGGGATATGTAGAGTTGAAGATCTTACACATTGAAGTTCTAATTTAATTACTTTTAGAACCTTTCCCCTTTCATCACATATTTTAATCATAGTTACCTAGTAGATCCAAACCATTAAAGGGCATATTTGAGTTTTTATGTTCCATCCACCTTCAAGGGGTTTATATTTCTTAGTCTAAATCCATTCGATTCGAAGAGGAAGGTAGTTTTGAAATATATTTTTTGTTATAGGCTCAAACTTGTTTCATAAAGGGAAAGTAAGGTGTTACATTTCTTCTCAATATAATCTAAGCTCACTTCGACAAAGAAGGATGGGTTTTACCATCTTTTATTTATAGGCCCAAGCCTATTGCATTAGGGCATACATTTTCCTTTGGATCTTTTACCTCACTGTATTTCATGGACAAAGACACTTGCATAACTAAAGATGATGGATATGTTTTAACTTAACAATTACCCTAGATGATTGCCTTGTGTGAACCCTACCAACACCATTAATGCCTATTAAGTCTCACTATATTGGTACTTTGATAACATTAATAATTAAAAGTGAGTAAAGGTAGCACTTAATAATTATTTTGGGTCAAAGCCATTTTAGTAGTTTAAACCTTTGATGGACCTTTTAATTTTATATTTGGGTTAATTAGTCAATCTTAAGAGTTGGAATTTTTTACTTTTGTAATGAAATGTAAAATATTGTCCTTTTAACATGTGTAAAGTTAAGCCCAAATAAACATGAGAATTAAACATTTTAAGAAGCCACGTAACACAAATAAAAACAATAGTTAGAACCATTCAAAACTTTAGAAATAGAACTTCCCAAGTGCAATTTACTTAAAACCAAATAATAGTATGGGGGAACACAATCAAGTTTGTTGCTAGTAATTAGAAGTTTTAAAATACAAAAGGTTTCGCACAAGAAACCAAGCTTCTTTAGACTTTGTGTGCAATCCAAAGAAAGTCCTTTCCTAAACTCCTTAATTATCTTTATTACAATAGTTAATTATAGTACATTAGTATTTCCCCTTCCTCAATTATCTTAGATTCCTAAGAATTAAAATATATATCAAATAATATTAGGAAAATATTAAACATTTCATATAGGTGTTAGATGGTTAATTGGGCTTTCTAGCTAACAATAGTGGCTACAACTAAGGTTTAACGACCAAGAAATGATGATAACATGATGGTTGGTGAAACAACCTTTAAACAATGCTTCAATTTCATTTGTAGAAGGGGATTCAACTTCCAAAAGTTAGGGATCGCATCAATATGGTGCATTGGCAAAGGAGACCTACATGAAAATCGCAAGAATAGTTTCACAATTAACATTAGTTTCCATATGGTTACTTTGGTAAAAGTTGGAATTTCACTTGAGATGTGGGGGGTGACTTTTTTAGCTTCTAATCCTCCATACTTGCAAGATCAAAGTACTTGAATTCAAATTTGGGATGTTGAATATCTAATTATCACATCTTTATAAGTTCATTATATCTAGATTTAAGGGAGGTGGCCTAACCTCTAGTTAAATTTTTTATAAAAAAATTATATCCTAAGCTTAAGCATAAGAACCCCTTGAATACATCTCCATGATTTGAAGGGACAAACTATGTAATGACAAAAATATTAACATTAGAATATAAGTCTAATAAGTTTAAAATTAGGCAAATTAATTACTTAGAAAGGTCTAGGATAAACTTAGATTCATGTATAAGATTCTTAGTGCTATAGAACCAATTATTTATGATGTATAGGATTTGACACACATTCACGTGTTCGAAGGTTACTGTGGTTCAACATGGATGATAATAACTAGACCATGATCAAGTAGAATACTTAAAATCCAATAAAAATTTCTACAATTAAAACCTTAACCCACTATGAAAAAAAGGTGTTTTGCAATTGGGCTTACAATTCAATTTTTAAATTGTAATGACCATTTGCAACTCATTGTATTTCTACACCCATGAGTGTTATTGGACAAGTTGCATGAATTGCAACAGATGCAACTCATTCTATATACAATCTCACTTTAGTGCAACTTAGTCACAACAACTCCTTTTCAATTTTATTATGTAACTACATAACCATAACTAGGTAAGTTGGTAGCTCTTACATACCAACCTACCTATTTACTTAGGTAGACAAATAGGTATGAAGGTAAAAGGGTAGGTGAATTAAAGAATAAATTTTTTAATTTTGTTTTATATTTTTCTTTTAGGGTTAAGATTTTATGTTCATCCCACATGTATTTTAATGTGAGAATGCAAGAGAAGATGCCTCCTTTATATAGTTTGTGGATGAGATTTTGAAAACAAAACATATGGGTTAAATTTTTTAGTTGTAACCTAATTACAATTGAGTTACAACTACAAAAAAACTTTGTGTTTGATTTTAATTTTTTAACTAATCTAAAATGTATAATTAATCATTTGACATAATTATTTGAATTAAATATCTGATAATTACTTATTTAGATTGATTATTTGAATTAATTAATATAATTTAGATAATTAGCTAGTTAGTTAATTCAAATAATTAATTATCAAAATAATTATTTATTTAGATTGATTATTTGAATTAATTAATATAATTTAGATAATTAGCTAGTTAGTTAATTCAAATAATTAATTATCAAAATAATTATTTTCATAATTGATGATCTGAATTCAATAATAATTTAGTAATTAATCACTTAAAATATTATTTATTTTTTGGAATTAATTAATAAAATTTAAATAGCTAATAAATTAGTGAATTTAATTAAATAGCTATTAGGTAGTTAATTATCTGATTTTAGATATTTATTTATTTAATATCTGAATTAACTAAAAAAATATTTAAATTTGACTAAATAATTCATATGATTTAAAAATTATTTAGTTTAATTAATCAATTCATAGCAATTAAGTGTATTACATATTAATTATTAATTAATAAATTATTAACAACTAGTGGTATCCTTAAATATGGTAAATATTCTATGTAAATCACATTTAGAATTACAGTGCAACTACCAAACAACCAGTTTATTTTTTGACATGAAAATTTATTATTAAATCACCATATTTATAAAACGTAGTGTTGCACTTTGAGGGACGTAGTTGCAACACAATTGTATTTGAATGGTTTTTGAATTCTAGTTGTAGGGCAATGTGGCCTCTATGGACATGATTTCTCATAATGGCCATGGCTAAAGTTTATAAGGAAAGGATGAAGTAAATAGTCACACCTTTTGGTAAAATGTGTTAATTTATTTGTAAAAGGGAAAAATTGTGAAGTTAAAAGGTTAATTTTCCACTTGGGATGAGGAGGATCATCCCATGTGGGTGAGTTTTTTAAAACCAAATCTTTAAAGACAAGGCTTAATCTTACTCATAAAAATATCAAGATCAAGGAAAGAGGTGATGAAATGAAAGGAAGTAGTCAAATAGGATGAAAAGCTTAAAAA
>Ga0209611_10009779_pt1 | contig 14371 bp, 20 predicted proteins | sample S1TSphgellanicum_3_FD_187693 | JGI IMG/M metagenome (GOLD analysis project Ga0209611, IMG submission 187693) | Host-associated microbial communities from peat moss isolated from Minnesota, USA - S1T2_Fc - Sphagnum magellanicum MG (SPAdes) (version 2) | ecosystem: Host-associated > Plants > Peat... | reverse complement strand
TAATCTTAGAAACCTTAAATTCAGGCCTTAAAACCCTAATTTTAGACCTATAAACCGCAATCCTAAACCCTATTTTATATGACGTCAAAATTTGAACCCTAAACCTTAATCCATAAAGTAGAAGTAAGGCAAGTTTAAGATTGGGATTTAATAGTCTTTTGGTTAGGCTTGTGCAACAAGGTCAAGATTGTGATCCCCAATGGCCTCATAGGTGAGGTATATGTGATTCCAATCAAGGTAGTTATTGAAGAAAGCCCCAAATTTTGAAAAGATTAACTAATTAAGCCCCGACTATGTAAAAGCTTAGCTTCAATCAAGATAACTAACTCTCCAAGTTTGTTCAGGTCATAAGCATGTTTGTGGCTGTTCAAAGATGTACTCTTTTGGCTTCTGCCAAGGAAGGCGATCGACCAATCTTATGTATGTACTAGTGGGTACCTGTGATCTTCGGGCACTGTGAAGTCCCCTGGTTTATTTAAACTTGGTTCATGTTTTAGTTTTTAACTAATTAAGCCTCGACTATGTAAAGCTTAGCTTCAATCAAGATAACTAACTCTTTGAGTTTGTTCAGGTCATAAGCATGTTTGTGGCTGTTCAAAGATGTACTCCTTTTGGCTTCTGCCAAGGAAGGGATCATCTTATGTATGTATACGAAGGGTTTCTGAGAGACTAATGAAAAAAACATTGCAAAAATCGTGTCTAACCATTCTTTTGCCTACTTGACTGACAATTGTTGCCAACTTGACTGAGAATTCTTGACAAGCAAATTATTTGACTGAGGCTGTGTGGCCTCAGTCAACTAGGTACTGCTGCTGTAGGTGCTGGGTTGACCTGGGCCCATATGTGAGAAAGGTCCATAATATACGGCTTTTAGTCAAGTTAAGTAAGAGCATATTTCTAAACGTATGTGACAACCACAATGGTTCGACTTTTAAAAAAAAAAAAAAAAAAAAAAAAAAAAAAACAAAACAAAACAAAAGATTCCCCGACCCGACAAAAGGAATACTTTACAAGTCATAACAATTTTGCTCTTATGGGTAATTATTATATTCATGTGTGGTATGGACTATCGATGAAGATAAAGTTGGGCATGCAATCCAATACTATTTTGGATCCACAATGGATATCTCCATCAGAGATTGCTATTTTTAATCCGCATTGAGCTCAAATGGAATGTTCTTGTGAACCATCGTTTATAAATTTTTTAAACTTTGGGGGTGACGGCGATGCCTTTTTTAGGTCATCTATGCCTTTTATTAGGCAAGACTACAGTTGCATTCACTTGGGTGTAGAACAACTTATTAACCCCATTAAAAAAAAAAAAAAAGAAACTTTGAATAGGTAGATTTTTTCTAGGACAACCCCAAAATTGTTTTTTGGGGGCGTTTATTCTTGCATCTACTAATAATATCATATATTGTAATACCTTGGCAGCTTGAACCAATGTTTGTCAAATAATTAATTAATTATAAAGAAATGAACATACGTTGACAGCAAGCTTCAAAAAATGTTTTTTAAATAAATAAATAAATTAAAAAAAATAATTTCAACCAAATAGAATTTTCTTGAATATTCAATATTTTCTTTCAGAAATTTTTTGTTACTTGGGGGGGTAAAACAAAAACAAAAAAATTGAAAATTTCAACATTTCTGAAAAAAGTATAAATTAGTGTGGAAAACTGCCAAGGTAGTAATAGGGTATATACTATTAAAAGCCAACATACCCATCATCTATCTCTCTTGCAAATGATGTCCCCACCCCACCCCCAAAAGAAAAAAAAGGTTTTGGGTTTTGGCCTTTGGTGTGTGTGAAAAATAAAAAACACACACACACACACATAATATACACAGACAAGTTGTGGAAAAAAAGAGTGCCTTTTACATAGCATTCCTTTGATGGGTAGAAGTGGACAAAATGGACTTTGATACATAACACTTTAGTCTTTTGCTTATTTGAGTCTTGTGCCCAAGGATTCCATTTCCAAAAGCTTTTCATTTCATTTCATTTCCAAGTGATTTGGTGTGTACATACATACTTGAAGAGTGAGTGTGGTGAATGAGATCTCATGTTGCACAACCAAAATCCTTTTCAGAAACACCAATTTCAGATCAACCCATTTGAGATGAGAGAGGATGATGCTGACTGAAGAGCTTCTTGAGTTTTAGTAGTAGTAGCAGCAGCAGCAGTAGCTGGGACAGCTTGGAAGTAACAAGAATGTGAAGGAAAATTGAGCACAGGTAATAGAAGATTTCTTTCTTAGGGATTTTATTTTATTTTTGGTTATGGTTTACAGATTAGTTGAACTACTTTGCCGGTTTTTTGCATTCATTTCAGTATAGAGAGTTCTTGATATTCTCAGATCAATGGCAATGGCTTTTATCAGTTCTTTCAGTTCATTGTAAGTGGGGAGCTCTTGTTTTTCTTTTCCCATATATCAGCAGCTTCTAGTTTGTTTGTTGTTGATGTTGTTGCACTTTTTTGCAAGTCTTTGTGGTCTTTCGCTTTGGAGAAGAGAATGCAGGGTACAAAATCTATGCAAAAATCTATCTACTTACAACCCCAGGTTCATTATTGCTTTTTGAGAAAGTGTTGGAAACTCTACTGCGGAAGAGTTTGGGTTATGGGTGTAAGTGGTTGTGCTTTTTTATTTTCAGATTGAAAGGAGGGCTGAAGAAATTGGAACTTGAGTTATGATGAATTTGGGTTATGGGTTTTTAGGGTGTTTTGTTTTTTTCATGTCAGATTGAAGGAGAGCTGAAGAAATTGGGAACTCAGGTTATGAGGAATTGGGGGTTATGGGTTTAGGGTGTGTTGTTGTTTTCATGTCAGATTGAAGGAGAGCTGATGCAATTTGAATTGGGGCTATGGTAGAGTCTAACTGATTCTGAGGAATGAAGAATTGTGTAAAATTTGTTATTGTATGATGTGCCATTGTCATCATCTCCTTCCAGTATGTTTTTCAATGTGGCCATGTAGTACACACAAATTTTGATATTGTGGACAACAAACTCTAGAAGCTTGAAAGAAAGAATTGGGATTCTGGGTACATTCAAGGTAAGTCCCCTGTCATATCTGAACGACACACTTGGGAGCTTGAAGAAACACTGAAGTAGAGTAATGGCAAACTTGGGTAAGGAGGAGGATGATGATGATGCAGAAAGCTTGACCTACTGGTGTCGTTACTGTGGTCAAAAGTATGTCACAGTTTTCTTGTGAAATAGCTGCTGTTGAGGGAGGAAGGGTTAGGAGGTTATGAAGTGAGTGGACACTGCAATGGGCTTCTTCAACTGCAAACCATTTTGCCCTTTGAAGTGTTTACACAGTTGCAAGCTTTTTAGGCTTTGGATTTGTGGAAGTAAATGATTTTTTTTTTTTTCTTGATTCAAAAAAATTTGATCACCCAATTTGTGATCTGTGGCAGGAGCAGGTTGTAGCAATGTATTCTTAAGCTCCAGGTGGGGCAGCTGTTTGTAAGCAACTGGCAATAGCACTAGTGCAGCTTCAAGAAGAGGCAGATCAGTTGACACCACCATGACAGAGAGTGAGAGCTCAGATACAGGCTTTACTAGACAGGCAGGTGGCGGTGATGAAGCAAGGGCTGCACCAGCCCGAGCCGTGAACTCAGTAGCTACTACAGGAGGCACCAATGAGAGCAGATCAACAAGTAACTTGGCCAGTGATGCAGCAGTGGTGGCGCTGCAGCCTCAGGAGATTACCAGAGATGGAATGGCTGGATCTGGCAGAATGAGTGGTGGTGGAACTGGTCCAGCATTACGGAGAAGATCATCTAGTTCCTCACGAAGAATTCAGCCCTTGCCACTTTCTCCAGCAGCTGCTGCTACAGTTAACCAAATCTCCTTTGACCCACAACTGTTGCTGCAAGAGGGTTTGGATGAATGGCAAGATCGTGCTCGTGATCTGCGTAACTTGAGGAGAGCTGCATCAGTACGCCAGCAACCAACATCCTCCCAAAAAACAACACCATCAAAGACACCATCTTTCCGCTTCCTCGAGAGAAATGAGTCTGCAAGGAGACACTCGTATGAAAGCAACGGTGATACAGAAGGCTCAACACAAGGTGCTGTTCAATATAGCGCAGGTAAGAAGAAGAAGAAGAATTTTACTACAACTTCCAGTTTTGAAAATTCCACTACATTTTTGTCTGTCCTAAATTTCCATATTCAACTGATCTCACATCTCTAGAGGTTGCTAAAAAAATTACCATCATACCCTTCATTTTTTGTTTGGGAACTGTTTCAAAATCTCTCAGGTGATCCAGGTGAGAGATATGGTGACCAATTCCTGTTTTCTGAGGCCTCTGAGGATCGTTTACAGTATGGATTAGGGCGTGGCCCGAGAATTACTACGCCTGGATTTGAAACACCAAGCAATGTCTCATCAGGTTTGCAAAATGAGGGTTTAAGTCCAGCCATCAGAGAGAGGGATGAAGAAGCTGATCATGGGACAGCTGATATCCCTCATGAATTGTATGCTGCCTTAGCTGAAGCACCACAAGCTTCTCTCATACATTTAGTGGGTTTATATCACCAAGTACTCTTGGAACATGGACTTGTACAAGAAGCTGAAAGAATCATGAGTAAGCTTGGTGAGTTCCAGTCTGCTATCGACTCAGTTGAGGCAGAGACGGAGCTACAAGGCATGGATTTGCTCTTGAAGGATGGGTTATTGAAGTGGTTGTTGCAGATTTCTCCACTGTTACCTGCAATACCTCCCCAGGTGGGTTTGTGTCTATATATTATTCTCCACACACTGCATAATTTTGCCCTCAAGTGTTTGAAAATCTTGGTAAAAATTTGGGTTTTTTTCTATCTGCCTGTATCAAAATTTGAATGTCAAGTTTGAACAATTACTTTAAAAGATCACCTGGCATGATCTGTGTCTCCTTCTGGTTTTGTTTCCTTGGATTGTGAAACTTCAAATCTGGTTAGGGTTGAGTTCTATCTCGTTGCTGCTGCACATTTGCATCTTGAGTTTGAACAATTCTCTAAAGATTTCACCTGGCATGATCTGTGTTGTGTTTTTGTTTTGCCTCAGATTGTGAAATTCAAGGGATTGACAGTCACCAAAAAAATGAAGGTTGAAGCAGGTTATGATACTATGTTTACAAAGGTAAAAGATGACTCTCAAACTAAGTGCATAATTCTAGGTTTTTCCGTGACCCATTTCAGTCAAAATTCTTGATACCCATGTATACGAAGGTAATCTACTCTTAATTAAGTGCACAGTCCCAGCTTTTTCAGTGACCCATTTCAGTCAAAATTCTTGGTATACCATATTATACGAGGGTGACCTAAACTCTTAATTAAGCATATAATTCCAGGTTTGCCTAGTATTAAGCACATAGTTCCACACATAATTGCTTTTGATTAAGCCCATAATTCCAGTGCTTTCAGTGACCCATTTAAGTCCAAATTCTCCATACCATGTATACAAAGGTAAATCTACTCTTAATTAAGCACATAATTGAGGTTTTTCAAGGATTGATTTAGGTCAAAATTCTCCGATATACCATGTTATACAAAGATAACCTACTGCTAATGAAGTGCCTAATTCCAGGTTTTTCAGTGACCCATTGAAAGTCAAAAAATTCTTGGACATTTAACCTCAACTGATTTGCCAAATTATGCTTATGTCTTTTCTTCTCTCTCTTGCTCTCTTTGGTTTTCTCCCTTTGTTTGTTTGTTTGTTTTTGTCTTTACTTTTAATGGAGTTTCTTTTCAAGGCTTATTTTCTTTTCCCCTTGCTTGTTTTGGGGGCTGGATTTGTGACCAGGTGCAAGGGATTGTTAAGTCTCCTATCTCTAGATCCCATGTTGAGGAGATGGCTCTGTTGAAAGATGTAACTGGCTATATCATGCCTGGTACCCTTACACTTATCATGGGTAAGTAAGTTTGTAGGGTTCTAATCATGTTGGGTTGCATTTCAGAACTGCCACCCAAATCTCATTTTAGTCTCTTGGTTTGTAGCTGACATTTTTCCTTAAATTAATTAATCATTTTTTTCATTCATGCTTGTTGTGGAAACTTTTGATTTCAGGGCCTCCAGGTTGCGGTAAAAGCACTCTGATCAGATTGCTAGCAGGAAGGCTAACAGGTCCAGGTACAGCACTAGACGGCAGTATAACATACAATGGGAGGAATGTGCGAGACATACGATGCCAGCGTCTTGCAGCTATGGTGAGTGCACAGGACATCCACCTACCTGCTCTTACTGTTCGTGAAACACTTGAATTTGCTCGGGATTGTACACAAGCCCATCGTGCAAAGCATTACAGTGATGAGTTGAAACAAATCATGGGAGAAGCTCTCAAGCATGGGCAAGATCCAAAACTGGAAATGAATCTAAGTATGGTGGGCCTTAAGCGAGTTGCTGGACGACCTGTTGGCAGTCCGATGAGACCATCACTCACTGCTGATGAGCAGCATCGCTTGACCATAGCTGAAGTGGTTGCTGGCACTTATGCTGCTTACTTTGTTGATGAGCTTAATCAAGGTGACAGATTCTTTCAACTCTCAACCCAATTTGTTGCAATTTGCAACACTGCTGCAAAAGACTTGCTATATACGAAAATTTCTTCTCTAAAAATTAGTACCTTGGATTTCAGCTGAAATTTTTCTTGTCTAAAAAATTAATTACCTTGGATTTCAGTACTTCAAAAAATATGCCCAAATCCCCCTTTTGTCTCTTTCTTCTTTTGCCTTCTTTCCTGTGCTGTGACTGACAGGCTTGGATTATCCTGATTTTCAACGAGTGTTGGTGATTGTTGTGTTATCAAAAATCTTACAGGAGCGGATGAGGCAATGACATTTGATTTGGTTACAAGCGTGCGCATTATTTGTCGGATTCGTCAGACATCGCTTGTTGCATCAATTTTGCAACCTTCTTCTGAGGTGTTTCAGCTGTTTGATCGCATTATCCTTTTGGATGGAGGTCAAATCATGTTTCAAGGACCCCGTCAGGATGCACTCCCCTATTTTGAGAGTCTTGGGTACGTGGAAAAAGAAGAAGAAGAAGAAGAAGAAGAAGAAGAAGGCACATGTGTGCATACCTACATACATACATACATACATACATAGAAAAAATCTTTAAGTACTATTCTCTGGTGATGTAGTTACCTGCCATTGTTTCTCTGAATAAATTTTGCAATGCAAAAAATATGAAATGTGGTATTATTACCTAGTGGGTTGTTGGTACCTGGTTGGAAGGTAGGTTGTTGATACTTGGTGGGTTGTGGGTACCTGGTTGGAAGGTAGGTTGTTGATACATGGTGGGTTGTGGGTACCTGGTTGGTATGTAGGTTGTTGATACTTGGTGGGTTGTGGGTACCTGGTTGGTAGGTAGGTTGTTGATACTTGGTGGGTTGTTGTTGTTGTATTGTCCAGGTATGTGAAGCCCAAGAATCTGAGCATCAGTGAATTTTTATCAGAGGTGACAACACCCGAGGGTGCCCATTACCTGCGACCAGGCCACCCCAAACTGATGGTTGAGGAATTTGCTGCAAACTTCCTCTTGTCTCCAACTTTCCGAGATATTCGCAGAGTTGTAAACAGTAGCGATCTTCTTCAGGAGTTGTGGGTGGAGGGCAACCAGCCATTGGGTCTTGGATTTACAGAGAGTCGAGCCAACAACTATGGAAGTGGAATTGTAACTGGACCTGGTGCTGTTCCATCTATGCTGGTTGCAGGAGTGATAGAGAAAGGGGGCAGTCTTGCTGAGCCTTCTATGAGTCATACTTCTTTCATAGCTCCTGGGGATGAAGTTGTTGCAGTCGGGGGCAATGGTGACATGCTCAAGTATTTCAAGACTCATGACCGTGCCTTGGACGATTCTCTCACTGGTGGCCTTGCATCTGCCATTGACCATGTTGTTGAACCTGTCCGCTTGCAATTGGAGAGACCTTTCCAAGTAAGTCAATCTCCCCTGGATATAAATAAAATTCCACTTGAGCATTCCTTGGGGAACTGGAAACCCACCTAGTGGGCTGTTGGTTCACTCTGGCATGAATGGATATGTAGTTGAATTGTTAGTGCAAAGAACAGTGCTAGCATTTGGTACTTACTAAATTGTGAACTTTGAAAATCCTGGAAAGGTTTATTATGTATTTAGGATATGTTTGTGAAACAAAAAAGTTTGGAAAATTGTGGGGTGGCAGGAAACAAAGGGGCTTCCTATCCAGTTTGACAGGGAGTACATTCTAGATCTCAAACCAGAGATGATCCTTCTTCTCAAAAGGGAGCTCAAAGTTGCATGGCGCAACAAGCTTGGCATTTGTCTTCGCTTGATGCAGGTCCTTACTTACTTACGTACTTACTGACTCCTACTACTGATTACTACTACCTAGCTACTCAGCTTCTCTGGTGGAAATTGGGAATTCAAACAACCACCCAAAAGAAGAAAATCTGTACAAGAAGAAAAGCATTGAAGTCAGATTATGTAAAATTTGTACAAGAAAATTGACGGATTGAAGTCAGGTCTTAATGTACCCAATGTGGAAAGGATCCTTAAACCCTAAAACCCTAACTCATATACTTTGTTGTTTGTGGACATTGCTTTTCATGTAGAATGTTTTCAGAGTATCGTTGCTTTTGTTGGTTCTTTCTCACATTTGTGATTTGGGTGGGGTGCAAGCCCAGCACAAGCTAGTAGCTAGTGCCAGTGAATATATATATACTAAGTGTGTTTCTGTTTTTGATTAATGGGGTCTCTGTCTTGAGTTGCAGATCCTCATCATGAGTCTATACTCTGGAATAGTCTTCTTTCGTGTGCACAACGACCCAAACCAGCTGGATATGAATTTGCTCAAAAGTGTTTTCTTCATATCTCTCTTGAATTTGACTCTTTTCAACCTTGGACAATTACCGGGTCTTTTGGATGAGCGTCCTCTTTACTACAAGCAACAGGATGCCCATTTCTATCGGCCTCTATCATACCTCTTTGCAAAGATTGTTGGGGGTTTCCCATTTACACTTTTGGAGGTGAATTCGTCACGCTTCTCTCTAAACCCTAAACCCTAAACTGAGTCTTTTTTTGTGTGGGTCAAATAGCTTCATCCCCATGTTCAAAATTCTCTTTTCTCATCCAAGTTATTTACATGCACCCAATGTTTAATCCAATCTTCATCCACGATATCTAAACCCCTTATGGTCATAATATATAAGGTGACATGAATATCATGGTGGATGTGATTACATTTTTGCACGAAATTCATTTGAGAAGAAGGGATTGATTGTTGGTGGGATTTTTGTTTGTTTGTTTGTTTGTGCAGACAACAATATGGACGCTCATTGTGTATTTTATGACAGGATTGTCTCTTGACGCTGGGGGTTGGCACTTTTGGGTGTATTACATCATTGTCACTTTGAGTGCCTTGAATGGTGCTTCCTTAGTGCGTTTTATGGCTTACTTTGCCCCCACCCGTGATGCCGCAAATGCATTGATTGGTATGTGTGTTTCTCTCACCTAACAGACTCATGTGACATGTACTCTTATGCTTATCAACAAACAAACTGTGGGAGTGCTAAAGGCAAATTATGAGCTCATATATAATATGCCGATCATGTTCATATATGACACCCTCCTCCCTCTGCTCCTATTATGAGCAAGCATGAAATGAAGAAGAAGAGTACCTATTTCAAGCCCAATTGACTTCAAAGATGCTTCAGTGTCTTAGATTTTCAACATAAATTTTACAAATCACTAAGCAGTTGTGGGCATTTTTGCAATTGTACATATATGGTGGTGCAGGAGTTGTTATTGCAATTTTTATTGTATTTGCGGGGTTTTTGGTGCCACGTTTCATAGTACGCCATTATTGGATTTGGGCGTACTATTTAGACCCTTTGCAATGGGCTATAACTGCACTCATGCTCAATGAATTCAATTCCAAAACGTATAGCCTTCCATGTAGTGAGGTGCCGAATGTGGTCACAAATCTTCCTCAATGTGTTGGCCGCCCAACAAATACGATTGGCCATGCCTACTTGGCACGAGGTCAATTCTATACTAGCAACAGTTGGATAGCTGTCGGTATTGCTGTTGTGGTTGGTTGGATTGTGTTGTTCAATGTTGGAGCATATTTTTGTCTAGCAAAAATACGACACGTTCCCAAGCGGAACCCCTTCTTGGAGGTACCAACCCCCCATTTTCCCTTCCCACCCTAAACCCTAAACCTTTCAGCTCTTTCACTGACATCAAATGATCAATAAGAATTGTCAATGTTGTTACAGGTTTTTGAATGCAAATGACAACTGATTTCAATAGTTTGAGTGTCATGAGATTTTAGTACAATTTGTTTATTTTTGCTTGTGTAGATGAAGCTTGCTGCAGTGGAGCACCATCAGGTTGCAAAAGATGAAGAGTGGGCATCAGCAGAGCAAAAGTTATCCCATTCGGCAGTTCCCATCACTCTCTCCTGGCATGAGCTGAGCTATGACATCCTCATCCCTACCATTGGGCAAACCCGAGCGATTCTCAGTCATGTGTCAGGGTGGGGAAAACCTGGGGACATGGTTGCTTTGCTTGGAAGCTATGAGTCAGGCAAAACAACCTTGCTGAATTGCCTTGCGGGTAATGCCCAGATGATTGTTTCACAATAGTTGTTGAAAGTAGGAAGAATTTCAGCTAATTGTAATTTGAGTCTAGATCCATTGTTGAATTTCTTTTGTTCATTTCAAATTTAAATTGTTTTGAGTCGATTTTAGACAGATGATATCGATCTTCTTCTTCTTTACATCTTTTTGTTGTGGTAGTAGCTATCATGAATTGGACTTGTGGGGTTTGGGTGGACTTTGTGGACTTGGCTAATGATTTTGTGCTGTTGTAGGGCGAAAAATATCTCTGGGTCGCATTGGTGGTCAAATACTGGTAAATGGGTATCCCAAGGTGCAAAAAACATTTATGCATGTGGAGGGTTATGTAGAGGGTCTCAGTTCACATGCACCCTACATGACAGTACGAGAAAGTATTGAGTTCAGTGCTGCCTTGCGACTAGGGAAGAAGTTTGCCTTTGAGAAACGCAAGGATTTTGTGGAGGAGGTAAGTAAGTAATATAAAATTATACTTGTTTTAAATGAATCTGTTCTCATGAATTTTCTCTTACAGCACATTTGTTTCATAAGAACAACAGCAAGAATGTAACCCAGTTGTGATTCTAGCTTAGTTGGAGGTGGATGGATACACCATTGCCTAATATACCTGGCCCATCTTTATCTGAAATGTTTTGGATTTTGTTTGGAAATGTTTCAGGTTTTGGAGCTTATGCAAATCAATCATGTATCAGATATGTTGATCAATTCATTAGTGGGTAATGAGGATAATTCAAGGGAGCAAGCTATACGACTTGCAATCGCCACTGAGCTTGCTGGCAATCCAAGCATTTTGTTTCTCGATTTACCAACCAAGGGACTTGACAGTCATAACTCAGGCCACATTGTTGAATGCCTCAAGGTAAAAATTGTCTGTCCGAATTGTATCAAGACTTGCAATTTTATCTCATGACAAATAGAGCTCATCATCTACTTGAGAAATTACCATAAATCTTTCTAAGGTTCTCACCATTGTCTTCATGGATCTACTAAATCCAAATCTTTTTTTTTTTTGGCTTCCTTTTGTTGAGAGTTCAAAACACCCACTAATATAGAGATTGGATTTGAGCTTAGATTTGAGCTAAATTATGTGCTGAACTTTGGGTTTGTCTTATTGATATTGGGCAAAGGTGGAGAGTGTTAACTTGTCTAAACATGATTTTTTGGTTTTTGTAATAAATTCCAAGAAAGTTGAGTGTTGTCAAAATGGGTGCAAATCGTAAAATTGTTGTTGATACATGTGTTGTTGTTGTTACATGTGCAGCGGATAGCAGATACAGGAAGAACGGTGATTTCAACTCTTCAGTCACCGAGTATTCGCCAGATTGCAGCCTTCACCAGAGCTCAAATCCTCAAAAAAGGAGGTGAAACTGTCTATTTCGGTCCTGTTGGAACAGATGGCGAGCTAATTCAAGTATATATCTCACTCTCTTTCTCTTCCATATGCTCTTCTTTCCTTTGCAAGCAAGCAAGCAACCAGTGTGCAACCTCTTCTACTCCTTGGTCAAAACCATTTTGTAGAGTAGTTACAGATGTTAGTTCTTGTGGTTTAGGATTTAGGGTTTGGGGTATGTGAATTTGATTAATGGGTACCTGTTCTTGTGGGTGCGTGTGAATTTTGATTGATTGCTTGTTTGATTACGCTTAGAGAATTTCAGCTGCTACTGACCAGAGCTAAGTTTGATGAATCTTTACAGAAATATTTTGAAGCTATTCCAGGTACACCAAAGTGCCTTGAAAATCAGAGCCCTGTAAACTATGCCATCAGTGTTATCGGCGATGGAGTCAAGGACCTCAAGTCCTTGAGAGACTATGCATTTGAGTATCGGGTGAGTGAGCTGGCTCTCCGCAATCACATTGAGCTGCAGCAGCTGCGACGGGGCAAGGGACAATGGGGACCTGATTTGGTGGAATCGGGCTACCGAGCACCTTTTCCATTGATGGCTAAAGAGATCCTATTGAAGATGCAACGGTTCTATTGGAGGAATGTGAATTACAATTTCGGTCGAATGACATCAGCGTTGGTTCTAGGCTTGATACTTGGATCCGTGTATTTCAACATCACACCCGACACGAATGTGAGAATGAGTGTGAAATCTCAAAGCCTTTTTATCGTTTGTGTACTATTGGGTGTCACGAATGCATCAAATGTCATTCCCCAGATCCTCAGCATGTCTGCCACTTTGGAGAGAGAAACAAACACACATCAATACAATGTCTTTTTGTACAACCTTGGGTGGACTTTTGGAGAGGTCAATTTTCTTTTTTCCCTCTCTCTCTCTCTCTCTCTCTCTCTCAATCTTCCTTGATTTTCTATCCTAACATGCAATTTTCTTTTTTGAACCAAAATTTAGGGTATTAATGAACTTGTGGAGTCAAATCATTTTTGAAGGATTTTTTTGCACCTATGTTGTTTTAACTGTTGGATTTCTAGTAAAGCTTGTTGGATATAATAATAGCCATTTTTTAATTTTTCTTTCTTTCTCTTGTAAATTTTTTTTGTTTTCTAAAAATTTTCTCTTGATTTTGGGTTGAAAACAGATACCGTACTTGGCAACATCAACAATGATTTTTTGTTTTGTGTTTTGCCTGATGGCTCAAATCGCCGTTCATTCAGCAGCTCAGTTCTTTCGGTTTTACTTTGTCCTCTTTGAGTTCACGCTGGCTGTTACATTCTTGGGTGCACTTATCGTTGTTGCGAGCCCATTACCACAGGTAAAAAAAATAAAAATAATTAAATTAAATTAACACCCACATCAACCTTTCCTCATTTTTTTGCAATAGAATAATAATAATAATAATAATAATAATCATAATAACACTTCTGCATTTTCTTCTGACCCAAAGTGCCAAAATATGTTTTGTAATGTCAAAACTTTGAATTTTCGTAATGCAATTAATTTGTTAATGAATTTTTTTCAAATTTCTTGGGTGGGTGCGTGTGTGTGTGTGTGTGTCTTTTTTTTCAGATCGCGGCTGTTCTTGTTCCTATTGTGATTGGCTTTTGGACTGTGACTGGTGGATCCGTTGTTCCCAAAAAGAAGATATTGAATACGATTGTTTGGATATTCTGGACGAATCCAATCCAATATGCACTCAACTCTTTGACCTCCATAACGTTCTTCTGCGACACCAACAAACCCGAATGCTTGAACAACGGGGCGAATATGGCATGTCTGAACTCGCCAGCTGCATGCCCCCAATGCAGCTGCCCTCGTGTGAGTGATCTTAACAACGTATTCGTTTGGACTCAACTTCAGTTCAATCGTACTTTGAACAATGCACGTATTCCCATTGATATGCTCGTGCTAGCAATGTTTGTCATTTTTTTCCGATTCGTTACTGCTATTTTGATTTACTATAGAATGAGGAGACTGAGGCCAAAGTAAAGAAAAAAAAGAACCATTGTGACTTGTTGTAGGTTTCAATATGTTGTCTACCCAAAACTTAGTTTATTGTGATATCATGTAAACTCTAACATAAACTTGTAGAATATTATTGTAACACCCTTTTGTCTAGCATCAAAGTGTATTGATCAACAATAGTAGCATTATCGTTAGTTCACTTTCAATTACTTGCTACGTGTAGTGTAGAAATTGTTTGTTGTGTGGTTTTCTTTTTTCAGCTTTTTAAGGGGTAGTAGTAGGTAATAATAGTAGTAGGAAGGAAATATGTTCGTGTATTCTGATGAAAATTGTGATTTTTCTTCACTCCCATATGAAGAATCCTTGAGATATGGTGTAATGTGGGCATAAATGATGGTGGG
>Ga0209611_10009777_pt1 | contig 14372 bp, 15 predicted proteins | sample S1TSphgellanicum_3_FD_187693 | JGI IMG/M metagenome (GOLD analysis project Ga0209611, IMG submission 187693) | Host-associated microbial communities from peat moss isolated from Minnesota, USA - S1T2_Fc - Sphagnum magellanicum MG (SPAdes) (version 2) | ecosystem: Host-associated > Plants > Peat... | reverse complement strand
AATACACACGAAATAAAACTCAGAAACCAGTCACAAAATGTGCAGAGGATGGAGAACAGAGCATCTAGAAAACTCTGTAAGGGAGAGGAGAACGCGAAACCGCAAGACAGCGAGAGACAAAAAAAAACCAACGCACACAAACGCGCGACGGAACAGAAGACGAAGAAGAAGACAAAGCGAGGGATTAGTGCGTAATTAAGAGTCTTTAAGAGGACTTAAGTACGTGGATTAGTAACTAACTCCATGGCTTATTAATTAATTAATTAATTCAGGCCATGAATTCTGGCAGTCGTTTGGAAGTGCAATCAAGTTTCAGTAATTAAACTGATTACAAGGGTCAGGTTACTTGAGGTACTCTTAAAATGAGTGATTTAGTTTGGAACTAATTAGCTTATTTAGCTTAAGTAAGTTTACTTAATGTAGAGGTGTCTAAAAGAGACGCTAATTTGGGAACAGGGATTGTGGTTTTTTTTCTAATTTTTCAACTGACCTAATGATAAGCCCTGCTCGTTCTTTATTTAGTAAATTATTTTATTTTATTTTATTATTTTTTTAAATTATTAGATTATTAGTGTATCTGAAAATACACACTAGTTTTTCTTTTTAAATCTCCCAATTTTTTTATGTCAGGACTTTTTAAAAAAAAAAACCTCAGAGTCTTTACATTGTGTATTACGAATTTAAATCTACATAAGGTAATAGTCAATACATATCACTTCAAAATTATAATTCTTTGTTTTTATTATCTATCTATTAAAGAAGGTAATTTTCTTCATTTTGTTTGTTTCTCAGTTGACATCTCCCACACCATGGCATGCCCCATTCCTCTCTTCATACCCTTGGAAAGCCCTCGGTGAGTGGGAGTGTACCAAGATGGCTTTCTAATGTTTAGACATACAATGCAAGAGTTATTGAACATTGGTCACTTTTATCATTGAAAATTCAATAAAATCAAATCTAATAGTTTAGGGAAATTGGAGGCACTTTTGACATTGTTGGAAAAAAAGTCCACAATGAGTAGAATTTTATGGAGGTGATTTTTTATTTTTAAGACCCAAGGTGGGGTAGATATTTGATTTTGAGTAGTATTTATGAATGGAAACTCAACTAAATTATAAAAATTAATTTTGAAAGGAAAAAATAGTTTGGTAATGAGTTTACACTTCGATCAATGGCACAAGCTACATGAGTTTATTTATTAAAGAAGGTTGTTTGTTTGTTTTGTATGTTTTGCTTATCACATTGTGATCCCAAACCATGGGAGCTCACACCCCACTCTTGGTACCTCTAGAAAGCCCCTGGGGATGGGTGTAGTGAGTTGGTTTCATAATGTTTAGCCCTATGATACAAGAGTTATTGACACATGAAAATGCAATAAAATCAAAATTTGAATGTTAAGCAAATTGAGGTGCTCTTGGTGATATTAACAAGCCTTTGATGAGTGGAGCCTTATGAAAGCGATTTTGTAATATTTAGACGTAAAGTGTAAGAGATATTGAATTTAAAGGTCATTTTGTCATTGAAATTCAACAACTCAACAAAGCTGAAGATATTACCTAGTTCCAAATTATGAGTTCAGAGTTGGGTCAATGACACAAGCCACATCAATGTCCATTAACCAAGGTTTTTTGTTTGCTTTGTTGAGCTCTCCCAAATCTCACTCCCCTTGGTGCGCACTTGATATTGCTAGAAAGTCTTCAATGAGTAGGGGTTCACCAAGGCAGTTTGGTAATGTACCTAGGATGTGGGAGTTCTTGAAAATTGCATTTTATTTTTTAAATTGAACAAAATCAATAAAATTTTAAGGAAATTGGGGTCATGCATTGAAAGGCTTTTCATGAGTGGGATTTCTTGAAGGTGGATTTATAATTTTTAGACTTAAGGTGTGAGAGATATGAAATTTGAGTACTTTTTATTTATTGAAAAGTTTATTACAATTCAATAAAATAAAAATTTTAAAACAATAAAACTCACATTTGGGCCAACAGCATAGGTCATATTCGTTTGTCTATTAATGTTTGTTTTGTTTGATTTTTTACATGGAAATTTCACACTCCACAAGGTCCAGCAGCATGCTTTTGGTACACTCAGGAAGCCTTTGAGGATTAGGGGTGCAGTGAGGGGGTTTCATAATGTTTAAACTTTATAAACTTATCATGCAAGAGTTATTAAACATTGAGCAATTTTTGTCATTGAAAATTCAGTAAAAGCAAAATGCAACATTTATGGGATATCAGGACCATCTCTTGGTACCATTGGAAAACCCTCAATAACTAGGATTTTACTGTGCTTATTCCATAATTTCCAGACCCGAGTTAAGAGAGGTATTGGATTTTGTGTTCCTTTTGTCATTGAAAGTTTAATAAATTTTTAACAAAATGAAAACAAAAAATGTTAAGGAAATTGGGGGTACATTGCTGGTAAGATTGTGTACTATTGATAGACTTCATCTTCGAACTAGTGTTTATTTGGTTAATAGATTTTGCTGTTTCAAAATTCAAGTAGCTTCATGTTCATTTGTTTGATTGATGCCTTTGTTTTGGTTATAATTGAAATATGTCAGAAGATTTTTTCCAAAATAGAGATTGTAGATAGATGCAACCTTTATTGTACTGGGAAACTTTTGCAAAATTTTGAAATGCAAAAATGGGAAAAATAAAAAGCAAAAATTTTCCAAACTCACCAGATATTGAAGGAAAAGAAATCCAAATCACCAGATTGTGCAGTAGGTAGCAAAGAATATAGAAGGATATAGAGTATATTATGTTTTTTTCCTACTTTCATATGTAGTATGTACCAAAATCTGGCAAAATTATTTTCTAGACATTTTACCACTTCGATTACACAAGAGTATTTTGAATTGTAATAAGTCTAGAAATCCATAAAAGAAAATAGTTTAGCTCAACAAATAACTCACTGTACTAATTGAGTTGGGAAGTTCAAAATAGCTCACTAAATTGTGTCATCACTATGTGCCAAATGCCCACCCAATACGTGCAAAACCCTAAACCCTAAACATGTACAGGACCCAGGCCCTGTGTTCTGTTCACGGAGCCGCTTAGTCGATGTTCACCACTCGAACCTCGGGCTCTGCTTTCTTGGTCTTAGGGACGGTGACCGTGAGCACACCGTTCTCCACTTTGGCATTCACTGATTCAACGTTGGCATTATCAGGTAAGCGGAAGCGGCGCAAGAACTTTCCGTGGGAGCGTTCGACGCGGTGCCATGTATCTGTCTTCTTCTCCTGCTCTCGGGTGCGCTCGCCACTTATTTGCAGTGTACGATCCCCTTCCAATGTCACTTTAACATCTTCCTTTTGCAGCCCTGGAACCCATGAACACAATATTTCACAGTCAGCGAGACGACTTAGGGACACGCCGTATCTGTGGCGGGACATGCATCTCACAAGCTGCTGAAAGTTGCGAAATCCAACTGTTGGCATTACTGAAGATGATATTGCATATTCAGAGCTTTCAAAAAAATTCTCAACACATTCCTACCGTAACCAGGAAATTCCTCAACTATGGGATCTGAAATGTGTTCTGCAAAGTGACTGCGATGTATGGATTAAGGGTCATATCATACTTACCAGGCAGATCGGCTTTGAAAACATGAGCTTCAGGCGTTTCGACCCAATCAATGCGGGTGCTCGCGACGGCTTGCACATCCCTCCCGACATTCCTCCCAAAGAAGTTAGATGGCCAGGAGTCCACTGGATCCCAGAATCCAAGATCGAAGGGATCGAAAACGCCGTTGCGTCCACTACCGAAGAAAGGTGTCAATGCCATAGCAAATTCTGCGAGTGTCGCTTATCAAAAGCACAAAAAAGCCACGATCTGAACTGCTAATTCACAATGGGAGTGTAGATGGAATTCTAGATCAAGATCTGGATTTTGAGAGTTGGAGCAAATTTGCAGAGAGGTGATTGTTCTGATGGGAAGCGAGCGGCAGAGGCCCTGAATTTATAGAGCTCGGCAACGATGCTTCGGTCAAGAAAGAATGGTGCTGGAACGCTTCCATCTGGACGTCTCCAGTGTCGTCTAGAATGCAGTGAACTCTCTTGAACTTTCCAGAGAGTCGTTCTTCCCCTTCCCTTTTCCGTCGTGGAACCGACCGTCGAGGGAATGCCTTCTCTTGAACTTTCCAGAAAGCCGTCCTTTTCGTCCCTTTCCATCTTGGAACCGACCGTCGAGGGAATGTCTTCTCTTGAACTTTCCAAAGAATCGTCCTTCCTCTACCGCTTTCCATCGTGGAACCGACCGTCGACAGAATGCCTCTGAGGACGTAACTGTCTAGACCTAAGTCGTAAAATGTAGTTTAGGCAGGTCGTAACTCAGGACAAGTACGTAGGAAATAATAGAATCAGCCGACATGGCTCATTCTGTCAATTGATGGCCAATTCTGTCATTTGACATGACCGGAAAGCCTGCTGAATCGGTAAAGTCCAGACAATTATAGTTAGTTGGGTATTTATTAAAGATTTCTTAGACTCCTTTCGTAAAAAATCCTAGCTTGTCGTTTACGTAAGTAAACATACATGCCCTAGGCGGTTCACGGCGCGAGGTGAAGGGAAAAGAGGGGCTCTCTGGAACGTTCACGAGAGTTTAACTGTCTTGACCGCACGAGAGACTTCCAGATACAAAAGTGTGAGCACCATTCTTTCTTGGCCAAAATATCGTTGCCAAGCTCTACAAATGAAGGATCGATCTCTTCCACTCTCTTCGCAGAGATTGTTCTTGAATATTGCTCTCAATTCGAATTGCCTTTTGTTATCCATCAGTTCTTTGCCTGAACTTGCATCACATCATCTCTCTGCCGTGATTTTTTTTTACTTTTCTGTTCGAAGAAATCACTGACGTCTTTTCCATATTCAATCACAATTCCCTCATTTTTTCCAAAATCAAAGAACCTGCAGTTCCGGTTTTTCCAAAGAACCGGCTATTTTCACGAAATAAGCAGTGTTGGTGTGTGGTATATAGATCAGAGCTGGGTATCAATAATGGTATAACAATGATATCAAATACTGGATCAGTCTGGTATCACATTTCCTAATACTCCTCTTATGTCATTACTAGTTTGGACCCCGTGCCTAATGCACAGGTTTGTGTGCATTTGATGGTATATATTACGAAATTACGATTACAAACTATAGTTCCAAAACCTCTTTATATACGACATTTCGCATGTATCTATCGAGACCTTGACCGCTGAAAATCTTGATGTTTGCACTACTTGTGACCCATGAAATAGTAACATATAGCTGACCATGGGAATAGACCGGAGACGGCAAATATACCCCAACGTTGTTGAATGTCTGACCTTGATTCTTGTTGATTGTGATCGCAAATGCCACTCGAACTGGAAATTGACAATGACGCAAAACAAATGGCCAATTAGTCCCGGAGGGGGACATGATGATGCGAGGTATGAACACACGTTTACTGACATTGTTCCCTATGGTGATCTCCGCTTCAATGACACGCTGACCCAATCTTTTGACAATCAACCTTGTACCATTGCACAATCCTATTGATTGATTGAGATTGCGTAACAAAAGGATTCGCACACCCACTTTGAGTTGCAGCTCATGATTTGCGATACCGTTGAATCGCAAAGTGTTTAGAAATTCCACCGAATATAATGAATCCATTGAAACTCCTACAGTAACACTTACACCTTCTTTTGTTGGAGCCAAAGAATTTGCGCTCATGTATGTGTGCGATTCTTCAGATAGCAATTCTAAAATTGCATTGTTGACTTCATCAACATCAATATTTTTGGGGGCTAGAATGCTGCGTTGCATAAGATACATGGCATCCCTAGAGTGGCATTAGTGATCCGGATAGATGGTTCGGATTAATCCTTTTAAGCTATAATCTTCTGTTGGCAGCCTCATATGGGATGGAATCTTGATCCAATCTGGATTGACAACTTCTTCTCCTGCAATGGTGGGAAGACTAACATCTCCAACATTCAACACCCATTTGGCAAACTTTCGCTGCTCTTTAGAATTGCTTGCCATGACTCGCATGTTGATATGAAGACGAAGAATTGTAACATGCTACCAAAGATGCGATTGAGGCAAGGAAGCATTGACAATGTCTTCTCATCCCGCCTTGGGAACGACATGCAAGATTTGTCAAAAATCCCCACCAAGGACCACGATTTTCCCACGGAAGATTTTCCCGGTTGCCTGTGCGTCATCCAATTGCATCAAATCATGCAGGGTGCAATCAACAGCTTCGAAAGCTCGACGATGCATCATCGATGCCTCATCCCAAATGATCAGATTAGCTTTACGCACCAACTCGGCCACTTTCATCTATTGTGTGATGTTGCAAGTTGACTCATTGTGCAGATTAATCATAATCTTGAATCTTGAACGGGCGGTTCTGCCGCTCGGAAGCAACAAAGACGCAATTCCTGATGAGGCAACTACAAGCACGATTTTGCCTTGCCCTCGTAGATGGGACAAAAGTGTTGTCCAAATAAATGTTTTACCAGTTCCACCACTGCCATACACAAAGAATAGTTTGCCCTTTTTGTTTGTCACGACATTCAAAATAGTTTTGTATCCGTTGCGTTGATCATCATTGAGCCTATCTTCTGCATTGTCCGCATCTATGGTCAATGAATGTCGATCATAAGCCAGTTCTTCTTGGACCAATCGGTTTCCTCCATGAACAGAAGGGATGTAATTAGACTTGGGAAGCGTTGGAAAATCTTCTAGGCGGTGTCCATTGCGCATGAAAACCTGATCGATCTCATACAATGCACGATCTTTTAATGTATCCTCAGGAAAGGTAACAGTTGGATCAGCACGCTCGTAGCGTGTCATTGCTTCAATGTCATCGCTCAAAGACTCCCAATGTGCATCCCATAGCTATCTGGGATTCGTGACCTCACAAAACATCAACATGGAGGCAAACATGTCATGTAGCTATTGTCCTAAGGCCCAAACACTGGCTTCTTCCAAGGCTTGATCCCATTCATTGTCGTCTGCAAGCAAACCCATCGCAATGCATGCATCTTTGAATGTGTCGTGCACTCTGCCATCCATTATCCGCAAATGTTCGTAGGATGTGGCACCTTTGATGCAGTGCAGCAACATTCACCTGATGTCGGGTGTGCATAATACATGCGACTAATGGCAAAGCCTCTCTTGCGTAGTGTCCATCGCTTCAACTTCCGATTCCACACCCATTGCTGAGGGATTTGATCAAACGTAAGGCTTCATGCAACTTCCGATTCTTGGTTTGTTTTGAACCATTCTGTCAGCATCATTTTGGAAATGGTTGACCGTGTTGCCACTTCCTGCACATCATCGTCATCGCAAAACAACACCATTTGCTGATTGGGCAAATGGTATTGTAGACGCTCAACGGTAGGAAACCGCTCATGCATATCAAACTTGAAGATGTGCCACGCTGCTTCCGATGCAGATACATAGCGATAGTTGAGATGTTTTTTAAGTTCATTGGTATCGACCACATTTCCTTCGGTGGCATTGTTGCTCTGGCGCGAGATCTCAACAGTCGCACGATCATGTCCTTTATATACATACTTGAATAGATACTTGACTGCACAAATATTGTTGCAGACTTCAACGTTGATGTGCGCATCGTATTTGGTTGATAAATAAACATTGTGTGGTACCACCCAACGATTGTCTAATTCAATGCCATGAACCACAATTATATGCCCCGTATCTTTACGCTGATAAATAAGGTATCCTTTTACATTTGTCACCGTCTCGGATTGGAACTTGTGTGGATATCGTTTTTTGCATTTGCTTTCTTCTATGCACAGGGCATTTGGGAATGCAGCTCCACATGGACCATGCATCATGCATCTGACAACTGTTTCGTGGGCCAACTTGTTTGTTTTTGAATTTGGAAATTCAACACTGATCATGCGGTCTACATCCTCGACCATGTGTGGCTTGTAATTTTTGGTAAAGAAGATGAGAATGTGTGCATGCGGCAGACCACGCTTTTGAAATTCAACAACATAGATTCCCACAATCGTGTGTTCCAAAATATGCTTCTTGTGAATGTCATTGATCAATTCCTTTAGTTTGATTTTGAACACTTGGGTTACCAAATCCGGTCGATCCTGAGGTTGTTGTCCGAGCAGCAATGCTCTCTTGATTTCAAGCAATTGGGGATTGCAAATGAATGTAACAAACGCATCCAGGCAACCTGCCCATCTGCCGATTATCATGGCATCTTGATAATTCTGAACCATGTGTCGTGGACCTACTGTGAAAGAAGATGGCAAAATGATCCTCTGTCTGATGGCAACAACGTTATTGTCACTTGCAACGATGGCGTCCTGAAGGCCTTGATAAAGATCCGCACAAAGTTTTTTTTTTATTCAGGCGCAGATACTTCAAATGATTTTGTTCGATAGCCGCATAAGCATCCACAATGCATTGATGCCGCATTCGGTCACCTCGAAGCAACGCAATGCCATCAGTGTCTCGATGTTGAAGTCGATAACTGTAAAATTCTGCCATTGTCACATTGCAATATTTTCTTTGAAGCTCAGATTCTTTCGCATGGTCATTATCAAAATCTACATCAGCAACAACACCATTGAACGGAATATTCGGATGCCATCCATCCTCATCGTAAGGAAATAACAACGGATAATGTAGAGCCATGTATCCCACATGTAGTTCGAAAATTCGCTAAAACGGGCCAGCTTGTTGAACAAGGACGACGTCACGTCTATCTACAACTTCAGAACCATCTCCTACCATCAATGCAGCGACTTCATCGGTCGTTGGCACATTATATTAGCGGGCATCCTTTGTTCGAGAGGCAATGAGACGCAATTTTAGATCCATGGGAGCACCTTTTGTTGCCATCATATCCCTTGCCATTTTGAACACTTCAACATAGGGATTGATATTGTACATCATAGTCAACAACCGATCCAATGTCGTTGGATCAAGCGAGGGCATAACGGCATGACGGTTTTTACGTTTGTGTTTCATATCATGAATATACAGTTGTGCAAACTATGGCCGTTGTCCTTCAGCGGGACATAGGGATTCGATTTTGTGATAAAGTTCACCTTGAATGCGAAAGGAATACGGTCCAGGGCCTCCTGTTACCGACTCATCAACTTTGGCACCGAATGAAGTGAATGCCAACACCAAATTATACATGTGAATCTGATTTCGAAATTTGACGGCACTGCTCTCTTTGTTGGTTAAAAGAACTTCCAGCTCTTGCGGTGTTGTACGAAGATTTGGCAACAAAACTTTGCCATTCTCGCAACACAGAGAAAATTGTGGGTTGTTGTTCCTTGACTTTGCCGATCGTTCTTTGATCCACATTTTCACGCTGCAGAATCCACATATTGTGTCCATTTCTCCACAATCCCATCGTCCCGGGGTTGACGCATCTTCGTCTCCAAACAATTGTAATGCATCATTGCGAAGAGAAGGTTGTTCACGTTGCTTAGCATGCCATTCTTGTCGCAACCCCACTTTGGGGCTAAGTGTGAAAATGCAACTCACACTCCCAAAAGTGGAAGACTTGGAGTCCTCAGGGACTCCCAAAAACTCAGAAGACGATTTGAGGGGTCAAATCTCCTTGCATTATTGCGTTCTTTATGTCATTAGAAAGGTCTCAAAGTGTAGATGTCCAAAATGGCCTCGCATGAGCCATTTGAACATCTGCAACCCAAGTTATGGGCAAAAGAATGACCGGTAGTCAAACTGGCAGTTTGATTCCTGACCACTAAAAGTCAAGAATCAACCTCTTCCCAACGTTGCCTCAAGAAGTGCCACATCGCGTTGGAAAGCTCTTGACGAAAGGTACAACTTTGGTTTAGACCTCCTCCCGATCCGAGTTTGGGGCGAGGAGCTATGAGCGTTCAAAGTTCCGGGACTCCAACCCGGGACAGTTTCGGGACTCCAACTTGGGAGTCCGGGAAAAAGAGCCATTTGGATGTAACCTCGGCAGAGAGCTGCAGAGTATACTATATGGGGGAAGGTGGTGGCTTCCCCCGAATCCGGGCCGTGGTGAGTCTTGTGTGTCAAAGTGCCCGTGGCTTGTCCCAACACCCAAGGGTGTTCCCAAATGCTAATAAACCCTCTTGTGGTTGTTTTTGGATGCAGATTCGAACTTGATAATCTAATCCCTCTTCCTAGTTCAATCCCGGGACTTTTAGCACGCCCCTCTACCCCTTTTTAGTGTTGGAAGTCGGGAGCGGGCCCCAAGTCCCAACTTTTCGCAACTCTACATAATTGGACCTTCAAGTGGGTTCAACAAGGGATTTGGGAGTGCATCAATTCTCTCTTTAGGCGATTGCGACATTCACGTGCAAATTCTGAGGTGCCTTGATTGAATTATGCTGGAACATGATTTTCCAAAGAGTCAGTTTATTCGTCATTCTGTTGAGCTTTTAGGTGCTGCCGAAGGGTTGTCAAAACAGCCAAAACACTACCATGTTGCGCAATGAGTGCACGCATACATTCTTGTATGTCTTCGAGCATCTTGGGGCAGGGGGTTTCTCCTGCATTCTTCTGTGCTAATGCCGTGTGTGTGGACATTGTTGAAGTCTAGCTACATCAATTGAAAAATTGTGCAGGCAACGCTACTAGTGTCAAAATGTGAAGCAAAATCAATCCCCGGGGTGGCGGAGGAAATGGAAGTCCATGGCTTATTAGTTTGTACTCACTTATTTGTTCAAGGTGTTGTTGATTCTTGCAAAGATCGCAATACAAAAGAAGAGAATGTGTGTGTGTGTGTGTGTGTGAGACTATTTCAAAGCAATATTGTATGGACTTATTAAAATCCATCTTCTCTCATTTGAATGTGATTAACTTACTATGTAATATTAACTTACTTATTTATTAAATGACAAAGAGGCATTGGATAGGTGTTGGACTATATAATGGGTGAAGGGCATTTCCAAAAGTAAGGGACCTAGAACAACACAATAACCAAGTTTGGGCTCACATTTTGCAAATGTTCTAAACTCATGTGCTCTACCCATAGTTAAAGCATGAGGAAAGCAGTATCAGGAACTTGAACATATATATCATAGTCACTGAACGGATTCAACAAATGTTTACCAAATAATTAATATATTTAGAATCTTAAACGTTGGCTCTGGATTTTTAATTTTTTGAAAATTTTAGTATAGATAATATCATTAGCAAGAGACACCAAATTCTAATGACTATATAGCAATCCTGGTTTGTCTAAACTGTGTGTGATGGGTGTTTGGCCCCCATAGACCTGAATTCTCAAATCCCAAATCTGACCCCCAAAAACTTATCTTTGTTGATTTTGGCATTTTTGGTAATTACTTTTTTCAAAATTTAATTACTTTCAAAATAATTTAATTAATGCTGAATTTGTGAAGGAGTATGATAAATCAGGAGGAGTAAATTAGGAGGGGGGAGGGTTGTTTACACCTTAAATGTAACATCGTCACCCCCTTCCCTCTCGAGGAGTAGGTAGGTGCAAGATCCGTCCTTTATGACGATTCTGACACAAAAATTAATAGGTACTGTCACAGGGAGGCACTCATGGGCAAGCGAGATTGTTTAAATTTATCTTTCCCTGTGCACAACAAAATCACGAAAGATGCAATTAATAAGTTGTAACAGCAGCTTGCTCTCTAATTAAGTTGACATCTGCAGCTACTTTTGTTTAGGGATGGCGTCTACAGAATTGTGCAGTTTGGTATACTTTACCAAAAGCTCACTTTTTTTTTTTCTGCTTCTAGCATCATCAATCAATACTATTGTGGTTCGAGAATCAGTTGAGATTTGTAACAGCTTAAAATTAGCGCAACCCATCAGCAGCTCTGGGATCTATGTTTGTCCAAACTCATTTAATGCCACTCTCGCTCCATTATAGGGGCAATGGACTCTTGTTGGTCACATTATTAAACGTCTTCTTAGTAGTAGTAGTAGTAGTAAGTACTTAATACATGTAAGTCCCAGTTTCCTCTTTGAATGCAACAAACAATGTTTTGTTTTGAAATTTTAATTAGAATGACATGGTTTCTATTATATTGTGTTGCCACTCCTTTAAGTTACAATTTGGATTGTATCTCCAGGGATAAGAATTTGAAAAACAGTCCAAAAAGAGTTTTGAAAACACCATGTTCTTTCCAATATAGCCCCAAATCCCAATAGAATATAGCCAACAACTTCCCTTGCTGCTGGTTTTATTGATAAAAAAATATTTAATTTAGTGACCTTTAAACCGAGAACCGAAGTTTGCAAAGCGCACTACCTACATAATCCTTTATAACTATTGACAACAGGAACCAAAACTGCACACTGCAAGGTACTAATAATAAAAAAACAAAATTTGCATTAAGGAAAGTAGAAGATTTTACCTAGCCAAAAAATCAGATGTGGTTAGGATTAAGCAAAACCAACCCAAGGACGACACGTTCTAGTGGCCTACATGAATTGATGGTCATTGATCTCCTTTGTCCAGTAGCAGGAAGGCACAGGTTTCGAGCCAGAAGCTTAAGCAGCATAGATATCATCAAAATTGTAATAATCATCAAAGACCTAAGAGAGAAACCACATTAAGATAAGTGGGCCCCAACCTTGCTTGAGGTCTCGTTGATACTAAAGAAGGAACAAAAGCAGAAGTAGCATTTAACCACCGAGTGATCATGGAGCTCGAGCATGCGCACGCGATTTTGCGAAAGCTGGTAGCAGTTCGCTCGGATGGATTCCTGAAGGAAGAAGCGTCTGTTGCGCGAGAGCTCGCGAGGGCGGTAGCGGCAGCTGCGGCACCCCTCGTGCACTATGAATGTGTCCGCCGTGCACACGGGTGCGAAATGGGCTCTCAATCGGCCACCCGCAGCTGGTTGGGCCAATCGGCCTAGTCAATACTTATGTGGAGCTTTTGCATTGGTGGAGAGAATTGGCACATCCAATCAATACAAAGGAAGACAGAGTTGGACGTCCTTTAATAACCTGTTGATCTCAGACGCAGCCACGTTGGGTCCCAACGGGAAACCTCGCACATCTTGCTGTAGCCATGGCGGCGATCAAGGGCCAATCCAGCAGCAGCTTTGTCATCACAATAGAGTTAAGGTTCTGCCCCGCGCAACTATAAGAGAGAGAGGACCTCCTCTATCGATCTACAATGTTCTCAGTTTCATCATTACCTGTATGCAATCTCTCTCTCAATATAGTTCTGTAATTTCTCCTTCTGGAAGTCAGCTTACAGTCTGTCAGCTCATGCAAACCCCTTTTCAAGTTTTGATTTTCTGGGTTTCTCCAAAAATTTTGTATGTTAATTTGTCCTTCTCAAAGTACCCATTAGGCTTGAGAGTTGAAGGTCATTGCAGAACCAAGTGTCGCTATTCATGCGCAGTGTTATTTAAGGAGGTATATGTGTTATTTGGAGTTGGTACAAACGTTGCGGACACCAAAAGCTGTCATCGGAATGTCGCCAAAGAAGGAATGCAAGAACACTTGTGTGAAAGAGACTAAAGAGGAGCAGGGGCCAGTGTTTGAGGATGCACAGATGTGTCTGAAGATGGGGAGCTACTAAGGGAGAAGTCACCAAGAGCGATGGATCCAAGCCGGAACCGTCTGAGGAGGACGTCAAGTCACACCCTCGCTATATTTAGCTACTATTCGTAGCCACTGTCCGTCCGGAGTCAGGGGAAGGAACTTTCTTCCTTTCCAATATACAATACACCCCCCCATATGGAATTTTTATTTTTATTGGCCCAAGCTAATGGATGCGCATGTGTAGGTTTTGGGTGCACCCATCCAATTGATGGGTTGTTTTGGAGTCTACCCATCTACTTGTTGGGTTTCTTCTCAAAATATGAATGTTGGCTAACTGATTTAATCATGCTTCTATGTCATTTTATTTTTTTGGGTTGTCGCTTGCCATTTTGTATCACTAGGTTTCATATCACTATGAAAAACAATTCATATGACTGATTTTAAAGATGAAATTTGTTTGATAATCTTACAAATAATTAGCTTCAATTCCTTTAAATCTTATTAAAATGAGATTCTTAGATTTTTTATTTGAAATATTATGCAAGAATTGATTAAAATAAAACATGTCAATTTTTTCATTAATATTTTAATATAAAATAATTTTTGAGATCTAATTTTTAAAAATTAATTTGATCTTGTTTAAAAAACTTTAATAAGGCTTTGATGAAGTTTTAATAACAAAAATCATAATGAAATTGGTTCTTACTTGATTAATTTGTTTGTATTGTTATTATTTTTTTATGTTATAAACATTTATTATTGCCCTAAGATACTAGACATTGAAGTATGATTTTAGGTTTTACCAAGCATGTATGGGGCAAACACAACTAGTTATGGCCAATATCATACCAATATGGCA
>Ga0209611_10009776_pt1 | contig 14372 bp, 18 predicted proteins | sample S1TSphgellanicum_3_FD_187693 | JGI IMG/M metagenome (GOLD analysis project Ga0209611, IMG submission 187693) | Host-associated microbial communities from peat moss isolated from Minnesota, USA - S1T2_Fc - Sphagnum magellanicum MG (SPAdes) (version 2) | ecosystem: Host-associated > Plants > Peat... | reverse complement strand
AGCTACTTTGAAGCCTTGCAAGAAACAATATTATAGTACTAGGAATGACTAAACACTCATCACATAAACTGTAAAAAAGTGTCAACAATAGGTAAAAGTTAATTTTCCATTTTTTTCACATATGTGATCTCGTTGTTGCGATTTGTTTTTACAACTCTCTCAAAAACTTTTCAAATAACTTGCAATTGATTGTAGGTGCTAGTTTGGATATAGACAAAATACCCAAGTAATTTTACTTTGAGCAATAGAAAAAGATTTCACACGGTAATTTGTTCTCATCTAAAAAGGGGAAGTCTTAGGTTGCATTTTTATGCATGTATATTTTTTGTCAGTATCGAATTTTTCCAAGACATTGAAAGTAGAAAATGGCTAGAGAGCTAATGTCAGTGCTCATGTTTACTGATTCAACTTCCTAATGCAAACCTTATTTCTAACAAGGAAATTGTGCATGACCAATTGCTTAGAAAACTTGACGACTTGGATGGATACTTGCAGAGTTTTCCAAGTTCATAGTATTCTTGTTTTTCAAGACTTTGTTTGACTAATTGTAACAAGTTGGTCGCACTTTCTGATCGTAATATTTTGGATCCTATTAAAACCATTGTAGATAGAAATGCCTATAATCTAATGTTTGTTATTTTTCTCGTAGAGTGGATATTGGATGGGGAGATTCATTCTGCATACACATGGTTGGCTACAAAAGTTGCAAGGGCATTGAAACCCGATGAGCAAAGTGCAATCGATGGATATGAGATAAAAGACAACATAACTTTTGTTGCAATTGTTACAGACCTTGAGGAAGAGGATGGTAACACCCATGATGTGAACCCCATAATCAATATAACTAATTAAAGAGTGTAACTGGTATTTACATATTTTCGTTTACAAGCTCGTCATTACAAGGTCCCATAAGCAACGAATTTTAGATCACTGCCACTCAACTTCCAACTACCTTTATGATACTTGTGGCTCACAACACCTACAGTTCAACTCCATCTTCTTATCCTAGTACATAAACATCAACAATAGCTCTATAGCTTCTTATCGATTCTCCAACCATAAAACGCCACCATATTTCATTGCCCCTTTCAAGAGAACCCATTGTTCATTTCTACAACTAATTTGTGTTGTATCCTTATAATTAGTGGATCTTATTTGTTAGAGGTGCATATAGAAACTAAAAGCTCTTAGATTTCAACATTCAACTTGCAACAATCTCAACGAGTATATCTTCCCCTCAGTATTATTATTATTATTATTTTGCTTGTGGGTGTGGAATTGTTTTCCAGATCTAGCAAAGGGGAACAAGAGCTTGTGAAGATGTCCAAGGTGATGAGTGAAATATAATTCTTCATTTTACTACCATTTTATAGACTACTTGAACTTTTAGTTTCATGCTGAATTTGGGATTACGATATGAATGCATTGAGTACTTCATTGTGGGATAATAAGATGCCGGTAATTTTTGTTTTTATTGTAGGATTAGTGTTATTGCCTTATGTTACCAATTTATGGATTCACATTTTGTCTGGAATTTTTTTCTATAAAATATTACTTTTGTTGCGATCAAGCTTGTTGTAGTTTGCAGTGAGTCGGGTTGCAGGAGTTTGTGCATTGTTCACATAGTTGATGATGATAATATTGACTTGCAACAATATTATATGCGCAACTGTTCTACGAAAAACATGTGGATTCTTTCTACCCCGAATCCCCATTCCACTACTATCTTCAGACATTGATCCCACATGGCACAACTCATCCATTGTTGCCGATATGCAACTAGCATTATAGGTGACATAATGTTGTCAACTCAAGGTGAGAATGAATAGAGTTTGATTGTTTAACGTTCCTAACAATCTTCTGTTGCTTATGTGATAGGTGATTTTGCAATGTAAAATGTGATTCTTTAGACGGGCCTGCAATTGCTTTCACCTTCAAGGATCCATGTTTGTGAATTCCACTAGTTTGTCCCTTCTTTCACTTGGTCTTAAAGTTTTTTGTTTTCTCTTCCTATGCAACATTTTACAGAAAATTATTGATTGTGGTTAATTTTCATGGTCATAGGTGGGTTCTCATGTGTATAACATGTGGAAAGGTGATCCCAAAAGTTGTCCAAACTTTGTCTTTTTTACATAACCAAGATGACTGCAATGTATTATGGTTGCAGCCCCAAAGGATTGAAAACAAGTTCAAATTTCAACTACAAAAAAAATGTGTTGTTCATCCTAAAACTATCTATGCAAGAATCATAGTTTGAAAGTAGTCAAAGGGCAGCATCAACTCACATCTATAATGACCTTATTTTCATCCAAGGTTCCTATAACTATAATAATTGTAGAAGTTGGTGATGGTGTAGCAAAAATTTCTTTTGGAATAGAAGCAAAAGTTGTAGAAGTTGGTAGCACGTGGAAGTGCTATTCTTCCATGTAATAGTAGTTGTAAAAGTTGGCAATAACTTTGGCAATGACTATGTAGCAAAAGCTTCTTCTGGACCAATAACAATAGTTACACAAACTTCTTTTGGACAAACAACAATAGTTACACAAGCTTCTTCTAGACCAATAACATTAGTTGTACAAGCTTCTTTTGGACCAACAACAACAATTGCACAAACTCATTTTGGATCAACCATAATAATTGCACAAGCTTTTTTAAAATTGACATCAGTAGTTACACAAGTTGGTGGAGACATACTAATGCTCTTCATCCCTTTAGGAGTAGGAATTTTTTTCTTCCTAGCTTGTGCACACATCTTTTGTTTTAGTCTTGATGGCCTTACACATGTGGTTGGTGGTGTAGGATAGAGGCAGTTTTCAACAATTGTTAACATGGCATTTGTTAGATCAATGTCAATATTAGCCTCTTCAACAACCTTTTCATTTGTTGGTTCCTTGAAGAGAGGTGTTGCAGTGTTAATTTCCATTGTTACAAGTTGAAATGTAAGTAAAAAAGTTTTAGTGATACCTATCTTGTCCCATCCCTTAATGATTGTTTCTATCATGGCTTTGACCTTTGTCCATGTTGAATGTAACCAACTACAAATCCTAGGTTTTAGGTTGTTCATCTTGAAGTCTACCTTTGGTTCCTACCATCATCTATTTGATCTTTAATTGTCTAAGAAGTCCATGAATTAAAATGAACCTTCAATGCATTTTTTAATGGTTTATGCAAGATCACATTTGTTGGTTGTAGTTCATTTGTACAATTAGTAAAACAAAAATGAACAAGATGTTTGTATGCTCATTTTTTATCCAATTGCGGAACTCTTCATTAATATGAACACTCCAACAATCAATAATCCACACGATCTTTTGTTCTTTCTCTAACCCTAATAGTTGGATTTAGGATTGCATGTAAGGAAGGAGGATTTTTTGCACAAATTGTTTGGTTGTTTCCAAAGATGACTAGTGATTCTCATTAAAAATAAAATCCCAACCATCATTAATGCAATTTGTTTTCCCTATACTGTTTGGTGGTAATGTCGTAAGGGTAAAACAAATGAAAATTATTTGAGGTGGAGGTAGGTCCTTGGTAGGGCTAGATGAGACAACCATTGTCCCTTGCCTCTTATCTTCCAAACCTTGCATTTGCACATGTTTGGTTCCTTTTGGTTCCCAAGTTCTTTTGCCGCCATTTGGAACTAAATGGACTCCAATTGATCATTATTCACGACAAGTACAGGTGGAATGGAATATGCTTTTGCTAAGTAAGCAACCTTATAAACCATGGTCAAGCCTTGAGTAACCCAATTTGGTGGGAGTTTGCTTGTAGTAGTGGTTGCCATTTTATAAGTCCAACACATGTATTGTTTCATGAATTGTCTTGACCACTCTCTTGTGACACTAAACCCCCCACATCCATGTCTAATGAATTGAGAAGCAAAAGATTGTATGATTCCTTTGAGAATGGGTTGCACAATCCTTGTTGATAATGGTTGACCAACTTCCCTCATCTTTGTAGGACACAAACTATCTCATCATGTAGTTCAGGATATTTTTAAAGTTTTGGCGAGTTTTCTTTTGAAATTTTCATTGTTGTTCCACATTGGTTCACTTCCATGTAGTTTTTTTTCAATTCACCTTCTTTTGTGAACCATTCCCACATTGTACTCCTAGTCAACTTTGCATAAGGACTAGGCACTCCTAATGATTTGTAAACATTTTGCAAGAATGTAATAATAGTTTTATTGTTTTTGTACTTCTTCACTACAACTAGCATTTGGGGCCAAAGATGAGGTTGAAACCAATTTTGATATGCCCCTAGCTTCTTCATACATTTAAAGGGTCTTCTATTCTCATTATCCTCTTTCTTGATTTCATGGTAATTCAAAATCCTCACATTCTATTGGATTCTAGGCCTCCCAATTGGGAACTTCTCTTTTTGCACATTACATGATGTTACATCATTATTACTCTCTCTCATTTGTGGAAGCTCCCTCTCAACAATTTGCATCTTTTTTTCACTTGAATGTACCTTTGACCTCCTTGATTCTCAACCATTTTGCACAAAGTTGAGACCAAACTAAACTCAAAGAATTTAAGCTTCCCTTAAAGGGAAGAAAGGGAGTGTGGAATGAAAAGACCAAGCCTAAGAATGGCAAGAAATGCTGACTGAATTTCAAGAACAAGTACCCAAAATTAGTACCAACCATCAGAATCAGCTTACCCATGTTGTTGGGGTCTAGTTTAACAACATTAAAACTAGGGATCTACTTATCAATGCCTATGTAATTATTGTAGGTACCAATTTGCGATAGGTAATAAGCTAAATTATTAAATTTTCAGTTTTATTACATCCAAATTTTGAGAAACTTTGTGATTGGAGGGTCAAAATGAGAAAATGAGAAAAATTAAATATTCACCTGAAATATTTCAAAATGGTAAAGCTACAATGGTAGCTATTTCACTCAAGATAACCAAGAAAAAATAATTCAGACCCCCAAATCCAACAATCTCATTCGCTTGGAAAAAAAAAATTTAGCCTTACACACATCTCTATTCTGCTGAACATTGAAATAATTACCTTTTTTCACCATCTCCATTGGTTCTCTAATATTTTCACAAACCCACCAAAACTTATTACACATTTAATTGTTAGTTCAGATTCTGACCACTGAATCAAGCACTTTCATTGGCCATAACAAATTTTCTTCATGTGTACACACAAGCCTATTCAACACCCACTATACATTAAAGTATTATTAGTACACTAATACTATAACCCCATTAAAAAATGAGAAACTAGAGGTGAGGCCTCCTTGCTTAAGGAAGCTGTTGTTTGTTCATTTTTAATTCACAAGTTTTGATGTTCCTTGACCTCTTCGCATGTATAGCAAATCTTCAAATATTTTGCACCATTTCTTTATTGGAACATGGTCCCTTCACTTTCTTGCCTGATTTCCCTTGGGGTTAAACCCTTTTGGAAAACTCACATTTGTGGAAAAGCTCCCATTCTCCTTGGGATCTCTTTGACTTCCCTTTGGCCTTTTGTCATTGAAGTTTCCTTTCGAACTTGCTTATGTCATGCATTTTTGGAAAAAAAATTAATCCTTGGTCAATTTCTTCTTGACCTTTGCCACATATGAAATTCTTTCCATTTTTGTGATGACTTTGAGAAAGGCCTTGGACAAATTTCCTTCAATCGGGACCTTAAATATGGCTAAATAGAAAATGAAAAACCATAATAAAATGCTTGTGCTGGTTAATGGGCATGAATCCATATCATAGAGCCCACAAAAGGGTCCAAATCCTAACCATTGCGCCATTTAACGATGACAATTTGTTAACCCCTCTTTTTTTTTCCACCTGGCCCTCACTTTGTCTCTGCTATAATAAACCAGAGTGGCACATCCATTGGTCACAATTGTATATTCTTGGTCTTTGATTCCTTTTTCTCTGGGTCTCTTTCTTTTTGTAAAAACCTGCCCTAATTTTTTAGTGTATTTAAGTGAACATTGCCGGGCCCAAGAACTCCGCGATGATCTTCCGAAATGGAACATTTTGTTGTGGGATCTTATGTGTATGGTAACTCCGGCCTGGGTGCTCGTTATTTTGGGAATGCCCCAGATAAAGGGCATTGTCCAGTGTAAAAATTCATACTTTAGTATGTTTTTAAAAATAAAAATGACTGTGATATGCAGCAGGTACCAGTTGAGTATCATGGTTTAAAAGTTATAAAAAATGGTACGGGCATTTTGAAAATTTTCAAATGCATGTGTCTGCTTTTCAAAAAGGCCAGGTGGGGTTTTATGCTCTGTAAAAAGAGGACCTCTGCCTACACTTAAAAATCTGAGAGTTTCTACAAAATGGAAGAAATCCTTCTGAAAATTAGGGCAGGTTTTTCTGCCCGAGGTCCCTACCTTGTTTTTGGGTACGTGTCACAGGGGGTCCTGCCCTTGTGTATAGGCAGCTCTAAACAAGGAAGGGCCTCTGGACGCCCTTCCTTTCTTCTATGGACGAATAGGCGACAGTAGTTGGCCTGCACATTAAAATTCCCGAGCTCCGTCGCCCAACCACACCTTGCAAAAATCGCAAAACAAACAAACAAAATGTCGAAGAAAGGAAACAAACACGAACAACAAAAACTCTTGTAACGGGGCTCTTGGCGACGACGGCAGAGAGAGAGAGAGAGAGAGAGAGAGCGAGGCTTGTTGCCCAAACTTTTATTGAGATGTAGATCAGTTTGAACAAATTTCAAATAGAGCTGATCAGTTGCTGTGAGAGACAGACAAACAAACCATCCTAGAATTTTGAGAAATTCTCATGCACAGAGAGAGACAAACACGGTATAAGGATTCCGTACCGTGTTTGGTCACTTTGAAAACCCTACATAGTAGATATGGTAAAATTATGATATGGATATGTAGGTTGTGGTTTTTATGTCACACTGCAACCATCATTGCCTCAAAGAAGTCTTTGTGAGCTGCATCCAACTCAGACATGCTCTAATTGACCTCTCTGATGTTGTCTTCCGAACCTTCAAGGGGCCTGGAAACACTGTCAGATAGCTAGCAACTGCACGTAAAGAGTTCGCTCAAAATTGTCTGAAGATAGATGTGTTCCATTTCGTGCAATGAGAGAACTTGCAACGTCCCTCACTATCTTCAAGACATTCTCCCTCCCTGTCTGGCATTCAAAGATTAGGTATCATTGCTGAAATTAGGGTTTCCAAACGCTTGATGATACTGTTCAGTGTGGAATCTAAAGAAAGAAAATTGTCCTGTTTTCATCGTTTTCGCGCTGTTTTCTCGGGAGAGAGAGGAGGATAGCAGTGATTGATTGACCAGCACGCTTGCCATCATCATCAACAACAACAGTGTTTTATTCTGTGTTCTTTTTCTTCTGGACTTTAGGGTTTCTTGTCCATGTTTGAAGGTCTTTAGAGGTGGATGCTGTAGCAGAGAGTAGTAGATGCGAATGGGTGGACGACGGGGCTGAAGGATTCTCGATCGCAACCACAATTTGAAAGAGAGTCGGAGCAGTAGTGGCAGCCATGGAAGCCAATGCTCTAGTGGCCGCAGGAGAAGGGCAAAGCACATACGAAGGTGACGAGATGGTGTTACCTGTGATGAGTGAGACCAATGCTGTGTTGTTGCTGGTGGGCTTATTTCTGGCTGCCATGAGTAAGTTTTACATGTAAAACTCAAACACAATGCGAGGCATCATCTCTGTGATAGTTGGGTCAAACTCATGCCCTTGGTGCGCTTTAGTGTGCATTCTTTTGTTTCCTCTGCTTGTTGGTGCTCACCCTAAAGTGGTTTTGTTACGGGTGCACAGCTCCACTCACACTGCTGCCTCTGTTTCTGAGAGATTCACAAGGAAGGAGACGAGTGGGGGTGATAACTGCTGTTTCAATACTGGCAGCTGGAGTGTCAACCCTAGTTGCTGTATTTGTAGGCATGAAATGGAATTCTATGGGAGACTATGGTGAAATGGTTCACTCGGGGATTGCACTTCTATATGCAAGTAGGTAGCCATGGGGCATGTGTGAATAGACTATTTTGGAGCATTGACAATATTTAGTCTTGGAACCAATCTTTTCTGTTTTATATCCGCAGGTTAGCAATTGATTGAGGTTGTCAAATTCTGTGTTGGCAGTGACCCAGCTGCCAGGAAACATTATTTTGTGGATGGACTCTGGTGAAGGTCTGCGATTCATCTTCCAGGTTCTCTTCAGCTGTGTTTCTTGCATATTCCTCTGCAGCTGGATCCTCCCTGTATTACAGAAGGGTGCAAGTTTCTTCCATACACAAACTCAGGGTACAGACAACAAGTCAGTCTCTGTAAGTGTCAACATGTGCTCCTAATCAGGGATGTAACTAACATTTTAAGATTGTTATTGCTCAGGAGATGTTTATTTCCATGATGTGAAATTGCAAGGTTTTCCAGAGACTGTTAATACGCCTGGTTGCTTTAATTTGTACATCTGACAGGTGTAGTGGGTACGAGTATGCCATTGACCAAGGTGATGTTGTTTATTGTGGAGAAGCCAGAGGATGTTGCAGCACTGCGTCTCAGGCAACAGGAGGAGCTAGATAAGAGAGCACAAGAGAGTGCACAGAAAAAAAAAGAGCTGCTGCAACAGCGTCGACTGATGCGGATTGCTGAGCATAACCAGAAATTCCAAAGTATGTACATTCTGTCTGTTTTCAGTTTTGAAATAAGATACTGTGATGGATTCTAGAACACTTGGACAACATCCTCCCGTGCATGAATTTAGATTAAATGCACAACCCTCTGAGACAGTCAGCAAACATCTAAAGGAAGAACATGCCCACCTGCATCAAGTGATGGCTTTGTTTAAAATCAGTTTTACATGGCATTGCAACTTTTAGGAGCAGGAACTTGAACTATTCCTTGTACATGTCTCAAAGGTGCTTCACTGAGTTTGCAAATGTCACAGGCAGTTGGGCAAGTTTTCTTACTTTCACCTGCTGGTTGTTGTTTGTTACTTGATTGACTTTGGCAGGCTCAGGTCATGGTGCTGGACGGTATGCCAGGTGACTGGGTTCCCATGTTATGAAAGTGCCTGGTGGTAGCATCAAAAATTGATAAAATCCAGAGGAAGTGAACATTGAAGTTGAGACCATGAAAGTCATCATGTGCAGACAAGTCAGGACTTGATGCTGAGATGTCTGGGTCTATTAACAGAGTAAAATCATGAAGTAGGGACAAAGACAGGGAGTTAATCGATGACAATCATCTGGATTCTCTGGAAGGATGAAGCCATTGCCAGAGAGTTTCACTGACCACCAACTGTGACACCCAGATTTCTGAACCACTCAGGAGCTCATAGATGGATAACACTGAAAGGCCTGGTAAAATAATAAATAGGGAGCTTTATATGATCACAGAAAATGAGATACAAAAAACAGGAAGTCCAAGTGAAGGCTGGAAGGCTCACAGGGATATTCTGAGGAAACAGCTGAGGACTGCCCGCACTCACATTTGGCTGTAGATGATGTTAGAAGTTCAAGTTTGACAGAGTCTACATACAGAATTGGTGCATTTTATATATACAAACACCTTCCTACTCCAAACGCTTTTGTAATCAACCTTTTGTGAGCCAAGTGGACAGGTATCTGTCCAGACTCCAGACCCCTTTGAAGTTTCTTTGAAAAGCCATATAGGTGTTTAGGGTTAATAAGCGAACCAAAAGTAGAGATAGAAAGAAAAATGTGTTGTGCATGGATTACAGCAAAATTCCAGCAGCCTTTTCTTTACTGGGGAAATGTTGCTGAAAAACAAAATTCAAACTTCAAAAAGAAGTGATATTTTAGGTTATCAGTCTCCACAAGCGAAGGAAAAAAAAGGTTAAAATCATCAGATTCATCTGTTTGGTTTTCAATGTGTAGACAGAAATATAACAGGATGATTGAAGACTTGTACTTTACTTCTGGTTTATAGCCAGATTTGACTAGATATTCGCAGGGATGATTGCCACTTTGGCAACAAACAAAAATTCTGGAAAAAAAAACACTGAATTCTGCTTGCACAAAAAAACAGATGCTGTAGTACTCTGACATTACTCCCTGGAAGAGTTTAAATTCATTAGTAATGGCAGAATTTATTACAAGTCATGAAACATTTAGGGTTTCATTGACTGCTGGGTACTCCATTGACTGCTCCCCAGTGTGATTAGCATGATTTTTTGTATGTTATCCGTAAAATGTGACTTCAATTACTGTGGCACAGTTGACCATTTTGTCAACTGAAGAGAATTGAAGCAAATGGGTATAAAGTAGCACACATTATGAAGACTTTAGAGGAGCAATAGAAGTTGGAACAAACAAAAAAACATCTGTGACCAAAAAGATCCTGGAAGGAAAGATATCCACATATTGGTCATTTGTCTGCATTGATAGGACAAGTGCATCATAAGTGTTGAGCAATGGACATACCGCAAAGTGAAGTCCATGGACCACAAGTGTTTCCTCAGTAGCTGTTATGGTTTCCACTAAAAGTCTAGTCTCCTGAGAGAATTTGTATTGAGGACCCACATTCAGAATCAGATTGCGAGATCAAAAAAGAGGACCCAAAAACATCCAAAACATCCTTCCTGCAGACTTCAACCATGTGTGCAGGACCCCACCACATTCAGAATCACAGGGCAGCAGCCCAGGAGATATCAGCATCTCTGAAACACAATCCTTCAAACACCCTTCACATCTTTGTAATCTCAGAGTGCCATTCAGAGCACCATTGCAAGAAGCCTTCACATCTTTGTAATCTCAGAGCACCAGTCAGAGTACCACTGCAAAAGACCTTCGCAACCTTTGTAGTCTCAAAGCACCATTCAAATCTTTGTAATCTCATTGCACCACTGCAAGTTCTGTCAGGACCCTTTAATCATCAACAGCAAAGGAACTATCCCCACCTCCCAAGTATGAGTTCCAAAGCACTTCACAATTTCTTGCAATCTCAGCGCAGCCATCACAGTTTTTTAGTGCTTATTTTCATCCCATCACTATTTCCTTGTCATCATGGAGTTGAGTCACTTATTACAATACTTGACAGAAAAATTCTTCATTCATCTTCTTCACATCTTTGCAAATTTCAGAGCAGCATTACAACTTCTGTGGGCTTTGTTAATGTTGCATATAGAAGTATCACAAAATGCAAAAGATATAGAATCTCTGAACATTCTGCAAAGTACATGATCAATAAATGCATGAACTTGAAAACTTCTACCCTCTTTATTGCACAAAAGCTGCATATCTGAGCCAGAGTCTTTCCATTGAAGTCTACCAGTCTGTCTGCAACAGACTAATATATTCATATATATTACAACCAACTAGGAAGAACATCCAACGAAAAGGTCAAGACTGAAAGTCAACAATCTTTGCAACCAGCTTCCACCTGCAGGTAGGTGAGGATGTAGAAGTTTGAGTTAACCTCAAGTCCTAGACTTTGCATAACCAACTCAAATTTCTACATCAGAAATTGTACTCAGCAATGTGAATCATCAACAAGAAGTTCTAGACTTAACAAAATCAACCCAAATTTCTACAGCAGAAATTATCTTTCACAATGTGAATCATCAACAACCCAATGAATGTTGCGCATGTATGTCTCCATTACCATGTGCCATTATTGTGAGCATCATCTGGTCAGTGGTGATCAAAGGAATCAAAACATTTGAAGCTAGAATTGATCTCTTTTAGCTGCTGCAGGAGTTCCAGGAGAAGTAGAGTTTATTGTTGTTGCAGTAGCAATTCAAGCTGAAGATTTCACAGGAATGCTTCCATCATTGCCAGCAAGCATGCGGTACTTGTCTTTGCGAGTAAAATTAGTGCATTGAAAGCCCAGAGTCGCAGCAAGAATTCTCTGAGTATAATTTGCTACCTCATGTGGCGATTTTCCAGCTGCACATGTAAGCTCTTGGGGCAGTTGGTTGAGGAAGGTGACCTCATAGACAGGCCTAGGGTTCATGAGGAAGAAGAAAGGATCCATGCATTTCCATCCGGTAGCAGTAGTGCCATGAAACATAGACATACTGTTGTTCACGGCAACTGGGGTGATTTGGTCTGTCAGCTCCGCGAAGAGGGAAGAGAACCGTAGAAGGAAAGGCTCACGGCAAGTGGTTCCTTCAGGACAGATCGCCAAATCTCCTTCCGCCAAAAGCTTGCGAATGTTGGCGGCATCCTGATCTCTGTTGCGGGTAAGTGCCACAGTTTTGATGGGGGAAAGCACCTCAGAGAGACGAGAAATGGAGTACGTAACCGCCGTGATACGCCGACCCAAAGCGACTGAAAGAAAAATAGGATCCAGTAAAGATCTGTGAGAACAAACGAACAGTACTCCGAGCTTCGTACCATTCTTGTCTTGCACGGAAGCGGGAGGTTTCCCCTTGATCACCACTCTGACGCCAAGCGAAGTGACGAGAAAATACCCCCAACTCATCGGAAGTGCACCTGCAGCTATGCGTAAGATGGCGAGGATAAAGCCCACAGGCATCCAAAGGAGAGTGATGAGAGCGAGAAAAGGAGTGGGTCGTTGCACAAGACGTCCGTCGTAGAAGACTATTGTTTTGGCGAGCTTCTCTTTTCTCAGTGGCGGCTCCATCTCTGTTGTGTTTGCAGGGACGACGTAGCCTTCCTGGACCAAACAACGAGGACCCATTCGTCAGTACCCATCCCTTGCCCCCGAGATGCTGCGAGACCATTGTTTGCATGGACAATTATCGCTGCATTTTGAGACAAGATTGTAGAGAAAATGTAGGAAAGCTGAGAACCCTGCAAAGAGCTAGGAATGCATAGTCGTCGTTGCCAACTCCAAGGCCGACATCCGGTGCATTCTCGCCCTTCCATGCGGCCTTGAGTGCATCACGTTTCACAATGCGCTGCAGAAGTCCAGGAGCTTTGACTAATCCGGTAGCTCGCCCGCTCTTGGTGACTTGAATCTCGGTCCCGATCACTGCATCAACGTCCAGGAACTCTCTTGCAAAGCATTCCACCATGATGCGTGGTGCCGCGGTGAGCATGTACCGTGTACCGAACGAGGAAAACACTCGCCATGCAACCGGGTGGACATCTTCAGAGAAGAACTTGGGCAGAGTCGCGCGTGCCACGGATTCTATCTTTCTGACTTTAAGTCCCGCGAAAGTGAGAAAGATCAGCAACCTGATTGCGGAAGACTCCGACACACAGTAATTCAGAAAGTAGTACACTGGGGAGAACAAAAGAAGCAACGAGTAGCGCAGAATGCCGCAAGCTTCAAACGCCACCAACATGAAATAAGGAAGCATACTACGACCTCGCAACAAACTCCCGAAAAACTCAGACACCACAGTTTGATCCTCTCGATCATCAGCGCAGCAACTCTCCAAGTCCATGAACTTGCAGGGAATGCGATCAGTAGATCGATTGACCATGATGGTTGTTTTCTGCTGCTGCTGTTTCTGCTCACCACTGCAACGCATTGCAATGAATTCCCAGAAGAGGAGTTCCAGATTCCAGAACAGCAAAAACTCGACCAAGACGAGCACAGGGACAGGAGTGAATTACAACGGATCTGACAGACCGAGGGAGAGAGATGGCGATGGGGGTGTGGAATATGTACCTTCTTTGGGTCTCTTTCCACTAGAGGCTGCTGTGATCACAGTTATATTGGGGTGTGAAATATGTGTATTTATTAGGGTCTCTTTCCATTAGGCTGTTGTGATCACGGTTACATGGGGGTGTGAAATGTGTGCACTTATTAGGGTTTCTTTCCATTTCTGTGATCACAGTTACATTGGGAGTGTGAAATATGTCCGGTCCTTAGGATCTCTTTCCATCAGGTTGCTATGATTACAGTTACAGACAGTTATTACAAGGTGCACATTGATGAAGTGTGGCCCAGGGGGGAAGATGCACAAACTGCACGAAGTTATTATGATCGCGACAAACCCCCGCGCACCCCATTCCCATTCGTTTTGCTCTCGTTAATGACGACGACGGACTAAAGCTGGTTGGATGCGCGTTCTGCACATCATAATTAGTAATAAGTATCCCACAATCAATTCAGAAATTTTGTTGTCCTGGAGCGACTTACTCGGACTGATTTCTCTTTTTCATTCCAACTTTTTAGTAGTTTTGTTTTTTTCGGTTGCATACACAACAATTTGTTTTATGAAAGAACGCTTCCAGAAAATCAGAATCCAATCATCAACTGCTGCTGCTTCTTCTTTGCTGACTTGACGTCATTCGTTTTTCTCTCAGACTTTGCTCTCGCTTGCTACAAGCACCACCACTTCACTCTGCTGCTGCCTCCTGGAGGTCCCACAAGAAAATACAAGCTGAAATTTTTTCTTCCCTTCACTCTGCTGCTGCCTCCTGGAGGTCCCACAAGAAAAGACAAGCTGAATTTTTTTCTTCCCTCTATAATACCCTA
>Ga0209611_10009774_pt1 | contig 14374 bp, 6 predicted proteins | sample S1TSphgellanicum_3_FD_187693 | JGI IMG/M metagenome (GOLD analysis project Ga0209611, IMG submission 187693) | Host-associated microbial communities from peat moss isolated from Minnesota, USA - S1T2_Fc - Sphagnum magellanicum MG (SPAdes) (version 2) | ecosystem: Host-associated > Plants > Peat... | reverse complement strand
CCGCCCCCCCCAAAAAACCAAAATATACCCAAAAGAGTACATTTTCTTGCCTAAAGTGGCCCCCCCATAATGTGTTTTCACCTTACCCTAGATGATGATCTCATAGCCTAGGACACTAAGAAATATAGCTTAATAGCTTTCACATATGTTGGTCATGACATTTTGCAACCCTTAACGTAGCCCATGCTTGTGTTTTCCCAAACCTTAGCAAGTTCGCCTGCATTAGTTAAAATGTACATGGATGATGGTGGCAACAAAAGCTAAATGATAAAAAAATTGATTGAACTACATTATCATGGTCCAAAAGTTCAACCTTTAGGGCACTTCATAATCAAGCTTAATAGTCCATGTTTGTTGATCATCAAGTTCATACTTATGTATTCTCAAATCTTGCACATGCATTTAAACAAGTTCAAGGACTAGTTAAATTGTATGCTAACAATTAAAACTCAACAAATTGAAACCTTATTTAAACAACACTTTAAAAATCATGCCTTGCAAATAAAAAATCCTTTCAATCCTCCCCTAAGTCACAAAATTTGAGGTTAGTAAAACTTTCTATGAAATCATTCTTATGTTCCAACCTAATTCAAATTCATCTATGAAAATCTATTAATTTACACTATCATGATCTTTTATCCAAAAGTTTAGGTGAAACATGTCAACAAACAAAATAGAAAATGAATAAAACATTGATTTACAATATACCATACACCAAGCTTAAGATCATATAAATTGCTATTGCTAGTTGATCCACCCTTGAGCTCCAAATTAAGAGCTGAACATCCTACATGCTAAGCTATTACATTCCCTAATATCCTATCCACAAATAGACAAAATCATCAACCATGCAAATGTTACCTTCGAAACAAGTGGGGCAAACATCACATACTTATGATAGTTAACTAATCTTTACTAAAATATCTCATAGTTCCAAAAGTTATTTGTGCATATAGCACATGTATCCAAAGTAATAATAACTTGGTAAAATTATTACATCAAGACATTCTATAATTTAACCTTATGGCCCACATTTGTTATTCAAGACCAATTGCAATCCTTAATAGCTCTACACATGTAATATAATTCTATTTATTAAGTTCCACACATTACATGAAATGAGAATTGAGAAATGAAAATTATTCTATTGCCATGATCTCTTGCTCAAAAACCATGATCATCAAAGTGCTTATTATATACCACATTACATTTAGAAATGTCAACATAACATTACTATCAAAAGACTTTATTCACTAGCCTCCAATATGTACATAAATTGTGAGCATCCTTAGTTTACAAAGACACAAGGTCCAATCTTTAAATCTTGCACTTTGCATTTGTGGAATGAACATTACAACATTGTTTCCCCATGGGTAAGTTGACACTCCAAAAATAAAAAAATCTCCGAGGTTAGAATGATCTATACAATAGGATGGCAAAGATTTTATTGTGTAGATTTGTTGTGGAACAAACGAGACTTCATATCTATGACTTTGATTATTGGATCTAGATATCAAAGCTTGAAAAAGATGGATGACATGGATTTGCCTACATCAATAATACAACCTAACAAATGCATTGTAGTGGCATGTGTTGCCTCTAAATGTAAAGCCACAAATTAAACTTTGCAACATGACCTTGCAAATTATCAATTTTAATTGCAACTTATATTTGAATAAAACAAAGAAACACCCATACTTAATCCATCATGCAAATGAAGAACCATTTTGTTATGGTTGAAAGCTACAACAACAATAGGCGTTCTTCACACCCACACACTCCAAGTTTCAACATTCATCTTGAATGGTAGGTCTAATTTCTCGAACCTTCAAAACTTCAAGTTTGATGAACAAGCAAAACTTAAATAGACTGGCAAAGTGTCTCCATCTATGTACTCTAGTTTTCATTCTATGGTCAATGATCTATGCACTAAGAAAATGCCCTAAGAAAATCAATGAACATGAATTCATGATGTATTCTTATTATTTTACTCTAGTTTTCATTCTATGGCTATGTGCTAAAAAAATGCCCTAAGAAATTTAGTGAACATGAAATCATGATGCATTCTTACTAGTGATGATTGAAACATTGACTATTGTAGCACTAGCTAATCATGGACTCCATCAATCATAAATTCATGTAATAGATCTTGGATGATTGATGATCCATGTGCACCATGTGTATGTGATATTTTATGCAACAACCACTACAATTAATAAATAATTATGCCACCCATTTGAATATCATTTACACACATGCGAAAAAAAAAAAAAAAAAACCAATTCTTTTTGGAATATGTCAACCCTTTTGACATTGTGGTAAGTTTTTGCAATATTTTTGGGACATTATTGAAGGCATTATTGTAAAATCTATATTTTTATTTTCAAAAAATTTAAATATTGGATAATATTATGTAAAAAATATCAAGTGTATTTTTTCTATTATGTTTTCATATATTAATTTAAAATGTCATATTTTAATTTCAATTGTCAAAATTAACATAATTAATATAACCTATTTGGAAGTTTTATGCTAAATTCGATATTGGACGTGTATGGATAATATTTTATGGTACCTCTGAAGAACCAAGACACAAACATTAAAATCCTCAAGACTTTTTAAGGCAAAAATGAAATTTGGTTTATGTCTTTTGAAAAACAAAAAATGGTTAATTCATTGAAAGGTTGTGTTTCATTCAATTTGGTGGAAGTAAAAGAATAACAAGTTGAAGGAAGTATTTAGAAAGTTCAATTATGTAATCACAATTGAACTTCTCCAAAACAATTGTAAGAAGAGGTGGTGGGTTCAGATTGTAAAAAATAAAAATTTATAACACAAATCCAACATTTCAAAGACCCCCAAGTTTGGACCTACATTTTATGTATTGAAATACCCAATATTTCTAATATGGAAATAGATCCAACCCCCTTGTATTCTATAATACATTCCATACAACAACAAATGGAAACTTGATTTCCCTTTATTAAAATATGGGGAACCAAAATAATTTTGCTTATATCTTCTAAAAGGATGAGTCTTCATGATCTTAACATTGGGCTCGCAACCAAGGCAAAGGCATGGAAAAGTGCGGGTCAAAAATTCAATCCAAAAGTCACATTCATATTCTTGGGAGTGCAAGGGAATGTGAGGGAGTGAGCCCACACACTCCCAAATGGACTTCCATTTTGGGAGTTGGAGTCCCAATGGATTCTTGAATCTTCAAAGAATAATTTGAAGGGTCAAAACTCATTGGATTAAAAAGTTCTTTATACCATTGGAAATTTATTGAGACTTAGATGTTTAAAATGGGCTCACATGATCCATTTGAATATTTACAACACAAATTATGGCCGAAAGAAAAGTTGAGAGTCAAAGTGTCAATTTGATTTTCAACCACTAAAAGTTGAGAATCTCCTTGAATTACATGCATGTAGGTAGCGTGCCACATATCATTAGAAAGCTTTTGATGAGGGTTATAAATTTTCTTTAGACCTCACTTTAATTGAAAGTTTGCACAAGAAGTTATGGGCTTCCAAAATGGTGGGAATCCCAATTTCAGGACTTTCAATTTGGGAGTCTTGAGAAAAATGAAATTTGGGTGCAACCCCCATGGCCGATCATAGATAATACTATAAGGGGGAAGGTGGTGGCTTCCCCCAAGCTTGGGCCGTGGTGAGATTTATGAATTCGTGTATGTCCGTGGTTCATCTATGCACTGAAAATGCTCCAACTATGCACTAATCAACTCGTTTTTTGGTTTGTGTAGGTCCATATGAATAATTGACTTGCTTGTCATTAGTTTTGGCCCTCATCCTTGAGCTCTAGCACACTCCTTTTACCCCCGAAGTGTTGTGAGTTAAGGAACATACCTTAATTCCTTCTTTTGATGTCTTCACTTTCATATTCACATTTGAGTTTTTTAAGGAGTTTGAAGGTGTGTCATCTACTAATGGGGTCTTTTTCAAGTACCTTTCCCATTAGCCATACACCAACTTCCATCTTTTGGTTTAACTTTTTTTTTTTTTACATTAATAGAAATAGCAATGACAAATGCATGCTGAAAAAACTAATGCATGGGGTAAAAGGTTTAGCTTACTATTTAGGGCAAATTCATCTACATAGGCAAGTTGGTGGATACATGTGATGCATTGATGGACAAGTAAAAAATAGAAGTTAAAGTTCAATAAAAGGTTTAGCATCGAACTACTAATCTATGAAAAAAGTTGTAAAAGCTACAATTTGAGGATGATATCAAGCATGCCTGAATGTTGTAATTCCAAATGGAAGCATTGAATCACCATGTCATCAAACAACATTGAAAAATGAAGGTGTTATGTTAAACCAATGAACAACTTGAGTTTCAATTTGTTAAAGAATTCAAAATAAACAACAAAAATCCAAAGCTACCACATTACAAGGTAAATTTCAAAAGGTTCAATCTTTGTTTTAGGAGATGGATCATCAAATTATTAAGGTGGAGAAAAAATTCAATGAAGACTTCAAGATTTTCAATATGATATTTTTGAAAAATTGAAATTGAAGGTGGACAATGAAATTTTTTTCAATAAGGAAGAGACCATAGTTTTGCAGATCAATTTTGAAACAATTGAATTGAAAGGCTTGATGATGAAATTCCAAATGTAAAACTATAATAATTTGCTAGAGGAACAATTTTTTTAATAATATGAAATCTTGACCTATTCAAAAATGGTAAGGACATATGATTTGATCATCAAAAACCACTTTGGAATTTTTTGAAAGAAAATATTGATAGATACGTTTGGGAATTCTTAGAATTTTACTAAATGATGAATGATTGTACTAGCAAATATCTTGACATATTATTATGTTTTCCTTTAATTCAAGGTTTATTTATTAAAAGTTTTAATCTTCAATAATTGCAATGAAGGTGAATCAAACAACTCCATTGGTATCAAGTTGAAAAGCCTTATTATCAATGTCCAAGTGGAATATGAAGTTTTGCTCATTGAAGGTATTCCTAAAAATACCAAAATTAACCACCAAACTTTCAAAGGTTAATGTAATAGAACCTAGTGCAAAAAGAATAAAACATTTTGTAGAACTCCCTAGTACCAAATTAGAGGCAATAATTTTTGTTACTTATGAATCAATTGTAGAAGTGGACAAGGATTTGTGACTACATGACTTAAAGATTTTTCAAAGTATTATCTCCAACTCAAAGCTTAGTTATTCAACCCCCATAGGATGAATAATGAGGACATAATCTCAAATCAAAGGGAAGAGGATGTTAAAGGTAGAAAATTTGAATTTTGAACTTTTAAAAATTCAATAACAATTGGGGTACCGAATTGTAAAGTTTTAGAAAGGTTTTTTAGAAACAAATTAAGTTAATGTTTAGATGGTGACCTCTTGAAGAATCGATGGAACTTCAATAGGGGTATTAATCAACATTAAGGTGAACATTACTTCTATTGAAAGCCTTTAAGCAAGTCTTCAAGATGGATGACATGAAATTTAAAACTATATTTAAACCTTGATTTTAAAAAGGAAAGGCTATTTTAAAAAAGTTTTCTTAAGCATTATTGGGAAGAGGAATAGTTAACAAAAATAAATAAAAATAGAAACATGACGATGTTTTTTCAACTAGAAAAAACATGTATACTTTCTATAGAAATTTCTTTCAATAGTTTACACTTGTGCATTTCATATTTGAATAATGTTGAAGCTTTGGTCTATTTTGATCCTTTACTTGTTAAACTTTTGTAGTAGAATTAAGATGGGGAACTATTGACATGGTAATTGTTAAAATTTAAGGTGTGAATATTTCTCACTAATTTACCAAGTCGCTATTTGGTAAAAGCTCTTGAAGCTTTTCCAAAAATTATAGAACTCTTATTTGGAGTGTTGAATCTTTTTCCTTACAACTCGTCTTTCTTTTAGAGCATTTTCAACATTTTGCAGCACTTTGAATGCCTTCCAAATCGTAATGCCTATTGCACCCTTTGAGCTATCCTAATCCCTTATCATGGTAGCCCATTTCATGTTCTTATTATTTCATGTTTTATTATTTCTTTTCTTGTATATTCAACAAATGATGCTATAACTTTTTTTTTGGGAGGAAATATCCTTCAAGTTTTAATTAATGTAGAAAGATATCGGATGTTTTAAAATCTCTTTGTAATAATACAATAGCATGCAAATTTTCCATCCCCATTGCAATGCCACACATTTCAATCCCAAAGTTGTTGAATGCCCTTTTCAACATGATATTGTCAAAGACACTTTACAAATCTACGAACGTGTCCTTTATGATTATCCATATTTCAAACTCTTCCTCCACATAAACATTGTTGTTAGAGTCACATGACAAACACCCAACACTTTATAAATATGATGTGTACTCAAATCTTGTTGATCATCACTTTATTAGAAAAATGTCAGCCCAATGCCATCACTTTTTGCAATTGCTTGAATAAATTATTTGACGATCATTTATAAAAACATTGAAGTTCAACATTTTGACAGTCATTTGGATAACATGTAGTCTCCACCATGCTTCATACACATGTCCTTAATCACCCCATTCAACCATCTTGTTATTTATTTGAATCTTTAATGGGTCTATCAATGTTAACCCTTCCATTTCAAATCCTTTGACAACACGATAAAGGTTTTACACTAATAGTGACTTAGGTTCTAACACAAATGTAGGTTTAACAATATGGAAATGATTTGATGGCATCTATAATTGCTTGAATTATGACCCATAATATGGAGATTGATTAGGAAAATGATAATTAATGTCAGTAGAAGGAGGATCAAACGAAATACAATCTATGGCACTTTTTAATGCAATTTATTTGATTACATCTTGAAAATTTTCTAAAGTTTTATCCATCACAATTAGGTGTAAAATCATGTGTAAGAGATTATTACATGTGGGTCCACACTAATGTACTAGGCCCTATAGGGTGAGATTGCAGTTCAAGAACATCCAAACTATATTGTAAACAAGTGGATTTCACACTTTTGTAAAAAAAAAGATCAAAATGACCAACTACCCATGAAGATGGTTAATTTATAGATGATATATAGAAGATATTGAACAATGGTCCAAGAAAAGAAAAGATTGCATTTCTAATCGAATAAGATGTATGTTGATTGTTGCAACAACTTTAGTTTTGTCAACAATGATTGATATTGAAGGTCAATAGTAATGGCATGATCATTTGTCTACTACTAAGAGTCCCACTTGATGACGATGAGGCAAAATAATGAAGGTCAAAAAGGGTGTTAGAAAAAAAAAATGTAAACTTCTAAAGTGATTGTATTCATGTAAGTTATAAGGTTATACTTGGTTATTGGTCCAAAAACAACATAGATTGAAAGAAAATAATGATTGACGGACAACAACTAGACTAGCATGTTGGCATAAGTAGGGGCATGGCTAATGTAGATTATGGGATGCAAATAAAAGCTAAGGAAGATCTTGTATGTTTATTTGTCAAATAGGTTGTGTAGCACGTAACATGTCATCGTAGAAGACTTGAACAATAAGTTGGGACACTTATTCGAACTATTAAGTGTGCAACTTTAATGCACATGATCAAACTCTTGAACATTGCATGCAGATCTAATATGTTTTGTGTAGTGGCAACTTCCAATTTGTGTGGAGATCACACAAGTCAATCAATGGGCTACCAACCTTCTAGGGATAATTCTTCAAGTTGCATGATCATCAGTAAATTGACTTACTTCTAACTTGCTTTGGGATTGAATGATGCAAATCAATATATAAGTCTAGGTAAGAATAATAATATGATACACATGTACACATGTATGAGTTAAGTTGCAAAGATTAGATTTATGGAGATGAGGTGGATGAACACTTGGTGGTATTCGACATCAAAGTAATGTAATTCAATGTTGTGTAAGTTTTCACAAACAATAATACAAGTTGATTTAGAAAGCTCAAGAGTCATGCACCCATTGTAACAAATGGTACATCTTGATTAGCTAGTGGGTAGGGCTTATGCAATTGGATACTTATAAGATTAAGTTAGATGGGAAATGCACCTACATAAAAGCTCACACTACACATGTGTGGGGGATGTCATCATTTGGGCTATTGTTGTTGTAAATAGTTTGGGAATCAAAAAACAAGAATCACATATAATATATGTTCAAAAAAATGTAACAACATAGTGCTTACATCTTGGTGGATGCTTTGGGCATCTTTGCCCTATGTGGTGTGACAAAAATGACAAAGTGAACCAATACCCACCATTGCACCTTCACATCAATGTGACATTTTTTTTCCAATTTTGACAACTAGGTGGACTAATAATCATCCATAAGAGGAATGAGCCACATTTGGGTAGAGGTTAAACAATAATGTAAATTCTAAAAATATTTTTGCTTAGATTTGGCAATTATAGGAACTTCTTGTTTATATATGGTGACAAGAATTGTTTCCTTCATAATGTGACATCTTTTGGAAGTTAAGGAGAAAAAAACTTGTACAATTTTCCCAAGGTTTTTTTTTGTTGCTACAATGTGAAAATTCACCAAAAAAATCATGTTGGCAACCACAAGTTGTATGCTAGGAAGGGGCTTTATCATGCAAGCTTTCGTCCACATCATAGACATGGCAAGACATTATATTCTCCCCATTAAACTTCACGGGGCTTCTCATTTTGTGCCCTATATAGTTTGCAAAAAATCATGTAGTTCATATTCTAATGCCTTGCACAATTTTTTTTTAAAGTTACAAGAAAATATGATTTAGTTATTATCATTAAACTACTTCATGTTGTTTGAAATAATTGCATTAAAGATTTTATTTATTTTTCACCTTTCAACTAACTAATCAAACCTTATAATAGAACTATGTAGGCAAATTACAAACCTTTTTTTGACACCTTGTTAAATGAGAGGTGTTTAATGCATTTTTCCATAGCTTTAAAGGTATGTGTTGTATCAAACCTAACATTCAATTTGCAGTTCCATGATCAATATATGGTTTGATGTCATCCAAACTACATTAAGCAATTGAAAAAAATTCTCATTATATTTGGAGGGCACCTTATAACCATGATGAATATGCCTTCTAAAAGTATGAGGCTAGCTAGTACTACTTAGGTTATGTAGGTAGCCTAAGTAGTCCATTGGAAGTGTAATCCATTGTTAAAGACTTGGTTTATCATTGTGAAGGTTAGAGGTTCAATTTTTTTAATTTGTAATCTATGTGCATGCCTAACAAACTAAGGTAAGTATGTTAAATTAAGGTATCTAAATAAGTTAGGTAAGTTAGGTTAGGTTATGTTAGGCTTACCACCTACCTATTTGCCTTTTTACGACCTACCTAAATTATTTATTATCTACCTACTTTTAAAACATTAGTTTATATAATAATCCAAAAAGTAGAAATTCAACTAATATAGTGTTCCATTGTTTATTAATCAAAATGATTATTCAAAGAATCTTTTATTTTTGTAATAAAAAATACACCCTAATCACAATGGTGGGTCCAAATTAGCTTGTTTAGATTGACAAATGGTATTTTTGATGCTTATCATTTTGGGTTAATTTTTTACTATAAAATATAGTAATTAAAAAAAAAGTAATGAACAACATAATTTTTTCCATAGTTGTCAATAAGACTTTTCTAGGAAGAAATAAATCAGCATGAATTGATTAAAATTTCTTGATGGAAAAAAAAAAATGTTTTTGCAAACTTTTGCATTTTTCTGTTGTGGGACATAACGAAGACAATGTTTCTTCCATAACTATCATGAAAAACATTCTAAAAGGAAGAGATCAAAAGAAATTGATACAAATTTTGATGGAGAAAGCAAAACTTTGCAAGGAAGAAAAAATGCAACAAACCATGTTAGGATCATTAAACTTTTCAGTGACTATTATTTTAATATGATTTTCCTCCTCTAGTTCAATTTTGGGGAAAGCTTTTCAGCTTCAACTCTCTTTTTCTCCAACATGTTTTAACAAGCAAACCACATGGAATCCTTTTCATATTGTTTTATTTTTAGGTGATGTTTGAAATAGTTGTGTCCTTTAAAGTCTTCTTGCTTGGGAAAAAGATTATATGTTCAATAGTGATTGAATCTTAGCGATGAAAAGACAGTTCTTGCTTCCAATGTATTGCCATGTCGTTGATTGGTTTTAAACAAATTTCAAAAACAATGATCTAGTGTGTAGTGTGAATTCACTTTATGATGATGGTTAAAAAAATTTCATAGTGTTTATATGTAATCAAAACATGAAAGAAAGAGAAAAAAGGATGGCATTTAATCCTTGGGATGGAAGTCGATAACAAAAGAAAAAAGACAAAAAAAGTGACAACAATAATTAAAAAGAAGATAACATATCTAGACTACATTAAACCACTTCAAGACATTCATGGTCATATATCAATTTCAATCTAATGATTGTTGTGTGAGGAAATGGAATTATTGGCTTGTAGATCGACTTTCTCCAATTATTATGAATTGATAAAAACCATCCTATTCATTTATACAAGCTTCAAATACTAACCATGAGAAAGGTGAGAGTTGAAAGATTATATCATGACAGGTTTTACTAAATTATTGATTGTTGTATACAAAATAATGTATCCCAACCTTTTTTTTTCCTCCCTAAAATATGTATACCACAATTACACCTATAACTACATGAAACGAAGACAATAATAGAGTGCAATTTTTTTTTTATGTCTTTGAAATCATTGCTTATTATGATCAACATTAAATTAAATAGAACCAATGAGAGGAGATCATCTTCCATTTAACTTTGATACCCTTTTTACACATCAACCACTTACTTTATTGCTTATGTCAAATAAACTGTAATGAGAGGTAAAATGTAAAAAACATTCCAAGAGATCAATGTTCACCTAAAAGATGAACACTAATTTCATTAACAAACATTCTAGGCCAACTACATCTTACAATCAATGCTAATGTCCGCTAATACCATTAGTGTTAATCTATGTTGAAATAAACACATGCTTGACACCCACTAATAAGGTAGTAGAAGTTTGAATTTGGAGTTGGTGTTAAAAAAAATATTATATCTTTGAAATCATCACTCATTATGATCAACATTAATTTGAAAGGAACCAATGAGAGGAGATCATCCTCCATTTAACTTTGATGCTCCACACATCAAATTGCTTATTTTATTACTTGTGTCAAAAAACATGTAATGAGGGATAAAATATGAAAAAACATTCCAAGAGATCAATATTATTGTAAAAAAAAAATCTCCTCAAAATTGTTTTTTGTATCAACATTAATTTCATTAGCAAATGTTCTAAGCCAACCATGTGTACACTTAGCAATCCATGCTAATTTTCATTTATGGCATTAATGCTAATCTTTGTTGAGACAAACATAAGTTTGACACCCATAAATATTGTTTCTTTCACATGACCCATTTGATATTTGATTTTAGTGATAGATTTAAGGACTCCATGAATGAAAATAATCCCGTTAAAAAAAGTTCCCTCTCACAATCTCAATTTCAAATACTATAATTGCTTGTTTTGTTGGATTAACAAGTTTTTTTTAAAAATGTCATGTTTTCAAACAATAATAATTGAAAATGATTTTTGAACAATGTTTAAGGTAGTAGTTTTTGTTCATTGTCTAACATTGATTAATTAGTGACCAACCCACAAATGTTTTTCACCCATACAAACAAATTGGATTTCCTAACCTTATTATTCTTGGGGTTTAAACCAATGTTGTTCGGTTATTGTTTTGTTTCTTAATAGCAACCAAGTAGGTTTTTTTGTGAGTTTTTTTTGGGGATCACACAACTTATCAATATCAATATCAATAATTTATTGGTTGTTGGGTAGGATATCAAAAAGATGGGAAAATAATTATTAATTATCAACTAACTAGTTGATAACCACATGTTATCCTGTCAATTATTAGTTGGTCATAAGGTTTTTAAAAAAAAAAAATAAATAATATTTTTTCTGTTAAAAAAAATTGTATTTTTGCTTAAAGATTGATAACCTACTTGGATGATATTGGGTCATCCGACGAGTTATTAGATTTTTGAGAATTCAATACCAAGCGGTTATCAATTTAAATAATTATCAAAAATCAAGAATCAACCAATAGGTTATTAATAACTGGCTTGATAACCGGGTCAAAATTCGATAAGCAGTCAACACCAGTTTAAACTCTAACCCTAACCTTCTAGAACTTACCTTACCCTAAGAGGATGAAAAATTGGGATGATAAGAGAGCGCTAGGTGTAATGAAAGCAAATGTGTTGCCAAGGTAGCTGGTGTATCCTAGTGGACAAAAAGGTGGATGAAAAGGAGGGTGCCCAGGATTCGTTAAAGTGATATGTAGTTTGGAAAATAGAATATGTAGGTACAAAACAAACTGAATCAGCCCTGGCGGCCAATTCTGCCCCAGAAACTGCTGAATTGGTAGCTAATAAACCTTCACTAGAAGTTATTGAATATTGAACAATTTTTAACATTGAAAATTCAATAAATTTTTTTTTAAAAAATTTTTTGGAATGAAATCTCAGCGAAATATTGAAATAATTTTTCTTTTTTTGGTCATTAGAAAGTCACCTAATTTTTTTAAAAATTGATTTTGAAAACAAAAATTTAGTTTAGTAACGAATTCACACTTAAATATCCCATCCTAAAGGTACATTCACACTTGGTGTTAAGGACTCTGGGGGTTGAATCCCCCTAACACCATGCTAGCCATTTAGGACTTAAACCTAGTTGCCATGAAAAAAATTATATGTTAAGCTAACATTCACTTACCATTGAGCTACTAATGGCCCATTTAACATTGGATGCCACCTAGGATGCCACCTAGATTTTCATTTAACACTGACTTAACATCAAGTGTGAATGCACCATAAGAGTACATCAAGGTCTTTGAGTCAAAATATAACATTTCGTGATTTGATTGAATACATACGGTCACTAGAAGGACTTCATTCAAGAAGGTGAATGTACGAGTGTGGGTGCTGGTTCACCATCACCCTCATTTGTACCTTCACCGTTTTGAGTAAGGCCTCTTAGTGACCATATTAAGCACCAAAAAACATATTAAGCGAAAGGGAGGGATCTTATGTGTAGTCTTTAAGAGAGAGGGATCTCAAGCTTACAAGTGCCCACAAGTAGGTGTAGGAGGGATATTATGCCTATTCCTTGAGAGTGTGAAGGGTTTAAGGTGTGGAGTCTATGTTGATGGATAAGGAAAAAGAGTGTGGTAATTATAAAATGGAGGTAGTTATTAGAAAAGGTGAGAGATATAAGTCAAAAATATTAACTTATTTTTAGAAAGTTAATAAGAAAAGGAAGTAATTATTAAGAAAGAAATGAAATAATTAGACTTTGTAAATGAGATAGTTATTTTTGAAATTGTCTTTGCAATGGTCCACAAACAACCATACAAAGGACTCCAAAAAATCCCCCATATATTGGTTCCAATTGTTGAAATTTGAGCTTTGTGATGTTGCACACTACCAGTGATAATCAACTTTAAATAATAATAATAATAATAAATAAATAAATATTTTCATATAGGTTTTCAATAATTCATCATTATTTATGTCAATGTCAAATTTAATTAAAAATTAACATACATTTCGAGGACATGAAAAGAAGCCTGTTAATTTGTTTTTTCATATCTATATTGATGGAGAAGGAAAAAGAGCGAGATAGTTATAAAATGGAGGTAGTTATTAAAAAAAGTGGGAGATAGTTATTAAGAAAATTAATAAGAAAAAGAAGTAATTATTTAAGAAAAAATTGAAATAATTAGGCTTGAAAATAAGGTAGTTATTTTTTGAAATTGTCTTTGGGAATGGTCCATGGACAACCATTCAAAGAAGGGGTTCCAAAAAATAAATAAATCCCCCATGTACCACCAGTTCCCATTCCTCCTCGTCATTGGAATTTTGCCGCATCTTCTTAAAGACGATCACCATAACTTTTAAGTCGGCTAACATCACAAACTTGTCAAAAGCAAAAAAAAATATACTCATATTCCCCATGACCATCGATCGAGTACATGATCTTAATTTCAGTTACCAAACAAGTACTCCATGAAAACCACCTGCTCCCAAGCACATTCCATACCAGAATGGCTTGTACCCAGCACATTCCATACCAGAATGGCTTGTACCCAGCACATTCCATAACAGAATGGCTTGTACCCACCACATTCCATAACAAAATGGCTTGTAACCAGCACATTCCAAAACAGAATGATTTGCACAATGGGGGCAAGTGTGGATTTTGAAACAAATTGGTTAGGTCAGGTGTGTCTGTGTGTGGCAGGTAAGGCAGAAAGAACCAAAAGAACATTTCTGTCCATTTGTGTAG
>Ga0209611_10009773_pt1 | contig 14375 bp, 7 predicted proteins | sample S1TSphgellanicum_3_FD_187693 | JGI IMG/M metagenome (GOLD analysis project Ga0209611, IMG submission 187693) | Host-associated microbial communities from peat moss isolated from Minnesota, USA - S1T2_Fc - Sphagnum magellanicum MG (SPAdes) (version 2) | ecosystem: Host-associated > Plants > Peat... | reverse complement strand
AAGGAAGTTCTGGAAAGATAATTTCTGCCAGAAGCCTACATCTACTCGCAAGAGAGATGTAGGAGCGTCACGGTAAGCATCTCCCTGCCCCTATGAAACGCATAGTATTGATTGCTGGGTTTGAATCGTTCAACGCTGACTTGTACAGGAAAGCGGCAGCTGTAGCCAACTCTCGCTGTCCGGAGTTGGATATTTGTCTGTTTAGCGATCGCGATATTACCATCAAGCCTAGGGAGGTGGAAGCTGCACTGCAACAGGCAGATGTGTTTTTTGGCAGCTTGCTATTCGATTATGACCAAGTTCTGTGGTTGCGCCATCGCCTCGCTCACATCCCCATCCGTTTGGCTTTTGAGTCAGCTTTGGAGTTGATGAGTTTAACACAGCTAGGTGCCTTTCGTCTGGGAGACAAACCCAAAGGTATGCCCAAGCCAGTGAAATTTATCCTCGATAAATTCAGTAATGGTCGAGAGGAAGACAAACTCGCTGGTTATATCAGCTTTTTGAAAGTTGGTCCCAAGCTATTGAAGTTTGTGCCAGTGCAGAAGGTCCAAGACCTCCGCAACTGGTTAATTATCTACGGTTATTGGAATGCTGGTGGTCTAGATAATGTTGCAGCTTTATTCTGGGTACTAGGAGAAAAATACTTAGGTTTAAAGGTTGCTGACATCCCTCCCCCTGCGGAAACTCCCAATATGGGGTTACTTCATCCCGACTACCCAGGGTTTTTTACCTCTCCCCGTGAGTACTGGCGATGGTATCAGAACATCACCCTAACCTCCCTTGATTCAGGGAGGTTAGGGGGACATGAAACCAAAAATCCCGTTGTTGGTGTCTTACTCTACCGTAAACACGTTATCACCAAACAACCCTATATCCCGAAACTAATTCGCGATTTTGAAAAAGCAGGTTTAACCCCCCTACCCATCTTCATCAATGGGGTAGAAGGACATGTGGCTGTCCGAGATTGGATGACCACGGACTATGAACAGCAGCAACGGCAACTAAGTAATGTAGAAATAGCTTCCCTTTCCCCAGATGCCCTGAAAGTGGAAGCTATCGTCTCCACTATCGGCTTTCCTCTAGTAGGTGGTCCCGCTGGTTCAATGGAAGCAGGACGACAGGTGGAGGTGGCTAAGAAAATTCTGACAGCGAAAAATGTCCCCTACATCACCGCTGCACCCTTGTTAATTCAAGATATTCACTCCTGGACACGTCAAGGTATCGGTGGACTACAAAGTGTGGTGTTGTACGCCTTACCGGAATTAGATGGGGCAATTGATACTGTGCCTTTGGGTGGGTTGGTAGGGGAGAATATTTATCTAATCCCCGAACGGGTGCAACGATTAACTAGTAGGGTCAAAAGCTGGATTGCTTTGCGGCAGAAACCCCCATCAGCAAGGAAAATTGCCATTATTTTGTATGGCTTTCCTCCGGGTTATGGGGCTGTGGGCACTGCTGCTTTGCTGAATGTGCCGCGCAGTTTGAGCAAATTTTTACAGGCACTGAAGGACCAGGGTTATCAAGTTGGTGATATTCCTGATGACGGGGAGGAATTAATTCGGCTCTTAAAAGCAGCAGACGAGAACCCCAACCCCAGTGATGCGTATTCAGTTGATGCCAAAACTCTAGCTAGATGGCTAGGGTATCTCCGCACATCCCGGATTGAGAAACAGTGGAAATCCCTCACAGGCACTGGGATTAAAACATATGTAGATAAGTTTAGTATTGGGGGTGTGCAACTAGGGAACGTGTGGATCGGCATCCAGCCACCTCTAGGTATCCAAGGCGATCCGATGCGGTTAATGTTTGAGCGCGATTTGACTCCCCATCCGCAGTATGCTGCTTTTTATAAATGGGTGCAAAATGAATTTCAAGCTGATGCTATAGTCCATTTTGGGATGCATGGCACAGTGGAATGGTTGCCCGGTTCTCCCTTGGGGAATACTGGTTATTCGTGGTCGGATATTTTATTGGGAAATGTGCCTAATTTATATATCTATGCTGCCAACAACCCTTCGGAATCAATCTTAGCTAAGCGTCGTGGTTACGGGGTATTAATTTCTCACAATGTCCCCCCCTACAGTCGTGCAGGTTTATATAAGGAATTAGTGGCACTGCGGGATTTAGTAGCTGAATATCGAGAAGACCCCCAAAGGAATTATGCCCTCAAGGAAGGGATATGTAAAAAGATTGTCGATACTGGGTTAAATGTGGATTGCCCCTTCACAAATGCGAAAAAGTTGGGGATTCCTTTCACTCCAGAAAACGTCAGAATGTTTAGTAATCACGCATTTGATGATTATCTGGTTAAGTTATCTGAATATTTACAAGTCCTGGAGAGTCGGCTGTTTTCCTCTGGGTTGCATATCCTAGGGGAAGCCCCAACTGAGGAAGAAATGACTGCCTATCTGGAGGCTTATTTTGGCAGTGAATCATCCCCAGAGGAAGCTAGACAAATTCAAGCTCTATTAGCCCAAAATACCGATGAATTAACTAATTTATTGCGCGGATTAAATGGGGAGTACATCCCTCCTGCCCCTGGGGGAGATTTACTCCGGGATGGGGCTGGGGTGTTGCCTACAGGGAGGAATATTCATGCCTTAGATCCCTATCGGATGCCTTCACCAGCAGCCTATACAAGGGGGCAAGAAATTGCCCACAAAATTATTGCCCAGCATTTACAAGAATATGGCAGTTATCCAGAGACAGTGGCAGTGTTGTTATGGGGACTAGATGTAATTAAAACGAAGGGTGAATCCCTAGGGATTTTATTGGAATTGGTAGGTGCGGAACCTGTGAAGGAGGGGACTGGGAGGATTGTCCGTTATGAATTAAGACCTTTAGCAGAGGTGGGACATCCCCGGATTGATGTTTTAGGTAATCTATCAGGGATCTTTCGGGATAGTTTTCTCAATATTATTGAATTATTGGATGATTTATTTCAACGGGCAGCTGATGCGGAGGAACCAGAAGACCAGAATTTTATTCGCAAGCATGCCTTGGCTTTAAAGTCCCAGGGAGTAGATAATGCGTCAGCCAGATTGTTTTCCAACCCAGCCGGTGATTTTGGTTCCCTGGTGAATGATCGTGTTGTGGATGGTAACTGGGAGTCAGGGGAGGAGTTAGGTAATACTTGGCAGAGTCGTAATGTGTTTAGCTACGGCAGACAGGACCGGGGACAAGCTAGACCAGAGGTTTTAAATCAACTGTTGCAGACGAGCGATCGCATTGTCCAAGAAATAGATTCGGTAGAATATGGTTTAACAGATATTCAAGAATATTACGCTAATACTGGCGGGTTGAAAAAGGCAGCGGAAAAACAAAGTGGGAAAAAAGTGACAACCAGCTTTGTAGAAAGTTTTTCCCAAGATACTACCCCCCGGAACTTGGATGATTTACTGCGAATGGAATACCGGACTAAGTTGCTCAATCCTAAATGGGCAGAGGCAATGGCAAATCAGGGTTCTGGTGGTGCCTTTGAAATTTCCCAACGCATGACGGCGTTAATTGGTTGGGGTGGAACTGCAGATTTTACAGATCACTGGGTTTATGAGCAAGCAGCGGATACATACGCTTTAGACCCAGAGATGGCAGAGAAATTGCGTCAGGCAAATCCAGAGGCTTTCCGGAATATTGTGGGTAGAATGTTGGAGGCATCTGGACGGGGTTTTTGGCAAGCTGATAGCCAGAAGTTGGAGAAGTTGCGCCAGTTGTATGATTTAACTGATGAGGAGTTGGAAGGGGTGGTGGTGTAGTTGTTTCTCCCTAGCTCCTACTCCCTGTTGAAGTCCCCTTTTGAATTTTACTGCACAAAATCTTTACGATTTTTGCATGAATACTGGCAAGCTATATAGGAATCCTACTTGATTTTTGAAGTGAACTCAGTATACTGAATTCTCTGTAATCCCCTTGGAGCTTGCCTTTCGCCTCTTGCATGGTACGGAAACAATTTCTCCGAATCAAACCGGATTCCTATAAGTAATTAAACAAAATTAATTACAAATTTTTCTCCAAATTCTTTCAGGATTCTTTCAAAAGATATAACGAAAGTTGTCCAATCTTTGTAAGCATCTATAGGAATCCATTTATTGCCCTTTGACGTACCTGGTGATGTCTGCTTTGGCAATAGATTCGTTCTATTAATTTAGCAGAGAGAGGATTGATTTCCCGAATAAATATCATTGTTAATTATTATTTGTTTACATTCTCAATATTTCAACACATTATTATTTATTTCTGTAATTAATTCTGTGTAGTTACTTAGTAGAATCAGGAAGGCAATAGGCTCTTCCGTCTCTTTTATGGAATCCAATACCAAAGGTTTGTTGCCTGATAGCTTTAAACCTTTACAGAACAAGTCTTTAATCGTTCTCAATGCATTGTTTGATAATAATGTAAGTGGCTACTACCATAAAATTACCGGAAGAACCTGTATTTTCATTGAGACGGCAGCTGCGAAATGACTCAACTTAGTGAACTTCAACAACAAATTTTAACCTTGATGGGAATACCGCAGTCACTTTAAACTTTCCCTTACCTTGAGCATGTGTTTTCCAGGGTGAATTGGAATTTTTTGCGTGTATGATCTGTTTAGTATCTGGGTCATACCTTATATCTTCTGTTTGTGAGAAATACCGGGAATCCCCATACAATTTATGTCTGCTGAGTCACCCGTCCCCAACTATCCATCTGACTCACTCCCCGTCAACCCAGACTCGGAGCCAAATCAGCCATCCCGAACCGATACCCCTTTTCCAGTGGTGGGAATTGCCGCTTCTGCTGGCGGGCTAGAGGCATTTACGGAACTGTTCCGCCATTTGCCAACGGATACTGGCATGGCGTTTGTGCTAATTCAGCATTTGTCTCCTGACCATGAAAGCCTGCTGTCGGAAATTTTGGGCAGAGTGACTACCATGCCCGTGCGTCAGGTGCAAGACCAGATGCGGGTTGAGCCAAACGCGGTCTATGTGATTCCGCCCAATGCTCAAATGACCCTGGTCGATGGCATTCTGCGGCTCGCGCCCCGGCAGAAAAGTGACGGCAAATATTTACCCGCCGACATCTTTTTTGAGTCGTTAGCGACCGATCGCGGCAACAAAGCGATCGCCGTTGTGCTGTCGGGGATGGATGGAGACGGTGCTCAGGGGGTGAAAGACGTCAAGATCGCTGGGGGTATCACCTTTGCCGAATGTGGTACCACGGCGCAATTTAACAGTATGCCCAATATGGCGGTTGCAACTGGCAATGTGGATTTTGTGTTGCCGCCGCCAGCCATTGCTACAGAACTGAGCAATCTCAGTCGCAACCCCTTTCTAGGACAATCAGAGCCGTTGCAAATCATCCAGGAGTTACCCCCGGAACCTGGTGTTCCGCTGAGCCGAATTTTTTCCCTCCTCCGCACGACAACTGGCGTTGACTTTACCCAATACAAACCGGCGTCGCTGGAGCGCCGCATCCAGCGGCGGATGATGCTGTATAAGCTGGACAGTCTGGCAGCATACGCGCAATATTTGCAAACGCACAGGGACGAAATTCAAGCTCTGTACGAAGAAATTCTAATCCATATGACCAGTTTCTTTCGCGATCCGCACGTCTTTGAGAAATTGAAGACCCAGGTTTTCCCCATGATCAGCCAAAATAAAGCCAGCGATGTCCCGTTTCGGATTTGGGTGACTGGCTGTTCAACCGGGGAAGAAGTCTACTCACTCGCCATCTGCTTGTTAGAGTTTTTCAACGATCGCGCCACCGTCCCGCCGATTCAGATTTTTGCCACCGACATCAGTGAAACAGCCATTAGCAAAGCCCGATCAGGTTTATACCTAGAAAGCCAGATGGAAGGCGTTTCACCGGAGCGTAAAAGTCGGTTTTTTGTCACCCAGGCAGAGGGTGGGTATCAAATTAGCAGTACCATTCGCGAATTGTGTGTGTTTGCCCATCATAACTTAGGCAGCGACCCCCCATTCTCGAATCTCGATCTGATTAGCTGCCGTAATCTGCTGATTTATTTATCTGATCGCCTGCAAGAGCGCATCATGGCGTTGTTTCATTACAGTCTCAACTTAACGGGCTGCCTGGTGTTGGGTACGGCAGAAAGTGCCAAAGCTGCCTCAAATTTGTTTGCGCCCGTGGATGAAGCCTGTAAAATCTATACCCGAAAATTGAGCTTATCTAATCCTTTATTTGCGTTTACAGCCACTTCTCCGCTCGTCCCAGGTCTCCATAATCCGCAGCGCATCCCAGAAAACCGTTCCATTCCCTTTGATTTAGCCCGAGAAGTTGACCAACTGATCGCCAATCGCTATATGCCGCTATCGGTCGTGGTCAATGAACAGATGCAAATATTACAGATACGCGGAGACCTCGATCTTTACCTAAAGTTGACCCCTAGCACCACGGAGCTAAACCTGCTGTCTATGGCACGCGAAGGGCTGGTAACACCCCTTCGCACCGCCCTGTATCAGGCTCACACAGAGAACGTGTTGGTGCGGCAGGAAGACATTCAAATGCAACAGGGCGAGCGATCGCGGCTGAATCTGGAGGTGCTGCCATTTCGCCCAGCCCTGATGAACACCCTCTATTTTTTGGTGCTTTTTAATCCCATCTCTCCATCTGCCCCTGCCTCTGCCACGATCACCAGCCCCGCAACGGTAGAAAACTTGGAGCCAGTAGACTTAGCGCGTGAGATTGTAACGCTTCGTCAGGCGCTGTCTGCCACCACCCAACGTGAACTCTCGGCCCAAGCGCATCTGCAAGCGGTGATTCGGGAGCACGACCAACTCAACCAAAACCTGCGCGTCGCAAACGAGGAGATCCTATCGAGCAACGAAGAACTACAAAGCACGAATGAAGAACTGCAAACGGCGAAGGAAGAAATTCAAGCTACCAATGAAGAACTCTCGACGACCAATGAAGAACTGCGGAGTCGGAATCTGCAACAAAATCGAGACAATAATGATCTCAACAACTTTATCGCCAGCATTAATATCCCGATTGTCATGCTGACGAATGACTTAAGGATTCGCCGCTTTACACCAACCGCCCAGCGACTGTTCAATTTCATCCCCACCGATATCGGACGACCGTTCACTGACCTGCATGGCAATTTTGACGTTTCCCAGCTAGAACCGATGATTTTGGAGGTGTTGGAGACCCTCAATACGAAAGAACAGGAGATCCAAACAGAAGCCGGATACTGGTATAGCATCCGCATTCGCCCCTATCGCACCACTGAAAACCAAATTGACGGTGTGACGTTGGTGGTTCTGGATATTGACACCCTCAAACGCCACGCTGCCAGCCTAGAGAGCGCTCGCAACTATGCAGAAACCATCATTGAGACGGTGCCAATCCCACTGGTTGTGCTGGACGCTGATTTACGGGTGAATACCGCGAATCGATCATTCTACGAGACATTTCAGGTTTCTGAAGCTGAAACCATCCACACGTTACTGTTTGAGTTAGGCAGTGGGCAGTGGAATATTCCCCGACTGCGATCAATGTTGAACGGTATTCTGGCGGATGAGCTTTCGGTGCAGGATTTTGAAGTCAATCATGATTTCGAGCAGATTGGGCACAAAAACATACTGCTCAATGCGTGCAAACTGTACCGAGAAGACAACACAACCATAATTTTGCTAGTGATGTCAGATATTACCGATCGCATGGCACGCCAGCAGGCAGAAGCGGCCAATCGTGCCAAAGATGAATTTCTCTCAAATCTATCCCATGAACTGCGAAATCCGCTCACCTCGCTGCTGGCATGGGTGCAACTGCTCCGCAACCGGGACTGCGACGAGGCAACCGTCGATCACGCCTTAGAAGCCATTGAGCAGAGCGGCAGGCAACAAAATCAACTGATTGAAGATATTCTGAATGTCTCTCGGATTGTGAGTGGTAAATTGCAATTGAATAGCCACCCGATCGACTTGAGCTTATTGGTTCAAGCGGTGCTCGATGGCATTCACTTATCGGCGGTGGCAAAAAACATTCAGTTGGTGCCGTCGTTAAGTTCGATCACGGTGCTGGGGGATGCCGCACGATTGCAGCAAGTGCTGTGGAATCTGCTCTCGAATGCGATCGAGTTTACGCCTGCTGGTGGACGAGTAGACATCACGCTGTCACAGGTTGACCAGCAGGCGCAAATTCAAGTCAGTGACACCGGAAAAGGTATTCCAGCAGATGTATTGCCACATATTTTCGAGCGGTTCTATCAGGGTGATTCCAGTACAACCAAAACCTATCAAGGGCTAGGATTGGGCTTGGCGATCACGCAGCATCTCGTCGATCTGCATGGTGGCACTGTGCAGGCAGAAAGTCCGGGCAAAGGACAAGGTGCCACACTGACCGTGCGGTTGCCTTTATACGTCCCGCCAACCTTACCGCCGATTGTCGAACCGACGGTAGAAACATCTTTGGACGCTTCGCAAAATCTCCCCTCTCTAGAAGGCTTGCAGATCCTGATGGTTGATGATCAGGTCGATGTGCTTTTACCCTTGCAGTTGATGCTAGAGGGTTACGGGGCAGAGGTGGTGACCGTAACGACTGCCAGAGAAGCGATCTCTGTGCTCAGCAAAAGCCCTAACCGCTATGATGTGCTGATTTCTGATCTCGGCTTGCCTGAGGAAGATGGCTACTTCCTGATTCAACAGGTGCGATCACTCAGTGCGGCAGCCGGAGGACAAATTCCGGCGATCGCGCTGACGGGCTATGCCGATACAGCAGAACAACAACGGGTGATCGAGGCTGGGTTTCAAATGCACGTGGCTAAACCCTGTGATCTGGTTCAACTGGGTGCAATAGTTGCCGATTTGGCTAAACGAACTTAACGGCTTGCCGTTACACGAGGAATTTAGTTTTGAGGATTTCAACTCCTGCTTTTTATACCTAAAAATTGATTTTTAAAATTTAAGGGAAGTACCAAACAGGATCAGGGAGTTGGGTAATTCTTCTATACTCTGCACGGTTTGGCGCTTTACTTTTAAAATCGCGCTTGAGGTTACAGGCAAAGTTTTTTTGCCCAGGCAAAAGTCCAGAAATCAGCCGTTTTTAGTATAATTCCCAACTCCCTAATTATGATTATGGTCTGATTTGCCTGTTTCGGTGTTCAGGGTGATCGCTGCCTGTAAAACTTTCTTACCCTAGGATCTCAATCCCATTTGTACTCGCCAGAGGCTATTATAAACTCCCTCCTGTGTGAGTAGTTCTTCGTGTCGTCCCCACTCTACTAGTTTTCCCTGCTCCATAACGTAAATACAGTCAGCGTTACGGACTGTGGAGAGGCGATGGGCAATAGCCAGGGTTGTGCGATTTTGGGTGATCCGTTCTAGCGATCGCTGCTATTGCGCGTAATGGTGGTTATTTAGAGTATCGTCGTGGTCCGATTGGAATCCAGGTTCTGTGGCGAGGTTTGTCTAAATTGCACGACCTGTGTCAGGGCTGGCAGCTTGCTTTGAGGACTTAACGGGAAAAGTCAGGTCCAGTCAGCTTGAAAGTGCAATTACATTAGTACGCCAAATTGAGCAGCCCCAAGGCGGTAATGGATGACTAAAAAAGATTCACTGCGACTAAAGTCGCCGAGTCGTTTCCCTCTCACCGGCTAAAGCCGCGCTCGTTTCCCACTTACCGTGTGTTTTTATGATGTGATATAATATCCTTTTCGACGTAACCCTGGTTTTATGGGACTGCCAATTGTTGCAATTATCGGACGCCCGAATGTGGGGAAATCCACCCTAGTTAATCGCCTCGCTGGGGAACAAACGGCGATTGTCCACGATGAACCGGGTGTGACACGCGATCGCACCTATCTATCAGCATACTGGAGTGATCGGGAGTTCCTGGTTGTAGATACAGGGGGCCTAGTTTTTAATGATGACACCGAATTCCTACCCCTAATCCGCCAACAGGCAATGACAGCCCTCACAGAAGCGAGTGTGGCAATTTTTGTAGTTGATGGACAAGCAGGGATGACACCCTCTGATGAAGAAATTGCCGTTTGGTTGCGCCAACAACCTGTACCAGTTCTGTTGGCGGTGAATAAATGTGAGTCTCCCGAACAAGGCTTAATCCAAGCCGCCGAATTTTGGGAACTAGGATTAGGTGAACCACTACCCGTCTCAGCGATTCATGGCAGTGGCACAGGGGAGTTACTAGATGAAGTAATCCATCACATCCCAGCGGTAGGGGAAATACAGGAAACTAACGAAATCAAAGTAGCTATCGTTGGTAGACCGAATGTAGGTAAATCAAGCCTCTTGAATGCCTTTGTCGGGGAGGAAAGGGCCATTGTCAGCCCGATTTCCGGCACAACTCGCGATGCAATTGATACTTTCATCCAGCGGAACGAGCAAACCTATCGCCTCATTGACACCGCAGGAATCCGCAAAAAGAAACACATTGAATACGGCACGGAATTCTTTAGTATCAACCGGGCATTTAAAGCCATACGTCGGGCTGATGTAGTTTTATTAGTCCTAGATGCCATTGATGGAGTCACCGAACAAGACCAAAAACTGGCGGGAAGGATAATTGAAGAAGGTCGAGGTTGCATCATCGTGGTCAATAAGTGGGATGCAGTGGAAAAAGACTCCTACACCATCTACGACTACGAAAAAAGCTTGCAAGAACGCCTACATTTTACCGAGTGGGCAGACACAATCTTTGTGAGTGCTTCAACAGGACAACGGGTAGAAAAGATTTTACAACTGGTAGATCAAGCCGCAGAGTCCCACAAACGACGTGTCAGCACCTCCGTCATCAATGAAGTCCTCACAGATGCAGTCAGTTGGCATTCACCACCAGCCTCCCGCAGCGGCCGTCAGGGTAAAATCTACTACGGGACCCAAGTTAGCACTCAACCACCAACCATCGCCCTATTTGTCAACGAAGCCAAACGCTTCAACGAAAACTATCGCCGCTATATTGAAAGACAGTTCCGGCAACAACTAGGATTTAAAGGCACCCCTATTCGCATTCTTTGGCGCAGCAAAAAAGTCCGAGATGCTGAAAGTGGTAATGTCAATAGAGCAACCCGCGTTTAAGTCTATAATCAGCATAATGGATTTACTGCGATCACTACCACTCGGCCTTTACCTAGAACAACCCCAAACTTGGCTGCATAAACTCGATCCGCGAGTTAAGTTTGCTTGGTTGTTAAGCTTTCTGACCAGTTACAGCCTTGCCAGTAACTATTGGCGGGTATTCTTGGTAATAATATTAATTGTGGCTACCCTAATTGCCCGTGTCCCCTTAAGGGTATGGCGACAACAGATGGGTTGGCTACTAACACTCTCGTTTTTAGTTCTAGCTATCACTGCCATTAGCCCCGATGGACTAGATATCACCTATCAACCCCGTCTACCGCCCAGTGAACAAGTTTTGTCCACCAAGGCACCCCCAACCACCCAGTCAGTAAGTACTCAGCCCAAGGAATATAGCTATGTTCTATTTCATCAGGGTCCGGTGCGAATTACCCGTCGTTCCCTAGGTTTGGCAATTAGTTTGAGCACTATAGTATTTACATTGATTTATAGTACTAACTTATTTTTACTGACCAGTGCACCAGAGGAAATTACATCTGGCATAGAAAGTTTAATGCAACCACTCAAAAGGTTCAAGTTACCGATTACAGAACTGACATTGACTTTAACTTTGTCCCTCAGATTTATTCCCCTAGTTTTAGAAGAAATCCAGAACCTAGTTCGCTCTGTAATGACTAGGGCAATTAATTGGAAAAAACTGGGATGGAAGGGAGGAATCAAGGTCTGGTTAATCGTGATTGAGAGACTATTAGAAAATCTACTCCTCAGGGCAGAGCAAATGGCTAATGCTATGATTGTCCGGGGTTTTACTAGTCCGAGTGAACATCGAGTCCAGTGGCAAGATTTACAACTTAAACGGGGGGACTGGCTAGCGATCGCCAGCTTAATCTTATTCTGGGGAGTCCGATTGGCCATTGGGAATGAGGCTTGAATTGGATGTAAATTATGACTCAGCCTTGGTATTGGCGATCGCTCCCCCTAGAAAATCTCACTGGTGCCGAAGTTTTTGCCCGCCTCTTTGAGCCGGATGGGGGAATTGCTACCCTCTTAGAAAGTCCCTATCCTACACCCATCGACCAACCCCAACTGAGTCGATATTCCATTTGTGCTGGTACTCCACGGGTTGTTTTCGGCCTGCCCCAGTTATGGACACCAGCTTTAGGAGAAGTTTTCCCTTTTCTCAGCCAATTACTCTACAGAAGTCCGGCAACTGATCTACCCTCCCATCTCCCTTTTACTGGTGGTTGGCTGGGTTGGTTAGGCTACGATGTTGCCTGGGAAATTGAACAACTACCCCAGGAAAAATCAGATCCTCTGCCGTTTCCCGTTGCTTTTTGGTATGAGCCAGATTGCTTTGCTATTTTAGACCATAAGCAACAAGTTCTCTGGTTAGCGGCTAGTAATTCCGGTGATCTAGGGGAACTAGCTAGGAAACTCTCACGAAAAACCACAGCCCCGAATTCACCCTGCCTGACCTCCACCCCTGAATTCTGCACCTCCCAAATCGATTATGAAACCGGGGTTAACCAGGTGAAGAAATATATTCAAGCGGGGGATATCTTTCAGGCTAATCTTTCCCTGCGATTTCAAGCCGCAACAACAACTTCCGGGTGGGAAATCTATCAAGCCCTGCAAAAAATCAACCCCTCTCCCTTTGCTAGCTATTGGCGGACACCGTGGGGAGAGGTGATTAGTTGCTCCCCGGAAAGGTTAGTTTTGTTGACAAATGGACAAGCCCAAACTAGACCCATTGCAGGCACGCGATCTCGTGGGGTAACCCCACAGCAGGATGAACAACAGGCATTAGATCTACTCACCAACACTAAGGAACGGGCAGAACACATCATGCTGGTGGATTTGGAACGCAACGATCTTGGTCGGGTTTGTACTTGGGGGACGGTGAGGGTAGATGAATTACTGACCATTGAAAGATATAGTCATGTGATGCATCTAGTTAGCAATATCCAAGGGAATTTGAAGAGCGATCGTACCCCCGTAGATTTGATTGCTGCTGTCTTCCCTGGGGGGACAATTACAGGCTGTCCGAAAATCCGCTGTATGGAAATCATTGAGGAGTTGGAACCTGTGCGGCGTAGCCTATTCTATGGTTCCTGTGGTTACTTAGATTGGCGGGGTAACTTAGATTTGAATATTTTAATCCGTACCCTGCTGTTAGCTCCTGGAAGAGACTCAGATCTGAATATTGTTTGGGGACAAGTTGGAGCCGGTATTGTTGCTGATAGCAACCCAGAGCGGGAATGGCATGAGTCTTTACACAAAGCCCAGGCGCAGTTGGCAGCCCTGAGAATGTTAAATACTCCACCCCTGTTATAATTTAGATTGGCTGTAACCGTAATTCTATCGGCTCTATGGGTTTGGATTCATTCACAGTTGCCTGCACCATCCGATGAACTTCAACCCCTTTCCACGTTGCTAACCGGATTTATTGGTGCTGTTGATAGCAAAGCTGAGCCTGTCCAGCCCCCTACGAAAACCGCCTTTGGTGAAGCGATCGCCCTACTATTTCCAGCAACGCATCCTCCATCCCTCCATAGTAATATGTGCATTTATGTATACGTACCCTCACAGACAAGCATGGGAATAGCTAAAAAAACAATAATCTACAATCTAAGAGGATGTTTGAAAAGTTAATAGTTGCGTAAAAAAAGGCTCTCTGGTATAAGCTGTAGATAAGTATAAACAGCACCGTAGAGAGCCATGTCTAAATCATACACCACTAACCTAACTCAAGAACAATGGGAACTGATAGAACCGTTAATTCCACCGGCTAAAAAAGGTGGGAGAAATCGAGAAGTAGATATGTGGGCGGTAATCAATGCCATATTTTATATCGTGACCCAAGGATGCACATGGCGAAACCTCCCAATTTTGGATTTTGGATTTTGGATTTTGGATTAGAGAGAAAGAGAAGAGAGGAAGCGGGGCACAGGGGCATAAGGGAAAATGGAGAATATTGGTCTGTTCTCTTCTCAATCTAAAATCTAAAATCTAAAACCGGGAGATTTTCCGAATTAGCATACAGTGTATACATATTTCCGCAACTGGAGGCTAGATGGGACATGGGTGCGAATTCATGACCGACTCAGAGATTGGGCGATCGCTACGGCGCAAAAGAGCCAAATATGTGTAAATTGACCAAATACGCACAAAATATCACTTAAACCATTAATAACGACGCGACTAATGCGTGCTGGGAGCAGCACTGCCATAAGAAAAGTATAAGTTACCTACCTATCCAACGGATCTCCATCGGCGTTGCTGAATTGTGGGGTGATTTTACCCCATCTAAAACCAAGCACCAGCAGTTCTAGCTCTCAA
>Ga0209611_10009772_pt1 | contig 14377 bp, 7 predicted proteins | sample S1TSphgellanicum_3_FD_187693 | JGI IMG/M metagenome (GOLD analysis project Ga0209611, IMG submission 187693) | Host-associated microbial communities from peat moss isolated from Minnesota, USA - S1T2_Fc - Sphagnum magellanicum MG (SPAdes) (version 2) | ecosystem: Host-associated > Plants > Peat... | reverse complement strand
TAAATCTAATCATATTTGATGTGTATGTACCATGTGCATTAAAAATTGATATGACATGGCATGATGCAAATTGCTTGATACTTTGAAGACCATTTGTAAACAAACTTAGACATGAAGAAAATGAAAGCTGCAAGTGGAATTTTATTGTTAAATTGAACTTGTTCAAATCATGTACAAATTTTAAGGCTATTTCATGTTATATGCATTAATTTTTTGAAGCATGCTATTAACCCAATTAAAGGTGTTTGAAACAAAAGAACTAATGTCATTAATAGCTTGTTTCTTTTGTTGGTAGTAATGTTGTTTGTCAAGTTAGCTCCAATGTTAGTTTCAAACTAAGATGATTTGTTTTAAAATCCATATGGCCATCTAGTAGATTATCTAATCAATTGCAACATGTATGACAAATCAACATATAATCAATTATTTATGATTTTTCATACCATACCCACCACTCATAACTAACAATTTTTGTTGAAATACTTAATTTTTTCACCAAAAGAGGTTTCAAACCCGCATTTTTAATATTTCAAAATTTCACCATTCAAAGATAAGTATACAAGGTGCATTAATGTTTTATAATAGACAATTGTAGACATCTAGTCTAGTTAGTTCAATCATTCCTTTGCAAATAATTAAAATTTTGATCCTAAATATTTTTGATAGAGGTATTTTAAATTTTACTTTATTTTCCTTGGTTTCCATTTTAAGAATTATTTAATGCCAAACCATGGAGGTGAGTACATCACACAAATGGTTGTATAATGCATGATGACATTAACCTATGCAACTTTTTAATCAAATCTCTTTGATCAATTGTAAGTTTGTTTGGTAAAATTATGTTCATGAATTGTAATACTTTTCCAACCTCCCATTACACTCAAATAACTATAGCACACAAAATAACTTTGTCACATGAAAAAAAAAAATCTTTCAAAGTTCCATATAAACCCATAATATTAATATAGCTTTGAATATGATATTATTAGCTACGAAATGGACAAATAAACTTTAGATTATGGGGCAATGATGAACCCCTAGATTATTAATGGATTTTATTTGGATTAGAATTAGAATATTTGAAATTTAGAATGTGTTCCCTAAGTCTTCACAATTAAGTTCAAATGGCAAGGACTTTGAGACTTCAAAATGGCATATGCTTCACAAGACATGTGAACCCTTCATTTGCACATAGCAAACAAGAAAAGGAGGTAGTGTCATTTGAACCAAAACGAAATCTCATCACAAATTCAACATGGATTAATTATTATAGGATGCACTACTCTTGGTTTCACATTTATTTATGTAGGAATCCATAGGGATTAAATTAGAATGAGAATAAAAAAAGTCCCAATAGGTAAATGTATGGTATAATGTAAACAATTTTAGGCAAAATGAGAATTATGTATAATTTCAAAATAGTAAAGAATGATAGTTGATTAACTTTGAATTCATTTTTAAATCACATTTAGTTGATTTGAACCTTGGAAATGAAATAATTTATATGAACCTTAAATTTGCAATTGATTCATAATTGTGTTTTTGTAAATATACACCAATGATTTTATAGGAGTTGCTCAAAATGCCTTATTTGGCAACAATATATCATTTTTCATAATTTTAAATTTTCGTTTTATTTTTGTAAAATGGTAAAAACAACACCTAGCTTATTTACATTTTCAAAAAAATAAATTACACCATAAAACAATCATAAACATCAACATTATTAAGTAATAATCTATTACTAAATATTTAAATGTAATCTTATTTGAACTCTATGATTTTATGACAAATTAAATTTTTTTATGAAAATGATTTTTTTTTTTATGGATGTCTGTTTGTATATACAAAATTTGATTGAAAAATTCTTATGAAAACTATTATTTCTTAATAAATTAACTTTGTTGTTAATGTTCTTTTGTGACAAGGTCCTACAAGTAAATATATATATTTCAATTGAAATTTGAATCATTGATATAATGCCACCAATTTCACAATATAATGATAGATTAACTACAAACTATTTTTAATTGCACAATTTGGGTGCATTTGCAATTAAAAGATCCAAAAAAGATGTCAGATGAGCTTTTTAAAAAAAACAAGTTCGAAAAAATATTTATGTTTAACCATTTAAAACCATGGAAATCATGGCAAGTTGATATTTTCTCATTCATATGACTATCTAAAAATTTAAAATAAAAATTCATTTGATAAAATTTTAAATTTAAATTTGACTTAGGACCTTTGAAAGTGAACACCTATTGTATCAAATTGAATCAATTTTGCAAAGGACCATCAAAAGAATTCATATAATATAAAAAAATTGATGGGAAAAAAGTAAGAAAATAAAGCCTTATTTTCATACCCAAAAATATGTGAAATTCTAAAACTTTAAAAATTCAAAGAACTTTCCAAAATTTTAAAACTTCAAAAATCCTTTACCACATATAAATGTGGTATAATGTATATGGTGTTTTAAGAATAATTATAATTTATTATACAAGAAAACATAAAAATTTTAAAAAATCAATTTTTGGTTATGATTTGAAATTATTATCATTTTAAAAGATGAAACACATAATTTACAAGGAATTGATTTATTTTCAAAAATTCGTATTTATTCAAAAATACAAACAAAAAAAATTGTCATTACCTAAACAATTATATGCATTTTTCACAAAAATTTGCAAAAAAAAAATTCAAAATTCATTCGTATGAAGAAAAAAAAATTGGAAAAAAAGACACGCAATCTTTTTTTGAAGTAATGTTGTTGGGTCATTTTATCTTGTTTTGTGCCCATTTACCACTACCAAACCACATCAAATTCTACTACTTTGAAAATTGTAACCTTGTGACAAATTTTAATCTACACCATTCCATGGATTTATTCCAATATTTCAAAAATTCCATTCCTAAATATACTAATGTTACTTTATAGCTCTTGTCAAGTCAAGCTCCCAATTTCAACACAAAGATTTCATGTGCATTGTGTTTTCAACGATCAAATATCTAGTAGAGAACATGAAATTGTTTTCTTCAGTGGGGGCATGCAACCCTCAATATCTTATGATTATTTTGATAACTTTCAAAAGGCATCAAGCGGACTTACTTTTGACAATATTTCAAACTTCAATCATATTTTGACCAATAATCCTAACAATGTGTGTTTGTAGTTTTGATAGTGTTTCCTTTTGATTTTCTCATGTTTTTTCTTTTGTTTAAGATAATGTTTTGTCATAACTTTGGTAACCAACTATTTGTGATCAATGACAAAGAGTTAAGAAGAAGCTTTCTTTTAAATGTATGTTTTAAATCTAACATGGAGTTTAAACCTTGTAACATGCACCTTCAACAACATTCAAATCAATGGACTTTTTTTATTAAAAATAATTGCAATGAAAATGAACAAGAGATGAAACCACAATACATGAATCCTTGGAAACTTGAAAGGTCAAAGATCTAAATATGTTAAGTGAATACCTTGATAACTTGAATGCAAATTTTTCACCTTGTTCAAAAGTAATGGAGATTTGGTGATGAACAATACCCAGTAAAATAATATTTTATTTGATTATGTAGTGGGTGCCAATTCATTTATTTATTTATTTATCAACATGCACTTTGACATGAAACATAATACTTTTTGATTTTTTTTGTTTGCACTATAAATAGATTTAATATTTTCAGTAGGAATGAGGATGTCAACTATTTTTCATCCACTTTGACAAACTTCAAAGGGTAGTGGATTGTAGTATGACACGTGGATGATTCCATATTGACCTTGTGTGAAAATTTAATGTTTACACAATAATATTTGTCAAAACATTTGCAATTTTAGTATTGCATTCTCCACCAAAGTTTGAGGCCATATTATCAACCAAGTAGAGCATATTCTACAAGTGCATGAATGAAGAAGAAAAGATGGAAGAGTATGCTAATAACCAATGCTTATAACCTTTAGGTTTTCACAATTTTTGCACTAAGCAACTCAAACTTTTGAAATTTCAACACTTTGGGCAATGAATTTTTCAAAATATTAACAATATAAAAAATAATTTAATTTCTTCCAACTCATATCTTACTAGTAGTAGAGTGGACGGATTGGGAAGAATCTTGATGCGATCACATAATGTCAAACCATGGAAAAATTTAGTGGGTACAAAAAGGAAGGGTGGATGAATAAGGATATTGCTTTTCATCACATGGGGTGGATCGATGAAAAATATTAGTATGTTCATTCCTAGACAATGCAACTTGCAAGCTTGCCTTGCTTTTGTTCACAATCTTGTTTTCTAAGTGAATTGTAGTTGACGAAAAACAACAAATTGTTCTCGTGTGTCAATCTTAAAAGAAAACAAATGAACTTCTCAATAGTTCCCAAGAAAACTTTGGCTACCGTAGTGAAGGATAGCTTCAAGTTTCAACCCATGTTTGTTGAATAATTTTTTTTTGAAAATTTCAACATTTCTATGAAAAATGTTTGTAGAAATGTTGAAAAATCACACCTTTAGACTCAAAGTAGAGAATATGACTTTTCGTATAGCCATAGGCCTTCAGAATTGAAGGTTGGATTATTTACATATTATGATAATGTCAAATTTATGATAAACACCATATATCATTTATACAAAAATGAATGGAAATCACAAAGTTTATGTCATGAATGCGTAATAATGAACCACAACTTTGTCAAAATATGCCTTAATCAACAACAAAAAAAGAAGTGTCACAATTGATGTAAAGTAGACCTTGTTATATTGTAGTGTTAATATTGTTGTTGAAAGGCTACTTACCAAATTTGGAGGGCAATGTGCGCATCCCGCACATTCACATTTTCAACTTTTTATTTACTAAAAAGTCCTTTTTCTATATATAATAGCTCTCAATTCTTTGGGAAGAGAGTCAAGAGAAGTTCAAGCCTCAAGTTGCCTCCCTACAAAGGCCCAGCAACAAGTGAGTGTCACATGAAAAGGAAAGGAGATATATGTTTTCAGCTTTTTGAGGTTACCTAAACCATTTGACATTAAATAATTATTTTATTTTATTTTTTCTTTTGACATTTCATGGTAACATGAACATGAATATTCAAGAGGGAAAATTGGAATATTTGAGTGTTGCAAATTGCACACGACAAATAAGGCTTCTAATTCTCTTTGTATGTGGGCCCAAATCTTCTTAAAAACATTCGAATCCTTTTGAAGGGAGACCCTTCTTGTTGTTGTGTGTACCTATACCTTACCCTAAGGTCAGTTTTGTCATTAAATAATCCTCAAAATAGTGAAATGAAAATTTGTGAAAATATGAAGTCGACATGTTGAAAATCATCATAATTATCATAGGTTATATTTGAATAATTTCACTACTCATTTCACAATATTATAGTAGATGATGGGGGATGATGGGAGCTTTTTTTTTCCCCAAATAAATCCTTTGTACCCTTTGCACTAGGTTTTTTTTTTTTGTTGTTGTTGTTGCCGAGGTGTAAAATTTAGCCACCAAAAAAAACACTAGTGTAGGTATCCTCTTAGGGAGGTGGTATTAGCCCAAGCCAAAAATCTTGACCAATGGTGACTTTGGAGCTTTTTTTTTCCCTTGGCAAAGGAATCCTTTGTACCATTGGCACTCTATCCTTTTGTTGTTGTCCTCGAGGTGTGAAATTTAGCCACCAAAAAAAAAAACAATGCTATTGATGCATACACACCGATAAAAGGATTGGGAGGTGGTGTTAACCCAAGCCAAAAATTGTGAGCATCGATGACTTTGGAGCCTTTTTGCTCCCAAAAGAAATCCTTTGTGGGGGCGAACACATGTCCATCACGTAATTGCTTAATTTTGAAAATTCCATGTCAAAAAAAATTAAAATCCTGAATATTTTGAATTACACACTCTCTATTTTCCTTCTCAAATTATTTTCTTTGGGAATTTTTATTTTTATTTTTTAAATCATCATTTTCTACAAATAATATAGTTAGCATTGAGTTTGTCAAGGTACTATGGATGGGTAGTACACACATCTCCACAAGTTCTTAAACAATGACAGAATGTTGGTAGGAGTGGGTGGACACAATTTAGGTCTAGTATGATTTTAGGGCCACAATGAACGAACACTCACAAGTGCACCATGATGGATGAATGAATGGATGAATGGTGGATGGACAGAAAACTCTTTTCATTCAGTTCCAGTTCCCTTTCTAGGTTAGCACCGACCTATTATATTATATGTATACCAAGCATTTACATTCATCTACTTACCTAGTAGCCACCTATTATACTTTCTACCTTCTTACTTACATGAGTTAAATATACTTTACAAGATAGGTCACCGAGGTGAAACCTGATGCCAACTCAATTTGTGTTCATCCACAACTGAGTTATAATGGGCTTCCAATGGACAGTGTGCTGGTGGCTATTGGTTTCACTCAATTTGAGGCACTCAACTTCAAACCTGCTTCTTTTAGCAAGAGAAGTTGGGCCATGAATACATGGCCCGAGGCAATGCCCAAAACTCGCATATCAAGGCAAAAAAATCCATGAATTTGCACATGGAAAGTGCTTTGTTTTTCCTTTTAAAAATTATTATCGAACAAGATCTATGTTTGCCTTTATGTCAAGTTTGTGGTGAAGTTTTCTTCCACAATTTAGGGGAGTGATATTGTGGGGGAGAGAGAAAGAGAGAGAGAGAGAGAGAGAGGATCAAATGATACCTATTTATGCATGTAGGTTGTAACTCTAACTATTATTTCCCTAACTTCTCATGTGGTTTGGACCATTATGTGTTGTGAACTTTAGAGGTGTCATGTTGCATCAAAAGGCATATGAAGATAATATTATGCATTAAAATGGTTTTGGGTATGATGGGTTGCATGTATTTTATCTAGCCATCCATTTGAAAGTTTAACTAGATTGTATTGGATGAGGTCTAGATTGTCATCTACATTACTAGGTTCTCATCAACTATCTAAGTTTATCATGGTTGCCATGATTTAACCCTAAGTTTATGACACTTATCATGATTTTCAAAGACTTTGGGCTCTATTAGGGGGTTCACTCATTTATGTCTACTTGTGACATCCATAAAACAAGAAGGAATGAACATTTTCACTTGAAGAACAACGCAAATAGTTGTGGCAACATGGTCTTCAAAAGAGCAATTAATTATCTAAAATTTCCATTTGAAAGGAAAATGATAAAAAAAATTGAATTCAATATATAAAAAAAAGAAAAATCCACAACAATCGGTGATTTTTAAAAAATAGTCTAAGATAATTCCCCAGTTAAAATTTAAAGAAAAGAAAACTTATATGAACACTACTAGTAAGAACCTTGGTTTGACATTTAAAACTTCATCTCGTAACTAAAAAGACTCTTATATGTATTAATTGTGGTTAGTTTCAAATTCTTGACAAGGAGTAGACTTTGTAAATTTTTTCCAATTTGTGAGCCCATGTGGTGTCATTGGTATGCTTCTATTATTTGATACCTATATGCATATTATTATGAATTGGTGAGAAAATAGATGATTATGTATGACTTCATGGTTCATAGTATTTCATGGGTCACAACAACATCACTTTTTTTAAACAAAAAACCAAGCACAATTCATACAAATTTTAAAATGAAAGTTGGGTATTCAACAAACTTTTTTTTCCCCTAGGCTAGTTAATTTATTGAGACAACACAAATTATGGCTTTCAAGGACTCAAAGATGGCCATGTTGTCTCCAAAGTCCTAGGCACATGAATTTTTGTTGATAGAAAAAGAATTGTCCCTTTTGTGCATTGACTTCTTGTGTTTGGGCCCTTTTGGACAAATTTGGGTTTGTATAAAAATTTGCTTTTGGTGATTATTTTTGCCTTATTTGCCATTTTCAACCTCACATTTAAATCTTCACTTCAAAGTTGACTAGTTACAAAATTTCCAACCTCAATAATATGTTAGACATCATGTTTTTCATCCATATTGTCATTCATAATTGCTAGCCCAATTAGGTAATCCTCCAAGAAAATAAGAAAAATCCAAAATTGGGTAAAGGAAATTTTGTGGGTACAAATTCACTTCGTAGAAAATTAATTTCTTATGCTCAAATGTTTGCATATTTAATAGATGAAAACATCCTCTTGACACTTTGACAAAAGAAAGCTTAAATATTTTTAAATAAAAGTTTGTAGTTATGACCAAAATTGGCATGAATGAAGACTTTTTCCTTAGAACTAAATACTAACCTTTTAAGAAAGTGAGTTGTGTTAAAGGTGGAAGGGACCTCAACATTGCTTCAAGGTTTAGATAGATAGAGAATTAAAAGCTTTGAGCTGTTAAATAATATTTTTAAAAATGGAACAAATGCACTAGGGCACAAGCATGATAAAATAAACAAAAAATTCATTTGCTCAAAATTTAGTTTACAACTTTTAGCATAAACGTAAAAAAGTAGATTTCTGAAAAAATTTAGTATCATAAAAGTAAGTAATAAGGAGCTTTGAACCTAGTGGAGTCAATACAATGTTCAAAATTACTTTTACATTAAAATTTTCATATATTATGATTATAAAATGCACAATTTGAAAACACACAATTATTTTTTATGTCTTTATTAATTCAAAAATAATAAAAAAATCTATATTTCATCGACTTGCAACCTACTTGGTAAAAGTCAAATAGCTTTGCAAGTAGATGCATTTAAAAAAGACTTACTTGAATGAATATTAAAGATGTGTTTTGTTAATTTATATTAACAAAAGTAAAAACTATATGTTATTCAATGAATTAACATAATATTTTTACTTTCAAGACATTAAAGTCAATTTATGGCTACTTGTCATTTTTTATGACAAGGAACACAAATTGTTTATTTTACCATGCTTATGCCCACTAGGGGTGACTGCATTTCTTGAAATTGCAAATCAAATTGAAAATCATGTGATTTTTGCAAGTTTTGCCAAATTGTTATCACACACATAATGTAACAATAAAAAGTGAAATCATATTTTTTTGAATAAATTTAACCTGCAAAAATTTAAACAAATACATTTGTTTTGAACTGACATCATTTTGGTAAAAATGACCACATGCAGTTGTTTTGTTTTTACTAGCATCAAGCACTTGGAAAAAATTAGTACTGTATGTCAAGGGCACCTTATATTGATGTATCTCGCTCCTAAAAATGGGAGGGATATTATGCCTCCTCCTCAAGTGTGGAAGTGAATTATGCCTACTTATAGGTGTAAGAACGCTCCCAATATTGAGAAGTAGGCATAAGAACCCCCCCATTCATATGCCTTGTGCTTTACAATAAGTAAAGCCCATGGGTGAGGCGCATTCCCGAAATGTGAGGTTGGACTTGACTATTGTCTTGTCCTAGGACCCTTATTTTGAGAAGGCCCCCACCCTAGGGCTTTACCCTACACTCAATATTGCTGCAAAGCACTTTGATTTTAACCACTTCTTTTTTGTTAAAGGAAATCTCAAGATTTTTTTTTTAATTGCATAAATTTCAATTTGTGATTCGAAGGACCAACTAGAAGGTGGAGGCATTGGCTCCCCATATATGGCTTCATTATTCCCCTTCTCATTCATTTCCGTTGCCTAATTACTTCCCTTCCTACTTCAATATTTATCAATCATCAAGCCTACCATGTCATTAATTAGTCTAAGGATTGATTTCATCTTTGAACAAGTTTTGACCCGGTTATCAACCTAGTTACCAATTCCATTATTAATAACCTACCAGTTGATTATTGATTTTTTTATAATCGATTAATAAACTAACTGACTCTTATTCAATTCAAAAATCTAATAACCTACACAGAACCTACCTGGATGATCTAGTTATCATATGGGTAGGTTATCAATCCCAAAACACTAAACAATTTTATGAGAAAACCAAAAAAAAACAGAAAATAAATTTTAACTTTGTAAAAACCCTATAACCGGTTAATAACCAGCAAGATAATCAATGGTTATCACCTAGTTATTTGATAACCTAGCCTATGCATAACTAGAGATTATTACTGAAAAAAATTTGATGACTTAATTGGCACTTCTATTTATTTATTTATTTATTTATTGATAGCACCCCCAAAAAAACCTACCTGGTGGTTATGAAGAAAAATCAATAACCAGCCAGCACTGGTACAAACCAGAGTTCTGTTTTTTTTGTTTTCAAATTTTCATCAAAAGGCTTAAAAAAAAGGGGGTAGCTGTGAGTTGTAAACAAGGAAAACTTCTGAAAACAGTGGGTCCATTTGCCAAATCTGTCTCAGTTGTTGATAGCCATAGATGAACCCGCACCCACCAGAGCACCATCCAATGGATGCCCGCTGTTACTCAGTTGTGGATGAACCTCAACTGAGTTAATATTTAGTTTCACCTGTGGTAACCAATTTCATAGGAAATAGGTCTCATATATAGGTAGATAGGTAGGAAAACAGGTAATTACTAGGTAAGTAGATGGTTTATACATAGGTAAAGGCTGTTTTTGCTACATACTTACTAACAACCTGCTTGTGGGTTGTTAGTAGGTATGTCAAAAAAAAAAGCAACTGAGCTAACCACCGTGGTTAGCTAGGGGACTGGAGCTCAACAGAAAATTGTTTCCTCATCACTTCCCATTCATCCTTCATGGTGGGCTGGTGGGTGATGGTTCACTATGGCCATCATGGCTGGAGATGTAGGAGCCAAATCCTTCTCTCCAAACAAAGGGGGTTGGCATTGGAATTTGAGCTACTTAAGGTATGTTCACACCTCTTGTTAAAGCAATGGTAATTGCTTTTCAAGAAAATGTTAAAATACTAGCATACTCACTTGATGTTATGGTTACCATTAAAGATGATGTGGCATCTGACATGGCGCTCAATTGCAACACATTGTTAACAAAAGAGGTAAACTATTAGACAATGGTAAAATGTCACTGAAGTAAATAAAAAATGAACTATCCAAGAATGTTAAATTGTTTGGCCCAAAATTGACCATGTAAGTTTGTGGCACGTTAAAAGTTTCAAAAACTTTTATTGCATGTGAAATCCAAGCACCATCACCAAAGCTTCTTAACAAAGCTCCAATGTAACTACAACCTGACTACATGTATGCCATCATCGAAGCTTCTCAGCAAAGCTCCAATGGATCTATAACATGAATGCACATATGTCATCATTGGAGCTTCCTAATTGCAACATGATTGCATGTACGCCATCGTCAGAGTTTCCTAACTACAACACAACTACAAGAACACCATCACCAAAACTGCCTAACTACAAAACAACTACAAGAATGCCATTGCCGGAGCTTCTTGAGTGTAACGCGTATGCACATACACCATCGCCAAAATTTTCTTACTACAACATCGCTTTTGCAAATGGATCAAGAAAGTGCAAATAGGTTCTTGGCACACAAAAATGCAAAGAATCCAAGTACTTAGAAATTTCAAGTTCATTAAGTTTAGTCAATTTCATCAACATCAATTTAGATTCAATAACACAAAATAACATATGTAGAAGCTTTGGAAATTCATGCATTTGAAAAAGAGAATGCAGAAACACGACCAAATTGTAGAGGTAGACCACAAGGTAGAAAGGGTAGGATCCAAATGAGGTCAAAGAGTGTTATTGCTCTTAAAGCAAAGTCTAAACCCACTTACAAATTAAACAACACAAAGAAATCTCATTAGCCAAATTGGGAATATTAAAAAGTAATGGCATTAATTCAAGTAAAGCGAAAAGAATACATTACAGGATTGGATGTGGTTGATTTGAAAGATCAATTTGAAAGTGCAAGTTGTAAATGACGAAAGATTACAAAGGTCACGACCTTAGCCTTGGGCTCACGACCAAAGCAAGGGCATGGAAAGGTGCAGATTGGGAATGCAACCAGGAGTCACATTCACATTCCCACACTAGTAGAAATCAGCCAAAATGTAACCACTCCATTTACGACTACATGCGACTTGTAGTCGTTTGCGACTATATTTGAGAATATTTACAACTACAATACCAACTTTCAACTATATTGGTCATTTTCACAACTATGATGCAACAATTAAAAATTTCATCTTATTGGTTGCATTAATTTTAAATTTATTTTCATCCATTAATAAGTTAATATATCCCATTAGTCGTAATAATCACCAAATTAGTTGCATCCTAAAAGTATTCTACAATGACATAGGGGTGTATTTTAATGTATGTACTAAAATTATATATATAATATGCATACATATGTATATTGTTCATATAATGAATTTCAAAATTAATATTTCAACTTTGAATTTTTTTATTCAAATCTGAAAATTGATATTTCAATTATAAAAATTGTTATTTTCATTTTTCAAAAAATATATTAGGATTTGAAACTTGATATTTGAATATGAAAATTGTTATTTCAATTGTTTCAAACATTATTTGAATTTGAAAATTTTGATTTAAATATGATATTTTGAATTTAAATTCAAAAAGATTTATTTGATTTAAAATTTTATTTTATTTTTAAATTCATATTTTCGAATCCAAAAATGAGTATTTTCAATTCAGAAAATTAATAATTGATCATAAAAATGGACATTTTAATTTTGAATATAATTATATGAATATGAAAATTTATATTTCAGCTCTCAAAAAATTTCATTAAAATTTTAAATAATCATTTGATTCGAACCTGAAATTTAAATTCCAAATTATTATTTTGAATTCTCAAAATTAATACTTCAAGTTTGAAAATTAGTAATTCAGTTTTAAAATTAGTAATTGAGTCTAAAAATGGACATTTCAATTTTGAATATTGTTATTTGAATATGAAAATTGACATTTCAATTCTGAAAACAGTTATTTAAATTCAAAAATTTTATTTGATATAAAAATTGATATTTGAATTTTAAATTATTATTTTCCAATCTAAAAATTATTATTTCAATTTAAGAAACTTTATTGAATCTAAAAATCGGCAATTTGATTTTAAATATTTGTATTTGAACTTCAAATTTGATATTTGAATTCTGAAGTTTTAAATTTAATTTTTAAAAACTTATTTGACTTGAAAGTTGAAATTTGAATTCCAAATTATTATTTTGGATTCTCAAAATTAATAATTCAATTCATAAAACTACTAATTGAGTCTTAAAATGGACATTTTAATTTTAAATATTATTATTTGAATCTGAAATTAACAATTCAATTCTAAAATTTGTTATTTAACTTCAAAGAACTTATTTGATCTGAAAATTGATATTTGAATTCTGAATTACTATTTTGGAATTTTAAATTTATATTTTAATTCAAAAAATCATTGATTGAGTTTCAGGGGTTTTTTCTACTAGTGTTATCCATAATAAATCACTTTTATACATAATTATAAATGATTATGTTTATTAAATCTAATTGACACTAAATAATTATTGTTATAACATAGATTTGTATATTATATAATTTATATTTTCATATTACAAGTAATTAATTAATTAAATTAATGTGACATTACTTTAAAATCATTGTAATTACTTCAGATAAGAATTAATTAGTATCTGCAGAAGTTTTTTGTAATTGAACATAATTATTCACACTCTTTAATTTATAATTTCAAACTTAAATTAAAAATTTGGAAAAATTATAGAGTAGTTAAAATAATTATTTTATTGATTTTAATTTCACGAATTATTATATAATAATATTATCTTCAAAAATTCTGTGATTAATCATCTATGATAAATATTTTATAGTAATTTTACAGTAATTATGAAAATTAATGTTATGTTTAACAAATTATTTTATTTATAGTTAATAATTACCAAAAGAAAAAAATTATTTGACCTATAATAATTTTTACAACAATATGTAATTATATAGTAAGTAATGTAATTAGTTGAATAATATTTTTTTTAAAATTCATGTAAGAATTTACTTTCAAATAACAATTGTTAATTAATTACTTATATTTTTTTAAATTTAAATATTTAATTTTAAAATTATAGTCATTAATTTAGTTTTACATTAATTATATTATATATAATTCGATCAGATTCTTAAAAATTAATAAAATATCTTTAAATAATTTAATTAATTAATTAATTATGAGTTATGTATTATAACTTGTGAATAACTAGATAGCTAGTTTATTAATATTAAGAAGTTATTGCTTATTTAAGTAATTGATAATGAATATTAAATATTTGTAATGCATAGTTTATAATTTAAATATATGTAAATTTAATCATTATTAACTTAATGATTATCTAATTATTTAGTACTTAAATTGTTTTAAAATCTAAAAACTATGAAAGTAAGAATGAAGAAAATTTTGGAATTACAACTTAGTTTGTAAGGAAGTTGTAACTTCAAAACTTATCCCATATTGTTTGTTCTTCATTCCTATTTTGAACATTATATAAACAAGG
>Ga0209611_10009771_pt1 | contig 14377 bp, 13 predicted proteins | sample S1TSphgellanicum_3_FD_187693 | JGI IMG/M metagenome (GOLD analysis project Ga0209611, IMG submission 187693) | Host-associated microbial communities from peat moss isolated from Minnesota, USA - S1T2_Fc - Sphagnum magellanicum MG (SPAdes) (version 2) | ecosystem: Host-associated > Plants > Peat... | reverse complement strand
GGGGGGGGGGGGGGGGGGGGGGGGGGGGAAGGGAAGGTTTTTATATCTGCCTCTGGTGCAGTGGGAGAGGGATGCGATCCAACCGTCATTCTTACCCTTCGGACGGTTGCAATGTTTTGTGGAGATGGTTTGTACACGAAAATCGTGGTGGTCCAACCCCGTCACAGACTGACACCGGTCGCCCGCTGCTTCACCGGCCTCTCCCTCCCCCACCCCCCAAAACCCCCGTCAGACAAACAGACGGACGGACGAAGTGAATTAATATATAAGATTCTTAAGCCAATGAAACCCCGACAATTTTGGTGGAATTGAAACCATTTTCTAATAATGATGAAAAGTGATGATTTAGAATGATTTGTGAGAATTTTTAAGAAACTTGCAAAGGTTGTGTGAAAAGATTAAAAGATAAGACTCAAATTGAATTGTGAAGGATTTAAAAGAGTAAAAAATATGATTGAAAAATAAGATTAGAAAGGACTAACAAGGGACTTGAAAAAGTAAGAAATAGCATTGAAAAATGAGACCAAAAGGACTAGTGAAGGACTCAAAAATGAATTTCAAGGATTGATACATAGGATTAAAAGACATGACTAATAAATAAGACCAAAAAATAAGACAAAAAAATAGGAATGAAAAGTAGGACAAAAAATTAGGACTTGAAAATTGATTTTGAAGAACTACAAATTTGGATTTGAAGTGGCTTGGAAAAAAAGAATTAATGAAATTTTAATGGATAAAATGTTCTATTTGAAAACTTGGCTTTTTAAAGATGTTAAACAAACAAATGACATTTCACAAAAAAAAAACTAAAAAACTAAATTTGTACAAAAAATTATGACACATATATGTGTATGTACGTAAATATAAAGTAGAAGGAAATAATTAAAATTAAAACTTTAAAAAAATTGTGATTCATATTTGTGGAACATGAAGGAAATAAAAAATTTAAAGTTTTAAAAGGCTCATGATTCAACATCATGTTCATCAATTAACTTCCATTTGCCTTTGTCATCAACTTGAGGAATTTTAGAAAACAAACTAAGCTCAAAATTTAAGATATTGTGTTGAAGAAGTGTTATGCTCAAAACAAGGATCCCAATGGTTTTCGAATCTAATGGGAGTCAACCAAAAATTGCTTTCTAAATGAACAATTCAAAGAAATTGACTTTGGTCCCTTTTGGGATATTTAAGGAATTGTTGTTCTTTCACTTGAATGATTGTTTCCAACCATTGACCTTCAATGAATATTGTTGTGAACTAGTTATGGAATGCGAATTTATCTTGAAGAGACCCAACTTTTTGCATTTATTGGATTGATTGGCATGCATTATGATATGAATCCATAATAGATGGCAAAATAACATTGGCTAATCAATAAGTTTTGTAAACGCTTTTGAAATTGAAGCAACATGTTTTACAACTGATAGTTTTTCGATAACTTGCAAGAGTTTTTTACGCAAATATATTAGACATAGGTCCACTACACAAGGGTGGAGTAATTGCATTGTTTCAATGTGATTATGTGAATTCAATAGATATTGTTTTCATTCATCATCTACTATTGTTGTCACAATTGTGTAAGGTTTGGTTAACAAGTAATGATTTCCACAACTAATAACAACAATGTTTGTGAATAAGATCATTACACAATTGCTTATAGTAAAAGCTTGATAGACCAATTGGTATTCATGGTAAAATGTTATGTGAATGTTATAATGTCATGGTCTTATTTTATCAAGCCACCTAAACCAAAATATATCGACCTTAATTAAATTCATTTGTGATACCCAAAACCACAACAAAAAGAGTTGGAGAGGACCATGATTCTTGAAACAAACTTGAGAGCTTTTTAATGTTGTGTTCATGGTACAACATAGGAACAAGCAAAGGATCAAAAGGGGCAATATTAACAATAGTAATGGTAGAATGCATTTTGATGATATGTGGCATGTAATGTTTCTTGAAAATCCTTTTGCTGATTTTGGATAACATAAAAGTTTTCACTCTTATGTACAAACCATGTTTCATCTTTCCTCATGTTGTTCCACAAACAAAGACGAAAGACTAATAATGATAGTGGTAAAACCCTCACGATCTAGCACATCACAATGTCAACAAACAAAAGTTGTGTTTTATTTTGGACCTTTGTCATAAGTTCCATACCTACTCGTGATTTATTTTTTAAGAGCCAGATCTTTTGCATTTTTGTCTAAGTTGTGAATTGAAATGACAAACTTTGTTATTGTTCAAAGATTGTGACCTTTAATAGAATTAGAAGCCATTTGAAACTAGAAAAACATAACTTTTACAAAGTTCCTTATGTGATTTGAATTCTACATGTATGTTAATGCCCTTCCAAAAATTGAATATTATGTAACCATCATTTGCTTATGTGCATGAAAAAATAAAATAAGTTTATCAAACACAAATCACTTTCCAAAGTACAAAAGTAATGTGCATAAAATAGGAATTTTTTAATATACTAAGAACAAAGGGTTGATAGATGGTCGATCATGTTGCCATAAAGTTTTTAATTGATAAACTCATAATAGGCCACTTTCGTGGTTGCTTACCACTCAATATTTTATGTTTTTTGAATTATGTGTTGTAGTCCAAGTCGTGAAAATGAAAAACAAAAAAACCAAGATCTAACTTTTTAATATGATATTTAGAGAAAACGAAAATTTACCAAGTTTAATTATTTAAGGATACATCCATATTCATCATAATGTGTGAAATTGCTTAACATCTAAAACATTTATGATTAAAAAATCAAAATCATACGATTAGGGCTTCTTTAAATTACTCAAGTAGATCCATTAGCAAGGATCGTTATCATTAATTAACATTAAATGGCAAGTGCCCTAGGTGGGTTGTAGTATTTTTACAAAAGTGTCGTTACAAGTGGTGACCTAGAAAATGCCTAGGTCTAGATGTGGCTAGCTTTTTAAACATCAAAAAATGGCAAAAAAAATCTTTAAAAGTCACAAAAATTTGATGGGTTTTTTCACTTTTTGAAAATAATATGCAAAGTTGCAAAAATTTGTCAAAAAAACATTGCATATGATATGGATTAGAACTTTTGAATTAATTGAAAATAAACAAAAGAATTTTGTTAACATTTTATTTTTTTGGCAAGTACAGATATCAACTTTAGAAGGTTTTATAAATAACCTCAAATCCAAAGAAAGGGCCTTCATTTAAAAACATCCATGAACTTTTTTAGGTTCCAAAAATCCCAAACCAAATAACCTAAATCTCCTAATGAAAAATATTGCAATATTGGCAATTGAAATTCCAAAATACTATTACTAAGTACTTATCATTTTTTCCATCTTAATGGTTTTTTTTTGTAACACGCCCTTTTGATGGCATGTTATTTCCATGATTTCTAGTGTAATTTTTCAAAGATGTGAAGTCACATTTATCTTGTCGCAACCTTAGCCGTGGGCTCATGACCAAGGCAAGGGCTTGCAAGGTTGCGGGCCAAGAAGGAAGCCATGAGTAAAGGAAAGTGTGAGGGAATGAACCCTCACACTCCCAAAGGACCTTCCACTTCGGGAGTTGGAGTCCCAGTGGACTCCTGAATGTTCAAAGAGTGATTGCAAGGGCCAAAATCCAATGGCTCGAAGAGTTTTTCATACCATTTGAAAGCTATTGAAACAAAGATGTTTAAAATGGGTTTGCATCACCCATTTGGACATTTGAAACACGTTATGGCCAAAAGAGGGGCCGGGAATCAAATTGGCAATTTGACTCCCAATCACTAAAAGTCGGGAATTATCCCTTTCCTTGCATGAAGGTGGCATGCGATATACCATTGGAAAGCTCTTGACAAAGGCTATAACTTTGTTCTAGACCTCATCTGAATCAGAGATTTTCATACAAAGTTATGGGGCCCCAAAGTCGCGGGAATCCCAACTTTGGCAATTTCAGGATTCCCACTCGGGAATCCCGGGACAAAAAATCATTTGGATGTGGGCCTCGTGGAGAAGCATAGAGTATAATATAAGGGGGAAAGTGGTGGCTTCCCCCAAGTCCACGCCGTGGTGATTCTTGTGAGTCTGAGTTTGCCCGTGGCTCATCTTAGCACCAAAAGTGTTCCAATTATGCACTAACCACCTTGTGTTGGTTTTGTGCAAGTTTTGTGTGAGTAGTTGATGCTTGTCACTCTTCCTAGTCCTATCCCGGAGCTCTAACATGCCCCTCTACTTCTCAAAGTGCTGCGAGCCTGGGAACATGCCCCAACTCCTTGCTTTTTCACTATCTTCAGTTTGGATTCACATTTGAGTCCATTAAGGAGCTTGGGGGTGCATCATATCCATATTTTTGTGAACTTGCATTTTTTCTCTATATAGTTGTGGAATTACAAGTTCCATACCTTATGTAGATTCATGTTCATGTGAATAATACACATAAACATGACCATTGGAGTACATGCATGTTGTGTGTATTGTTCACATGAACAATATATGTCATTTTTTGGTATGTAGTTGTAAACTTGTTAATTAAATATATATGTTAAATTAAAATCTTTAAACTTCATTTAATTTTTATGTGCTAGAAACATTCATGTTATTATCGTTCGTTTATTTTAAGGCGCCAAGTTTTCAAGAACAATGTAGTAAAAGCAAATAACATAATACGAAGTAAAATGATCCAAGTTCATGTGGTTTCATTAGCTTGGTAGCTCAAGGGTGTCATTTCATCCCAAAGAGCACCACTTTTCAAATGATGGACTAATGGTCGTTAGGGCCTCCTTGTCTTGGAGGTAAGTTTTCCTTGCCTCCAACATGTTATTAGTTAATTACATGAGTTTTTTTCATGGGTGATCGTGGCATACTTGAAAGCATATACAAGTTCATTCATGTTGATGTTACTTGTCAAGTTTCATAGCCTTGTCACAAAATCATGTGTATTGAAGTTGTTGACCCTTTTTTTTATGACATCTACTTAGTTTACGTTGTTAAGAAGGGAGTTGTAAAGAGTTTGTCCTTGTTATTTGTGTTCAAAGTAATGTGTAGGCTATGAGAGTATGGATTTCAATAACTTTCTAAAAAAATTGTCACTTTTTACAAAGATAAGGTAACATGCCACTTTAGTGGATTGTGGGGTCAAAAAAGCCATTGACAAGTAAAAAGTCACTAAAGTAGATTGTAACTGGCTTTCTTTTCTAGAGGCTTGAAAAAACCTCTTGTAGTTTTGCTCCATTTGGGGAATTTTTGTTTTGTTTACAATGATGGGCAAAAAAAATCACTAATTAAAAGGGTTGCTTATTTATTAGTTTATCACATTAATTACTAGGTATGCAAGGGTTTTGCATGTTTTCAAATCTGAAAAAAAACCATTACCAAGTCAAAAGTAATAAGATGAAATTCATTCGTGGAGGAGGCTACATGGGTAAATTCATTTGTTCACATCTAGTTTTTGGAAACTAGTTTAACATTGATATGTACCCATTGCCACCTTATTAGGAAGGGATTTTAGCTCAAGTTGAAAATGGTGACAAATAATTTTGGAAGTAAAAATTTCATGCATTTTAATTTACATGAAAAGACATATTCTTGTGATACCTACACTAGTGGGTTTAATTTTTTCTTTGGGGGGGGGGGGGGCACATGGGATTTTTTTATGTTCCCAATGTGTGTCAAGGAGGGTTATTGTGAAACCGATAATGTTTGGTATCAAGAGTTGTTAAGACATTATATCGACCCCAAGTTGGGGGGCATCCCCCTAACAAAAGCCCAAAGAGGAAGTGATAAACTTTGGTTCCACATATGGGGAATGTCCCTTGCTTATGGGTTTTGCGCATTGTAAAACATAAGGCAAACTTTATCAAAAGTGTAAACCTTTGTGGAGAATTCTAGTGCCTATTCTTAGTATCACAAGAATAAGCAAAATTCTACCAAATGTGCTGAGCTTTGGAAGTCAAATATTAGTACATTAATTAAATGGAAATTTTATTCTTTTCATATTTTATAGATAAAAATTATAACTTGTGTATTAAAATATTTCGCATTATTTTTTAAAACTCTTGTTTAGTTGGAAGTACATACCTTTAATGATAATTTCAAGTCTTTTCACATAAATTAATTTTAAATTTAGTTGTAATATTTGGTTAATGAACCATTAGTTATTTGGCCTATTTTTAGAACATCCCAAGATGAATATTAGTAAACAAATGACACAATTTGGATCAATTATGAACATTTGTGGGACATCTATTACAAACAATTGAAATGGCATGCATGCTTGCCAAAGTAGTAAAACAATCAAAGCCAAAAATTTAGAACTTGTTTAAACATTGTGAAACAACGCAACCATTGATAATGAAAAAAAATTGAATTTATGAAACTTTTTCACAACTATTGACGTATAAAAAGACAAGACCTAATTGAATTATTAAACCATTTGCAAGCATTTGTGCCTTCTTGTTTGAATAAAAGTATTTTACACCCTTGCCATTAGCTTAAAAGAAAATGGCATAAGGTTTTCTAATAGCCAATGAGATGAACCAACATTCATCCAAGGGATTCCATTTTCCCCTCCAACATGTTGAATTTTTATGATTCCCAATAAGTTTTCATTGTGTTTCTGTAAAGTTTCCAATAGGTCATCAATTCAACATCTCTCCCAAGTTCTTCATGTGTTCCTCAACATGCTCCCAATAACATTTCAATTTGTCCCACATGTTTTGCCTAAAGGGTTTTTTCGTGATGGGCCAATCAAAGATGCCATCATGAAAGAAAAGTAATTGAACTTTGTGGGTCCCCATAACTTCCTCATATGTGTTTCATTTTGAGTGATTTAAAATGTTATGGGAACGTTACCTCAAGCTTTAGAAATCATCTTTCAAGTGCAAAGGAAAAGGATTACTAAAAAATAACAAGAAAATCAAGCTTTCCAACTTATAAAACCTAAATTTTATTAGCAAATTCAATCACTAAAATATTTGTCAAATGCTACATGGCATTTGTGTCTGTAACTCAAATGATGTAATTATGGGTTCAAGTGCACAAAATGTTTGCAACTATCCAAGTATTTTTCTTTATTTCTATGTATTCTTTAATGTGTGGCATGTTTCATGAATGTATGAATGTGATATTATGACACACGTTAGCTTACAAAGTTTTTTATGTTACCAAATGATGTCATAAATAATATTGTGGATGTGTTGCATTCCCAACTCTTCATGGTTCTCACATTCCAATTCAAAGTTTAGTTGAAAGTTGAATCAATATGTGTGCCAATGAAGAAAATGGCCATTCAACAAAACTACTTATTATTCCTTGTTCAATAACACCATCTCCAATGGGCCAAAAGGTGTACAAAGAATCATATATTGTTACAATCCCACCCCAAATCCAACAAAAACAAAAAAAGTCAACCACAAGGGACCAAAAATCAAGTTACCATTGTAAATTAAGTTCTACAAGGTTTTGATGAATTACCATTATGTCGCAACCCTAACCTTGGGCTTGCGACCAAGGCAAGGGCTTGCAAGAGGGTGAGACGAAAAGGAAACCCGGGAGGCACATATTATATTCCCAGGATAGCAAGAGAGTGTGAGAGAATGAACCCTCACACTCCCAAAGCAACTCCCACTTGGGGAGTTGGAGTCCCAAAGGATTCCTGAATATTTAGGGAGTGATTGTAAGGGTCAAAACCCATTGGTTTGAAAAGTTTTTTATATCATTGGAAAGCTATTGAAACAAAGATGCCTAAATGGGCTCGCATCAACCATTTGGACATTTGAAACACAAATTATGGTGAAAAGAAAGGCCGAGAATCAAATTGGCAGTTTGACTCCTGACCACTAAAAGTTGGGAATCGACCCAATTTCCTTGTGTGTAGGTGACGTGCAACATACTGTTGGAAAGTTCTTGACGAGGGCTACAACTTTGCTTCGGACTTCATTGCAATAGGAGGTCTACACATAAAGTTATGGGGCTCCAAAGTTGCGAGAGTCTTGACTTTGGCAATTTCGGGATTGCCACTTGGGAGTCCCGGGACAAAAAGCCATTTAGATGTGGGCCTCATGGAGAGGCACATAGTATACTATAAGGGGAAGGGGGTGGCTTCACTCAAGTCCAGGCCATGGTGAGTCTTGTGAGTCCAAGTTTGTCTGTGGCTTGTCCTAGCACCAAAAGTGTTTCAACTATGCACTAACCAACTTGTTGTTTGGTTTGTGCAGATCCGAGTGAGTGATTAAGTGCTTGTCATTCTCCCTAGTCCCATCTCGGAGCTCCAACACGCCCCTCTACCACCCCCCCCCCCCCCCCCCCCCCCCAAGTGCTATGAGCGAGTGAGCGTGCTTCAACTCCTTGTTTTTCTGCTGTCTTAGTTTGGACTCACATTTGAATCGATTAAGGAGCCTAGGGGTGCGTCACATTCCCTTATGTAACCTATCATTCTATGTTTTAAACTTCAATTTTGCCAAGGACATTTTTAAACAGAAAAAATGTAATAAATCATATGTAAATGATTAGATTGTACAAAAGTAGGAACAAAGTGGTAGAATGGTCAATGAATTAATACACTAATCAAATCAAAACCTTTGGAATGGTGGAGAGAGAAAATGTTATATGATTGAATTCATACTTGTAAGTTATGCCTATTCTTTTGTATTTTAAAACGAATCACATACAATCCCATATAATAATGGATAATGTTTTTCATATGTCAATTATATAACTTTACCAACATTGATTAACATAAAATTCTATTCACCAAACCTTGTATGGCTGAAATCAAGACCCAAGCACACGAACCATCTACATCATGGGTCGTACCAAATCAACTACTTTGTTATTAATAAGTACAATGACTTGGTCCAACCAGTAGCACTATGAGACATAGTGTAAATATGTAGAAATGTTATATACTAGGACCACATGCACCCATTTTTTACTTTGTTGTTCATAAATAATTAAAAAATGTTATATACCAAGACCCATGTGTACCCATTGTTTATATTATTGTTCATAAACATAAATTATGTTCCAACATCACACAAATGAATCCCACTTTCCATAAATGAAAAATAATTTTTCATTTATGCATCATGGCTTTTTACCCTTAAAAGTTAAAAGATAAACATAATTTCCCATCCATTCATCCCATAGGTTTTATCTTGTTATTGAGGTTAGCTTCCATGGATGAACCATAGTTATATCCATTCATTACATTCATCTTTAACAATTTTCATTTCATGCTCACAAATTATGAAAACATAATTTCCCATCCATTCACCACATTCATCCCTAGCATGTTTTGGAGGTTGTTGTGTAGTCTTTGCACCTATTTGACCCCTAGGGACAAAGGCAATAAAAATATCCCTACTTACCTTTGGTGTGAATTCAACTTTATTATGGCTATTTAGGTCTTGGCACACTAAGGTGGTATCAAAAGTGGCGCATGTGGAGTCCATAATTCTACTTTTTTTGAATTTTGAATTCAAATGTTTAATGTTTTGGCAATGTAAAATTGTCCATTTTTAAGTAAGAGGCAAGTGGAATACCTAAAACTTAAACTTACAAGCTTTTAAATTGTGACACATGTCTTAATTTAATTAGCTAGGGGAAAAGTTAGAAGCAAAAACATGTGTTTTTTCAATTTTGATAATTGGCCATTGTTATAAAGTCCATGATTTATTAAAATGGAACAATTGAAAATCTTACGGAATCTTGATAAATTAAAATATTAAACTTACTTGTAAGCCCTTATTTTAACATTACAATACCTTCCCAATCATACTAGGAAAAAAAAAACATTTCACACATGTTTGTTATGTAATAAAATTCCATAAATGTTTTGTGTGGATTATGACAAAAGATGTTACATCACTTTAAAAGTCCACCTTGTAATGAAGTGATGATATTTTATTTTCGAAATTTCAAATTTGATTTTACAAATGTTATAATTAGTTAAATGAATCCCTTCTACAAATTTCAATCATATCCCAACACATATTGTACAAAATTTAAAGGTAAACCCCCCCCCCCCCCCACCAACTGCCTTTGTGACACCAAAAAATGGACACCTTAGTATGCCAAGACCCATTCATGGATACAAGGTACCTACTTTTGCACCCAAATATGCCTTGGCATCATTCCACCATCACCTCCATTCTATTTTCATGCCTCCCTAAACATTTATGCTACTTGCACATGGAAAACCATGCACTTGGTGAAGCTATGACATTTAGGTTTTTCTTGCAACCTTGGGTTATTCCCAACCTCTAAATGGGTGGGAGTAAAACCTGTTGCAAACTTCCCAAGTGGTCCAAGGCCCTTGTTACATGGGATTACCATTTCTCGTCTCCTGACCTAACTATAGACTTTGTTTAGTTCAAGGACTTAACACACTAATGACAACCCACAAGCTCCTTTCTTCAAAACTTCATTTGTCGACACTTCTGTGGCTCATGAATTTGTCAAACTAAGAGTCAAACCCAACCCAACATTTGACTTGTAACCCAAGTTGTTGTGGGGGCTACCCCACGGTGGTCCGGCCTTCGGCCCCAATTGGGCAAATCCCCACACTTGAACATTCACTTAAAAAGGGCATGTCACTATCCCCCATTTTAAAGATGTCAACATCCTCATTGATGTTATTTCGGGGTGATTGACCTTAGTGCTTTCGCCAACTTCTCTCTTGACATTTTGGTGGGATTAGATACTTTCCAATCAAAAGATCTAATTTGCATTATGTTTTTGTGTTCTCAGTGTAGGAGGTTTTACCAAATGTGTCTTTTATTTTCACCCAATGCCTTCACTCGGTGTCCTTATCAAATCCCTTTTATTTGACCATCTTTTTATTGTTTGGAATCCACTTCGAATTTTTGTTTAAAAATTTCAACCACCACACCGGACAAAGGTTACAAATGTGCTAAGAGATAATGTTGGATCAGGCTCTACTGTCCAAATCCCCTTTATCCAAACAAGACATGATTTGCAAGTTCATGTGTGACAAATTTGATTTTTCCACTCAGGGACGTGCCACTTTACTCGCACACACCACCACCTTGATTTTGCCCGATCAAGCCTTGGAGTCTTTTGAATCGAGTTCAACTCCAAGTCCATTTTTGTTGGTTACCATTCCTTTGCCTTATTCGGCCGCTTCTTCCACCATGAACCCTAGCCTTTTCGTAGCCAACAACACTCGTGAAAACCCTTAACCTTTTGCTTAGTGAAAGTAGTTAGTTTTGTGGGTGCTTTCCCCACTTTAGAGGCTAATGACTTCATCAACACTTAGGCGGCTTGTAGGTGGGTCCCTTTTTTTCTTCCAAGTTATCTTCATTCCAAGTTCATGACCCTTTCCTATTTGAACTTGTTTACCATTTTTGGCAAGTGGTCCAAATGAGCAAGCTACATCCACGATGCTTCCTTATGATGTCAACCCTTATATTTTTCTAAATACTCCTTGTCTCTAAGGCATGTCTACCTTGCATGGAATATGCTTTCAATTTCAATGACAAACTTATGTTCAATGGCATTAACTTTTAGTCACATTTTTTGCTTTTGATCTAGCATTTGTTCATCATGTATAAATGATTTAATAAGGATTACGTTCATGCTTTCAAACAGTTTACATTGAATAAACAATACTTATAAGGTGGTCCAGTTAATCATGGACCTGATAGGAATGAATTATTATTGAAAAGGGTGTAAAGGTCGAGTGATCCTACTAAACTTGCAATAGTTGTGACAAATTGCCTTCCGCACCTCAAAGGAAAAAAGGTATTTGGGTCTACCAAACAACTTGCCAATTATTGTCTTGGCATAGAAAATGATTCCCATCTTCATGATTATGTGAATTTCTCTCTTCCATGAATAAACCGTTCATGTTGTTGAACCCAATATTATAAATGATGTAAGAATGTAAAAACAACCTTCTAATCCAGGTAACTTGCTAGCTTTGGTATTTCAAGGCGGCTTGGAGTTGAAAAAAAATATTTGTGTTGATGGCCAATAACATATTGAATTTTGCCTACCTAATTTTGCAATTCAATGTTCAGCACTTCAAAAAATGACAACGGTTAGATGCAAAACAAGGATCAACCTTTACAAATCTATAAGTGCAACTCCTGTTTCACGTTACTTAGGTTTTTGGGTACAATATCATAACGAATCACTTGAGCATCATAAGCACTGGTTTTGTCGAGATGACTTCGACCGTTGCGTTCATGGGACAACGCAAAAATATGTAATTACTAGGCCTATAGTTCCAACTATTTGGCCCATCCAAGAAGGTATTAACTTAATTTAAAAGGAGGTAATGACTTTACAAAACGTAGGGTTTTCCTTTGACCCTCTATGTAGAAACAATGTTTGAAGTTTAAATGGCTCCCATTCTTCTAATTCAAGCAATTCTCATGTGCTTGCTATGAATTGCTACAACCTTATAAGGCCGAATAATGCAAGTTGTTAGCCTATAACTCATGGTGGCAAGAAGGTGAGACGACCTTTTATGTTCAAAATAACACAATAGCACAACAACAATTGGGAGGCTGGCATGTTAGTTCTCCAATGCATTCTTTTCCCTATTGTTAATGTCTCACCACCTAGGTATGGGTGGATTTACAATATTATTTTTGATGACCAACAATACAACATCACTATTGGAAATTTCCTTAAATGTTCATGTGTTTACTTTGTCACAATGAACATAGGTTTTTTAGGTGGCCACGGGGCATATGTGTTAAATACAAACATGTGTATCACATCTTGTAAATGATTATGTTCTATAGGCTCATTATTCAGATTTTATTAATTACTGCACATGGAGTTGGGATGAAGTTCAACATTTGTTACAACATTATAAAGCCGTTGGATTCTAGTGATTAAACATAACTATTACATTTGTTTCAAATCAATTCTTTTTTTTTCATTCATCAAGCTCATTGTAGTTGCCTCAATATGTAAGATGTTTAATTTCTAGTTGTGGCTTATGAGTTTTTTTCCACTGTATATTATTTCAATCATTTTTATGAGATGTATATGTTATTTTGTTTTGGTGATTATACAAAAGTGGTGTGGCATCAAACTATGCGACTTGATAAAACTTTATACATTTTATTAACGTATTTTCATGTTTATTGTCTTATTTAGTATATTCATGCACATATATTGTTTTATTTTGTAAATTCATCAAATATTTTTCGAGCATGTAGTTTTTCGTCATTTCAACAAGTTTGAAAGTATTGAAAGTATTGTATAAAAGCCTTATATATTAGGAACATTGGTTGCACCTGGAATGATAAAATGCATCCTTATATTTTATCATTCAGTTCAAAGCTTCACATGTGATGTGGTATAATATTCCATGACAAGATGTGGAATATTTTGCCACGTCATATATTATTTACATGTGGCAAATGAATATATTGGGAATATTCCATGGCATGGAATATTCTTTAAGATTTTTTCTTGCTTGCGTGAGCTTGTTCACATGCTCACATGAACATGTTCACATGAGCCTATTCACCCACTCACTTGTTAATGTCATTACATTTCAAAAGCCCACCATGATAAAACATGTGCCTTGGTCTTGAAAGCTAAATGTTTGCCTTCTTCTTCCAATGACCAAAGGAAACTTCGTGCCGAATTCATTGACTCCTGACGGTGAGCAAGCTTTGCAAGGTTTTGAAGATGCACATTCAACAACCAAACTTTTTGCCTACTCAAGGTTTGTGAATTGTTGCCCATGATTATTGGCAAAAATACATGTTTTGTGATTAATTGGGTTGAAGTGTAAGGCCTTTTAACTTCTAACAAATATTGAATTAACCTTGTTATGAACTTTCTTTTAGTAATGGCATCTTTAAAAATTGTGCCAAAGTTTGAAACTAGTCCTATGACAAAACGGTTCACCATAACCTTCATCATCACCTCCTCCTTTGTGACAAGGTTCGGAAATGCCTACAAGGTTTTTTTCATAAAATTAAAAAAAATTTGTATTGCCTTTTTAACCACACGTTCTGGCACATCACAACGTTCTAACACATTACAATGTTGCACATATTGATCTTACATAATGTTGAAACACCTTTAAAGCTTTACAATTTTTGCCTTTTTTTTGCAACATCGCCTCTTATCCCTTTTAAGCGTTTCTCCTTGTTTCAATTATTCCCCGTGAAATTTGTGACAAAACCATGTTGCCCACCTCCAAATGCAAACACAAATACACTTTGCACATCTCACATCCTAAACAAATGAACTTCCTGCCCATAACCATTTGATCTCCCAAATGTAGGTTTTCAATGGGTTATGTTTAACGCATGCTAACATCATCATGGGTGGTTTGGGAATTTAGAAGTTCTATAATAATGTCATGAGGGTGAAAGCACATTATGGGGGGGGGGGGGGATTTTTGG
>Ga0209611_10009768_pt1 | contig 14384 bp, 15 predicted proteins | sample S1TSphgellanicum_3_FD_187693 | JGI IMG/M metagenome (GOLD analysis project Ga0209611, IMG submission 187693) | Host-associated microbial communities from peat moss isolated from Minnesota, USA - S1T2_Fc - Sphagnum magellanicum MG (SPAdes) (version 2) | ecosystem: Host-associated > Plants > Peat... | reverse complement strand
CGCGCTTCGAGCGCATCGACGTCTTGATCAACAACGCGGGCGGCGGCGTGATCTTGCCGACCGAGCGTCACACCGAAGACACGTTGCAGCGCACGATCGCCAACAACCTCTGGACGGCCTTGCGTTGCACGCTCGCCTGCATTCCGCCGATGCGCGCGCGCGGCTACGGCCGCGTCGTCAACATCGGCGCCGATTCGGTTCGCAACGGCCTGGAAGATCACGCGGTCTACAACGCGGCCAAGGGCGGCGTGCACGCGATGGCCGCGGGCTTCGCGCGCGAATTCGCGACCGAGGGCCTGACCTTCAATACCGTCGCGCCGTCGTACGTCTTCACGGGCACGCCCGAGCGCGCGGTGCCGGTCGCGGACGCGCGCTTCGCGCACGTCCTAAAGCGCGCGACGGACGTCATCCCCATGGGCCGGCCGGGCCGGCCGGCGGAGGTCGCGGCCGCCGTGTTGTTCTTGGCGTCGGAAGAGGCGTCGTTCATCACAGGCCAAGTGCTTTCGGTCAACGGCGGCAGCACGATGGGTTGATGCAACGCAAGCGCCACGCGCACAATATCGATAATTTTTTCACGAAAAATACGACAGCGGTCAGGTGATTCATACGCCGTAGATTACGACCGCAAACGAGTAAACGGCTTCACACGAGTTGACGACCTCACGACCACACGCTTCAGGGGGGAACCCAGCATGCTGACCGTCTCGAACCTCGAAACCGGAGAGTACATCGACGCCGGAGGGCACCGCACCCACTATCACGAGGCCGGCAAAGGCGAAACGGTCGTCTTCATTCACGGCTCGGGGCCCGGCGTGACGGCCTGGGCCAACTGGCGCAATGCCTTGCCGATCTTCGCCGAACACTTTCACGTGCTGGCGCCCGACGTGCTCGGGTTCGGCTTCAGCGCCCGGCCCGAGGGCGCGGCGTACGGCAAGGGCCTCTGGGTCGACCATCTGATCGCGTTTCTGCGCGCGAAGGGCGTCGAGCGCTGCCATCTGGTCGGCAACTCGCTCGGCGGCGCGCTCTCGCTCGGTCTCGCGGTGCGCGAGCCGCAGCTCGTCGACCGCATCGTGTTGATGGGCGCGGCCGGCGTGTCGTTCCCCGTGACGCCGGGCCTCGAAGCGGTCTGGGGCTACGAGCCGAGCATCGAGGCGATGCGCGAACTGATCGCGGAGCACTTCGCCTACGACCGTTCGCTTGCGACCGACGATCTCGTCCGGCTGCGCTTCGAAGCGTCGCGCCAGCCCGGCTTCCACGAGTCGTATTCCGCGATGTTCCCCGCCCCGTATCAGCGCCACCTCGACGCGCTCACGACGCCCGACGCCGAGATTGCCGCAATCGCCTCGCCGACGCTCCTGATTCACGGCCGTGAAGACAAGGTCGTGCCGCTGAGCGCGAGCCTGCGCATGTTCGACCTGTTGCCCGATGCCGAACTCCACGTCTTCGGGCGCTGCGGTCATTGGACGATGATCGAACGGCGCGACGACTTCAACGCGTTGGTCCTGCGCTTCTTCGGCGCCGGCGTCAAGGCGTAGCGCGCGTGGGCGACGTTCTCGGGTTCGGCATCTCCCACTATCCGCCGTTCGCACTGACCGACCCGTTCATGTCGGGGCTGCTCAAATACACCTTGAACGATCCCGACATTCCGGCCGACCGGCGCGCGCCCGCGTCGTGGCCGGCCGCGATGCGGGACGAGTGGTCCGACGACGAAGGAACGCGCGCCGCCGCCGCCCACCGCGCCGAAATCGAGCGCGGCTTGCGCCAAGCGCGCGAGGCGCTCGACGCCTTCGCGCCCGACGTCGTGATCGTCTGGGGCGACGATCAGTACGAGAACTTTCGCGAGGACGTCATTCCGCCGTTCTGCGTGCTCGCGTATGAAGATCTGGAAGTCCAGCCCTGGAAGCACGTGCCGGCGCCGCTCGCGGGGCGGCCGAACGCTTGGGGCGAGGACGTCGAGACCTCGCGCATCATTCGCGGTGCGCCCCAGATCGCCAAGGAACTGACGGCGGCCGTGCTCGAGGACGACTTCGACCTCGCCTACGCGTACCGGCCGCTACACCACAGCGCGCTTCCGCACGCGTTCCTCAACGCCGTGCTCTATCTGGATCTCGACCGGCGCGGCTTCCCGTATCCGGTCGTGCCCTTCCAAGTGAACTGCTACGGTCGTAAAGTGATCAGCCATAAGGGGACGCTCAGCCGGTTCGCCGACGCCGGGAAGCCGGCCGATCCGCCGTCTCCCTCGCCGCGCCGCTGCTTCGACCTGGGCCGCGCGGTCGCGCGCTTCGCCGCGCGTTCGCCGTACAAGGTCGCGCTGTGCGCCTCGTCGAGCTGGTCGCACGCGTTCCTGGTCGATAAGAACTGGCGGCTCTTCCCCGATATCCCGAGCGATCGCAAACTCTACGAAGCGCTCGTCCGCGGCGACCTGGCGTCGTGGCGCGACGTTCCGCTGGCGGCGGTCGAGGACGCCGGTCAACAAGAGCTGTTGAACTGGTTCTGCCTCGTGGGCGCGATGCACGAACTCGGTGCCAAGCTCGCCTGGTCGGACTTCGTCGAGACGCACATCTTCAACTCGAACAAGGTCAGCGCGGTGTACGAACCGTGGCTCGCGCGCGCGGTTACGTCGGCAGCAGCGACTCGTTCGCAATCGATCGGCATCTGAGCGGGCAGCGCACGCCGTTAGAGCAGGGCGTCCGCGGCGGGCTTCCACCACGACGTCGCTTTAGCCGGCGTGGCGGGAGCGTCCGCCGTAGGCGGCGCGACGGTGTCGGAAGCGTGTGCCGGCGCGGTTTCCAACCGTGATTCGAGCGCGACGCCGAGGGACCAGCTCATCGCGAGCAGCGTCGCGATCTTAGCTCCGGACAAGACTTGTTTAGAAATTGCCATAAAGACAGCTCCTTGTAAGCAGCGTGGAAGAAAGGTCTCCGACCCCCATCGGCTCCGAACGATGGGTCTAAGAGCCCTCTTCGTGCCATTCAGCGATGAGGTGACCGTATTCTCGAGAGCGTCCTCGGGAAACGGCGCCTCGCCGTGCGCGCGCTTCCAAAGAGCCGTCGGTCCGCAACGTGATGCACGCCACGTGCGCGCTCGAACGACTTGGTGACGAGGCGCGCGCGATAACTCGGTTAGGAAGTCAAGCGTATCTTTACCGGAAAAACATACCAATGCGTTGCACTTACCGGCTGCTTAGCGTACGCTGGACGGTGACCCGACTAGATGCTCAGAAATTTCCATATCCACGCGAATATTCCGTAGTCCGGCAGCGATCCGCTTGCCCGAAGTTTACTGTTAACGCCCGGTCAGATCGGCGATGAACCTCGTGCCTAATGAAGACGCTCCTTTCTCTATTCCACGCAGCTCTCCGGACGAGGCAGCCGAGGCCGGCAGCCACGCGAGAAGATTGCTCGTGATGGCCAGTTGTTTGACGTCCGATCGGCGCGGAAGCATCCTCGCGATGCTCGAAGCCGGGGCGACCAACCTCGATGAGCTCGATGAGAGTTTGCCGCCGGGCACGAGCCGCGATCGGCTCGTGATGCTGCTGCGCGAACTGCGAGACGCGGGTTTCGTCTGCCGATCCACCGAAGCCGGCCCGCCGCTTCGCGTCTCGTATCGGCTCACCGAGGACGGCAGAAAATTACTCGATTTAACGACGTTCCTGAGCTCTTGGCTCTCGGACAAAGGCGATGACGAATCGGCAGAGCGATTTTGGAGCAGCCTGCGGAAGGCTCCGCGCGCTACGGAGATGAGCAAGCTGAGCGCGTGAAGATGCCGGCGCGGCGGCCGGCTTGCGCTAGAGAACGATGCTGACGCTGCCGGCTTCGTCGAGATTCCGCATGTCGAGTGTCGCGCGCTTGGACCGGATCGAGAGGCCGTTGGCCGTTACGGCCAGTTCGTAGTCGTACCGGCCGACGTAATAATCCGCGCGCGGCTCGCGAAAGCGCCAGACCATGAAGGCTGCGGACACGAACGCGCGGTCTCCCTCTTGCCGCTCGATTACGACGTTCGTTACCAGGTGACGCGTTTGCGAGACCGGGAACTCGCGGTGGGCGCGCCGGCTCTTGAGGCGTTCGACTCGCGATTCCAGGCGCTCGCGGTCGTCGTCGACGATGACCAGGTCGCGGCGCGGGTCGCCGTCGGGCTTGTCGGTCGCGGGAATGCAATAGCGCGCGTCGGCGGCGTAGAGCGTGAGCCAGCCGTCGAGATCCCAGGCGTCGAGATAGGCGGCTTCGCGGTAGAGAAAATCTTCGACGTCGCTGCGGGTGAGCGTGGGAGAAGCGGCATTCATCTTCAGGACGGCCTCCGTTGCATGATCGCATCGATAGACTACCATAATATCGATGTTCATCCTTGTGTCGTGGCCAAAGGATTTCGCGCGGATTTTCCGCATTTCAACGATATCGTGGCTCAAAGATCGATTTTAGACCCGGCACCGGCCGCGGGCGGGTTGCGCGCGGTTTCGGCGCCCAGTCTCGTCGAGGCGGCTTACGATCGGCTGCGGCACGATATCATCATGGGGACGCTCGCGCCCGACGCCAAGCTCCGCATCGACGATTTGCGCGAGCGCTACGGTTTGGGCGCGACGCCCCTGCGCGAGGCGCTCGCTCGGCTGAGCGCCGTCGGGCTCGTGGAAGCGACGTCGCAGCGCGGCTTTCGCGTTTCCCGCGTCTCGGTCGAAGACCTCGACGACGTGACCGAACTGCGCGTTCAACTGGAGAGCGAGTTGCTGCGTCAGAGCATCGCCGGTGGCGACGACGCCTGGGAAGCGCGCGTCGCCGGCGCGTTCCACTCGCTTTCGAAGATGGAGTCGCGCGGGTTGCCGCTCGATGCGGAGACCTTCAGCCGCTGGGAGACGCGTAACCGCGCTTTTCACGAAGCGCTGATCGACAGCGCGACGTCGCGCTGGACCGTGAAATTTCGCGCGATGATCTACGACCACCACGAGCGCTACCGGCGGATCGCCCACCTGGTCGCGAACCGCGCGTTCGACGTCCGTCAAGAGCACGCCCAGATCTGCGAAGCGGCCCTGGCCCGCGACGCGGAAACTGCGGTGCGGGTCAGCGCGGAACACATCCGCCGGACCGGCCGCGCGATCCGCGACCAACTGACGTTACCGGCGAACTAAACCAGCGCGTAGGCTTCGATGGCGTCGAGCGTCAGGCCGATGCCGAGTTCGGCGCGCGCGACCGCGGCGCTGTCGGCGTCGACGATCCGCGAGAGGTCGGGGTTCAAAAGCGCGCTTTCCGCTTCGCTTGCCGCGCGGTCGAGTCGACGTTCGCGCACGCGGCCTTCGCGTTCGAGCGCGATCAGGTACGCGAGGACTTGGCGTGCGGCGGCGGGCCACAGCATCGCCGGAACGGCGCGATAGATCTCGGCGACGATCTCGGGAATCGTGCGTTCGCCGCTCTGCAGTTGCGCGAGGATCTCGCGCTCGCGCGCTTCGCGGTGCGTGATGTACTCGTCGAGCTTCGCGCGGGGGTCGCCGATCGCGGCGCCGTGACCGCCGAAGAGGGTGCGCGTACCCTCGAATTCACGTAAACGCCGCAGGGTGTTCTGGTACGCGCGCATGTCGCCGTAGGGCGGCGCGATCACGACGGTGCCGCGTCCGATCACGACGTCGCCGGTGAAGAGCGCGCCTTCTTCGGCCAGTCCGAAAACGAGGTGGTCGGCCGCGTGGCCCGGCGTTTCGAAGGTGTCGAGCACGGCGTCGCCGGCGACGACCCGGCCGCCTTCCGCGAGCGCGTAATCCTTGGGGAAGCGTCCGTCCGCGTGGCCGTAGACGGGTGCGCCCGTGCGGGCGGCAAGCGGCGCGGCGCCAGGCGCGTGATCGGGGTGCGAGTGCGTTACGGCGATCGCGGAAATCGTCGCGCCGTGCCGGGCGGCCGCGGCCACGATCGCGTCGAGGTGCGACGGGTCGGCCGGTCCGGGATCGATGACGATCGCCTCGCGACCGCCGAAGACGATGTAGGTGTTCGTGCCCTCGAGCGTCATCGGCGAAGGGTTGGGCGCGAGCACCCGCTCGACGCGCGAACCGTTCACCACTCGTCGTTTCCGCCGAAGATGAATACGCCGCGTTCGCGCTCCACGGGCATGATCGGTTTGACGAAGCGCGCGCGCGCGTGGGCGAGCATCGCCTCGATGTCGGGCTGCGCCGCGAGGCGCTCGAGGTGCTTGCGCGTGGGAAAGATGATCGTCATCTCGCCGCGGTCGGCGCGCGCGAGCGCTTCGGCCGGCGCGAGCCAAACGCCGTCGTGCACCTCGACGGCATCGGCCGCCGCGATCTGATCTTCGGGGGCGCGCGCGACGAAGAAGTGCGCGTCGAAGCGGATCGGCTCGGTCACCGGCGTCACCCAATTCGAATAATACGTCAGCGCGCCGGCGTCGAGCGCGAGGTCGTGACGTTCGAGGATCGCGGCCAGCGATGCGCCGCCGTGCAGCTCGGCGCGCAGCGCGGCCAGCGTCGGCGCGTCGATCCGCGATGCCGAGCCGTCGCGCGCGACGGCCAAGAGGATGCCGGCCTCTTCGAACATTTCGCGCAGCGCCGCGACCGCGAGCTCGGGCGCGGCCGGCCCGGCCCAGCCTCGGACACCGGCCGACGCGGCCAGCGCGCAGTCGGCCGCGTCGACGGCGCCGCCGGGAAACACGTACGCGTCGGGCACGAACCGGCTGCGCGCGCTGCGCCGCAGCATGTAGACCGCGAATCCGGCAGCGTCGGGCCGCAGCAGCATCACCGTCGCCGCGGGGCGAGGAACCATGGGGGCCGGCTTGACGTTTTCCACCTACGGTCGCGTTTCGGCGCGTTCGACCAGGCGGCCCTTCGAGCGCGCGCTGCCGCCGCGCTTACGCCCGGGCACCGCTTCGTGCGGCTCCGGCGCCGCTTCGCGCCCGAGTGCCGATCGGCCCGGCACTCGAACGGTCGTGCGGCTTCGCCGCCGTTTCTCGACGTTTAGCGGCCGCTTGACGCGTGCCTAGCGCGCGAGAACGGTGCCGGATATCACACGCTCGCGACGCTTAAGCTGCGTAATTTTTGTGAATGAGACACTATCGGAGTAAGTGAAAAATGACTTTTTCTCGCGCTATGGTCTCGCGCTCGGCAGCGTGTCTGGCAATCGTGCTAACGAGCGCAGTGAGTGCGGCGCACGCACAAACGGCGGCGAGTCCCGCCGTCGCGGCTAAGTCCTCACGCGCGCCGGCTACCAAACGCTTCGCGTACCACCGCGCGCCGCTGGCACACTTTGTGTATGGGCCCGAGCGAAGCGTCGCCGGAACGCCGGTCTCGGGCAAACATCAGACGGGCAAAGGCTCGCGAATTGCATCGCTCCGAGCCGTCAACGCCAACCCCCGCAAGACCCTCGCTTCCGCGAAAAGCCACTAACCGCTGCGTGCGTGCGGCGCCCCTTGCCTGCTTTTCCAACTCCAGAGCATTCCAACTAAGCAACGGTACGTCTTTACAGCGTCTCGCCAAGCGTTAGCGTCGTGGTTTTCCCGTTCCGCGGGAGGTTGGCGATCGGCGGGGGGGATGCTCTTTGCCCGGCGTGGACGCTCGCCCTGCCCTATCAGGCGGGGGACCTCGCGCTACCCGCTATGCCGGGGGGCGAGCGAAGAGAATCAGGACCGGCAGGGTCCAGTTCACGACGTGGCCCGTCCAGCAGTACACGCAGGGCATCCGGGTCACGAAGAGGAGGCTGTAGGCCAGGTAGGCGGAAAACGCCGCGGCGCCCAGGGACGCGGCGAAACCGGCCCACCAGGCGGGCGGCCACGAAAATAGGAGCGTGGCGGCGGCCAGGCAGGCATAGTAGGCAAGCCCGACCGCGGCGTTGGGCGTGCCGCCGAGGGCACTGGCCCGGGCGGTCTGGACGACGCTCGGCTCGGCGAGCTCGCCGCGCGCGGCCCGCCGGGCCTTGCGCAGCATGAAGGCGGAGGCATAAAGGCCAACGCCGCAAAGCAGTAAGACCGTGAACCGAACGATCATCGCTCGTTGAAGTCTTTTTGGCGGCGAGCCGAAGCGGCCGCTGTCTTTCTCGCGTCGTTCCTACTGGCGTATTTCGTCATCCGCTATAAGAACCACGTCGAAGCGCTGCTGTCCACGCTCGGTCCGCTGGCCTACCCACTGGCAATCATCGTCTTCACCGTCGTCGCTTCGGCCCCGTTCTCGGTCACCGACGCGCTCGCGATCATGAACGGCGCGATTTTCGGCCCGCTCTGGGGTTCGGTCGTCAACGCCGTCGGCCTCGTGCTGGCGGCCCTCGCGGGCTACGCGATCGCCCGCCGGACCTCGCACCTGCTAGAACTGGAGAAGAACATCGAGAAGCTGCCGTCGTGGGTGCGGCGCTTCCGAATCGGCTCGCCGGCCTTCTTGCTGACGCTTCGGATCATTCCGGGCCTGGGAGGAACCCTGGCGACGCAAATCGCGGCCGCACAGAAAATTCCCGTGTTCGTTCACGTCTGGACCATGTGCGCGATCGCGATCCCGATCTGCACGGTTCTCGCCATCTTCGGCGACAGCGCCTCCAGCTTTTTTCACCGGCTCTATGAAGCTCACCGCCCGCACGTCCATTTGCCGCACATGGGTCTGCCGCACGTCCACCTCCGGCAGCGCATCAACGAACTTTTCCATCCAACGCCGCACCCGCCGCCCGAACCGGAGCGAACGTGAACGTCGTCCTCATCGAAGATGCCGAAGGCTTGGCGGAGCTCTGCGCCCGTATCGAACTGGCCGAGCGCGTCGCGCTCGATACGGAGTTCCACAACGAAAAGTCCTATGCGGCGCGGCTGATGGTCGTTCAACTCGTCGTCGGCGACGAGGTCGCCATCGTCGACCCGCTGCGCGTGCGGGACTTGCACCCGCTGGCCGAAGCGATGGCCGGCAAGACCGTCGTCGGGCACGCGCTCCAGAGCGACCTCAAGATCTTCGTGGACCGCTTCGATCGCCTGCCCGCGACCGCGTTCGACACGCAACTGGCGGCGGCGTTCTGCGGCTTCGGCATGTCGATCTCGCTGGCCGACCTCGTGCAAGATATCGTCGGCATCCGTTTGCGCAAGTCGCAGACCGTCAGCGACTGGAGCGTCCGGCCGCTCTCGCCGCAGCAGATCGACTACCTCGTCGACGACGTGCGCCATCTCTTCCCGCTGCAGGACGAGCTGGTCGCTCGGCTCGAGCGCAGCGGCCGGCTGGCGTGGTTCGAGGACGACGCGCGGCACCTCGTGGACATTTCTCGCTATCGTCCCGACGCCGAACGCCTGTATCTGCGCGTCCCCGGCGCCATGCGCATGAACCGCCGGGAGCTCGGCATCTTGCGCGAAGTCGCGCAGTTGCGGGACACGCTGGCGCGCGAGCGCGACGTGCCGCTCAAGTACATCATTCCCGACGACGTCATGGCCGGCATCGTGTCGCTGCGCCCGGCCAGTCGCGACGACCTCGCGCAGCTGCGGCGGCTCGATGCCGGCGCCCGGAAGGCCTACGGCGACCGGATCGTGGCGGCGGTCGCGGCCGGCGTCGCCGTCGCCGACGCGGATCTTCCGAAGAAGCCGGCGCGGCCGGCCGGCTCGGATCGCGAAGCGATCGTCTCCTGCCTGGCCGTCCTCGCAAGCGGCATCGCGGCGGACAACGGGCTGCCTTCCGGGCTGCTCGTTACGCGCGCCGCACTCGAGCGCGTCGCGCGCGAGCTGCCTAAGACTCCCGAGGATGTGGCGCGCGCGCTCGACGCCAGCGCCTGGCGTGCGAGTTTAGTAGCAGAACCGCTCCACGAGCTGCTCTCGGGCGCCGTGGCGCTGACCGTCGCCGGCGCGCAGCGCGGCGCGCCGCGCGTCGCGCGCGTTCGCACCGGGGGGCTCCCTCCCGAGTAGCGAACGCCGGGAGCGTTATGCAGAACGCGCACCCCGATAGTTTTCAGGCGAAAAGCACGCTCGCCGTCGGCGACCGGTCCTACACGATCTTCCGCCTCGATGCGCTGGAGCGCGCCGGCTTCAACGGCGTTTCGCGCTTGCCGTTCAGCCTGAAAATTTTGCTGGAAAATCTCGTCCGCTTCGAAGACGGCCGGAGCGTCACGCGCGACGACGTCGCGGCGTTGGCCTCCTGGAACCCGGGCGACGCGAGCGACACGGAGATCGCCTACCGGCCCGGGCGCGTGTTGCTTCAGGACTTTACCGGCGTGCCGTGCGTCGTCGATCTCGCGGCCATGCGCGACGCGATGGCCGAAATGGGCGGCGATCCGAATGCGATCAACCCGCTGCAGCCGGTCGAGCTCGTGATCGATCACTCGGTGCAGGTCGATCGCTTCGGCACCGCGTCCGCGTTCGCCGAGAACGCGCAACTGGAGTTCGACCGCAACCGCGAGCGGTACGCGTTCCTGAAGTGGGGCCAGCACGCGCTCGCGAAATTCCGGGCCGTGCCCCCCGATACGGGCATCGTCCACCAAGTCAACATCGAGTATCTCGCGCGCGTCGTGTTCGGTGCCGGCGGCGGCGGGACCACGGCCGAAGGCGGCGGCGCCGCCTACCCCGACACCGTCGTCGGGACAGATTCGCACACGACGATGGCCAACGGGCTCGGCGTGCTGGCTTGGGGCGTGGGCGGCATCGAGGCGGAAGCCGCGATGCTCGGCCAGCCCGTTACGATGTTGATTCCGGAAGTGATCGGCGTGCGCCTCACGGGGGCGCTGCGCGAGGGCGTGACCTCGACCGACCTCGTGTTGGCCGTCACCGAGATGCTTCGCCGCAAGGGCGTCGTCGGGAAGTTCGTCGAGTTCTTCGGAACCGGTCTCTCCAACCTGGGAGTCGCGGACCGGGTGACGATCGGGAACATGTCGCCCGAGTACGGTTCGACGATCGCGATCTTCCCGATCGACCATCAGACGCTCTCGTATTTGAAGCTGACCGGCCGCGCGCCGGAGCAGATCGCACTCGTCGAAGCCTACGCGCGCGCGCAAGGCCTGTTCCGCACCGACGATTCGCTCGACCCGATTTTCACCGACGTCGTCGAACTCGATCTCACGAGCGTCGTGCCCAATCTCGCGGGCCCGCGCCGGCCGCAGGACCGGGTGGCGCTCAGCGACGTGAAAGCGGAATTCGGCCGCGCGCTCGAGGGCTGGCAAGCTGCGCGCGATGGGGCCGGCGCGGGCAAGAGCACCGAGTATGCGGTCGCGCGGTTGGAAGACGAGGGCGGCGGCGGGATCGCGGTCGCGGCGCGGCCCGAGACGGCGCTCTCCGACGGCGCGGTCGTCATCGCGGCGATCACCTCGTGCACGAACACGTCGAATCCGGCCGTCATGATCGGTGCCGGGCTCGTGGCGAAGAAGGCCGTCGAACGGGGCTTGACGCGCAAGCCTTGGGTGAAGACGAGCCTCGCGCCCGGGTCCAAAGTCGTGACGGACTATTTGGCGAAAGCCGGCCTCCAGCGCTATCTCGACGAGGTCGGCTTCAACCTCGTGGGTTACGGCTGCACGACCTGCATCGGCAACAGCGGGCCCTTGCCGGACGACGTCGCGCAATCGGTCGCCGAGCACGACATGATCGTCGCGGCCGTGCTCTCGGGCAATCGCAACTTCGAAGGCCGCATCCATCCGCAAGTTCGCGCCAACTATCTGGCATCGCCGCCGCTGGTCGTCGCGTACGCGCTGGCCGGGCGGATGGATATCGATTTGACCACCGAGCCGCTGGGCATCGGGTCGGACGGCAGCCCCGTGTACTTGCGCGACCTCTGGCCGACCAACGGCGAGATCGACGCGGCGGTCGGGTTCGCGGTAACGGAGGCGGCATTCCGCGCCCGCTACGCCGACGTGTTCGCGGGCGACGAGAATTGGCGCAAGCTCGACGTCGCGACCAGCGAACTCTACGGCTGGGACCCCGCGAGCGAATACGTCAAGAAGCCGCCCTACTTCGAGGGCATGCCGGCGCAGCCGAAGGCTCCAGGCGACATCGTGGGCGCGCGCGCGCTCGCCGTTCTAGGCGATAGCGTCACGACCGACCACATCTCGCCTGCCGGCTCCATCGCCAAGGATAGTCCGGCGGCAAAGTATCTGATCGAGCGGGGCGTCTCGCCCGCGGACTTCAACTCGTACGGCGCGCGGCGCGGCAACCACGAGGTGATGGCACGCGGCACGTTCGCCAACGTGCGCTTGCGCAACGCGCTGGTGCCCGGCGTCGAAGGCGGCGTCACCCGGTATCTGCCGGAGGGGTTGCAGATGCCGATCTTCGATGCGGCGGCCAGATATAAAGGCGACGGGACGCCGCTCGTCGTGCTCGCCGGCAAGGAGTACGGTTCGGGGTCGTCGCGCGACTGGGCGGCCAAGGGGCCGATGCTGCTCGGCATCCGGGCCGTGATCGCCGAGTCGTTCGAGCGCATCCACCGCAGCAATCTGATCGGCATGGGCATCTTGCCGCTCGAGTTCGTGCCCGGCCAAGATCGCGAGTCGCTCGGGATCAGCGGCGAGGAGATCTTCGACATCACCGGGCTGACCGAACGCATCGCGCCGCGCAGTCGCTTACGCGTCCGCGCGAGCGATACCGACCTCTCGGGCGCATCGAAGAGCTTCGACGTGGTCGTGCGCATCGATACGCCCGACGAAGCGGAGTATTATCGCCACGGCGGGATCTTGCAATACGTGCTGCGCGGACTCGGAGCGGCCGCTTCGTAGTTCGGCGGATCGCCGCTCCGGGTCGCGCGTTAGCTCGGCTTCATGGTGCTCATCGGAGACGGGGACGACATCGGTTGCATCGAGGCCATGCTCGATGGCGTGGGGAGCGGTGATGCCGCCCCTTGAGCGGCGTTGCCGGACGAGGGCCCGGTGGAGGCGGTGGCGGCGATCGCCGAGGCGGCGAGCGCAAGGCCGAGGATGGTGACGAACGTTCCTTGCTTCATGCGTGCTCCTTACCGCGATTTCGAGAAGTTCAAATCGGGGGGCGAGCGAGCCGTCCGCGCTGGAGGTTCGCCTTCGCGGGCGCGTGAACGCCAACGTCGGAGGGACGCTTCGTGATCGCTGGTCACCGAATAGCCGCGCTACTTTCGTTCGAAGGACCCGATCGTTACTCGTCGGTTGGCGGCCTGGGCACGCGCGAGACGTCGTTCGCGCGAGCGCTTGGCGACGCCGGCGTCGCGACCTCGTTGTTCTTCGTGGGCGATCCCGCGCTGCCGCCGGTCGAGGAGTTCGCGCCCGGCGTGACCTTGCGGCGCTGGTGCCAGTGGATCTCGGCCTACCATCCGCGCAACGTCTACGACGGCGAGGATAATAAAGTACGAGACTATTCGGTAAGCGTTCCGGCGTTCGTCGTCACCGATATCGTGGGGCCGGCCGTGGCCGCCGGGGAACGCGTCTTGGTGATCGCCGAGGAGTGGCAGACGGTGGCGGCCACGATCGCGCTCGACGCGTTGTTGCGGGCGCGCGGCTGGCGCGATGCGGTGACGATCCTGTGGAATGCGAACAACACCTACGGGTTCGACCGGATCGACTGGAGCGCGCTGCGCCGCGCGGCGGCGGTCACGACGGTCAGCAAGTACATGCGCTTCGAACTCGCCCGCTGGGGCGTCCCGGCGCTGGTCGTCCCCAACGGCATCGACGAGAGCCTGCTCGACGGCCCGCCGCGCGAGCTGGTCGCGCGCTTGCGCCAAGCCCTGCGCGGGCGTCCCGCGCTCTTCAAGGTCGGCCGCTTCGATCCCGACAAGAATTGGCTGCAGGCCATCGACGCCGTGGCCGAGTTACGCGCCATGGGCTTCACGCCGCAACTCGTTCTGCGAGGCGGTCGCGAACCGTACGGTAGCGAAGTTTTCGCCCACGCTCGCGCCCGCGGCTTGACCGTCGAGCGCGTGGAGGCCGACGGCGACGACGGTGAAGCGGTCGCGAGCGGGCTAGCGGCGGCGCAAGCCGATATCGTGCACCTGCAGGCGTTTCTGCCGGATGCGACCCTCTTCGCGCTCTACGTCGCGAGCGACGCGGTGCTCGCCAACAGCAGCAAGGAGCCGTTCGGACTGGTCGGCCTCGAAGTGATGGCGTCCGGCGGCATCCCGGTCTGCGGCGCCACCGGTGAAGAATACGCCGAACCCTTCGTCAACGCGATCGTCTGCGACACGAACGACGGACGCGAACTGGCGGAATATCTGCGCGCCTCGTTCGGCGACGAACGCGCCGCCGACCGCATGCGTCAAGCCGGCTACGCCACCGCGAACCGTTACCTCTGGCCGACCGTCCTCGAGGCTTTGTCGCACAAGGTCGCCTACGTAGCCGGCGCCCACCGATAGGCCTCACGCGAAATGCCCTCGTTGCTGCGGGTCACGACGTCGTCAGATCGATCGACGAATTAGGCGGCGGAGCCGACGATGCGACGGTATTCCTATTCGCCCGCGAGCAGAATAGAATCGTCGTCACCTGCAACAACGCCGATTTTTGGGCGCTTGG
>Ga0209611_10009766_pt1 | contig 14386 bp, 13 predicted proteins | sample S1TSphgellanicum_3_FD_187693 | JGI IMG/M metagenome (GOLD analysis project Ga0209611, IMG submission 187693) | Host-associated microbial communities from peat moss isolated from Minnesota, USA - S1T2_Fc - Sphagnum magellanicum MG (SPAdes) (version 2) | ecosystem: Host-associated > Plants > Peat... | reverse complement strand
AAAGTCACTGTATCGCCCCGCGGCCGGACCGCTCGGTCATGCCTTCTTGGCCCAGGTGCCGTCCCGGCACCGACCGCTGCCACAGAACGACGCTACGAGTCATCTTGAATGAGAGTGTACACCTTTTAGCGATTCATATCGAGGGCAGACAAAACGTATAGCGACTATCTGTTATACTTTTCGAGTTCAAAAACGGGTCGCAAAGCAGGCGGCATGAGAAGAGCCAAGTCATCGGTGCAGCCACTCCTGCCCGCGCCGGGCGCGGCGGCTCCGTCGCTCCACCGAAGCGGAGCCGTGGCGCGCATGTTGCGCATGCCAGTGGCGACACTGCGCGTGTGGGAGCGCCGCTACGGGTTGACCCATCCAGAGCTGACGCCGAGCGGTCAGCGCCTCTACTCGGCCGAAGACGTTCGGCGGCTGGCGTTGATCAAACATCTGACGGACCTGGGGCACGCCATCGGCAGCCTGGCACCGCTGGACATGCCGCAACTGCAGCGCGTGGCCTCCACGCGTGCACAGGCGTTGGCGGCCACCCAAATCAGCGAGCACTCCGATGTGGCCGACGCGCCGCCCGTGCGGGCCTGGCGGCTTGTAGTGATCGGCACGGCGCTGGGGTCCCGTTTGCAACGACCCGCGCTGCTGCGCCGGTTGGGGCGACCGGTGGTGCTGCTGGGGCCATTCGACGATATCACGCAGGCCGCTGCGGCATTGCAGGGCTCGCACTTGGACGCTGTGCTCTTCCATGAGCCGCAACTGCACGGGGATTGGCTGGCTGCCATCGAAGCGGCTGCCCCGGACTTGGCGGGGTTGCCCAAAGCCGTGCTGTACAGCTTCGCAGCCGACCCCGTATGCGAGGTACTGGCGACGGCTGGCACGGCCTTGCTGCGAGAGCCACAGCCCGACGCTGTGGTGGGTCAATGGCTGAACAGCTTGTCATCCACGGTGGCCACGGCGCAGCAGCCCGCGGCAGACCTGCCCGCGGCCGCACCCGTCCCGCCGCGCCGCTGGGACGACGCGGCCCTGATTCACTTCGCCAATCTGTCGCCGACGATTGCCTGCGAGTGCCCGCGCCATGTGGCGGAACTGCTGATGCAACTCTCGCACTTCGAGGCCTACAGCGCCGAGTGCGAGCACCGCAACGCGGCCGACGCCGAACTGCACGCCTACTTGCGGCGGGTGGCCACAGCCTCGCGTGCTCGTTTCGAGGCTGCGCTCGAGCATGTGGCCCTTCACGAAGGCCTGCTGCTGCCCGAATCGGCGGCGGCACGGGCTCCGCGGCTCGACACGGTCATCAACGCCGCAACGCCCGGCCGTCCAACATGAATTGAATGTGAAACACCGGATACCGATTGGGAGCGCACCGTAAGCACGCTGCCCTGGCAGCATGTGGTGGTGTTCCGCAGGCGGGGCTGATGGCCCGGCGGGCCGGCCACCGATGATTTTTCCAACTGAAGGAGCGACACCATAATGTTGTCCTTGGCTGTCTTGAGCACCGCCTTGTTGTTCGGTGGCATGACGCTGTACTCGTTCGGCTTTGCCGCGTTCCTGTTCACGGCGTTGCCTGCGAAGACCGCGAGAGAGGCATTGCGCCTCGCCTTTCCCTGGTTCTACACGTTCGTGATTGCCACGTCGGCTGCGGCTGCCTTGCTCTGGTGGCCCCGTGACGCCGTCTTTGCCGCGGTGATGGCGGCGGTAGCTGTCACTACCGTGCCCGTTCGGCAGATCTTGATGCCAGCGATCAATCGCGCTACCGACGCCGGTCTGCGCCAGCGCTTCAAGTGGCTGCACGGGTTGTCCGTGGTGGTCACCATCGGGCATATCGCTGCCACGGGATGGCTGCTGTCCAAGCTCGCTTGACGGCCGAATCAGGACCTTCCCTGCTTGCGTTTCTGGACATCGGCTTTTCCCCCTGATGGCGTCCAGACGAATCCGATCCCCGCGGTATCGCACGAGATACCGGGAATCGCGGTTTCGCCAGAAAGTTTCACTCGACCGCCCAATTCGCAAGTACCTCGACTTCAACGTCTGCGACCTCAGTATGACCATGGGCTTCGGTCCCAAACCGATCGTCGAGGCGAGATCTGGGCCCACAGCCGTCACTGCCTCCGGATTTGTGCTGCGATATCATCCACAAGGGCCACGCACGCTCGACGCGCGGCGTCGATGAGCGGTTCATAACCATTACCCGTGGCCACCGCGTCGACTTGGCTTTCACCGCTAACGCTGTCATCCCGGGAACGGTAATTCCAATGCGCTGAAATGCGTGCGCCTCTGGCGGGCACGAGGTCGAATCGAGTGATTCCGATTGACAGACGCGCGTCCGGCGAACCCAGTGCGGCACTAGAGGCCGCCAGGAAGCGCCGCTCGGGAAGCTGCACAGACAGTTGGGCCGCGAGCACTCGTGGCAGCGTCTCTTTGAGCGGCGCCGCCCAGCGCTCCTGCTCCAACACTGAAACCGCATATTCACCCTCTCGCACAACGAGCTGCGGGCGATCAACGATATCCGGGAGGGTCAGCGGGCCCACCGCGACGACCGGGAGATTCGTGAGCACCGTGTTTGTGTGCGCGTGGTCCGTCGCGGTGCTGGAGGAAGCTGCAGCACTGACATCGCTCGACTCACACTCCAAACTGTATAGGTGTTCACGCGGAGATGTGCATCCCCCCGCGACACCCGCGAGCAGTGCACCCACGAGCAACGATCGCCCGGTCATGGGGGATCCGCGGGTTTGCCGCGTAGCAAGGATTCCGGATGCGCGTCGAGATACTCGGCGAGTGTTCGCAGCGAGTCGGCCGCGCGCGCGACACTGCTCAGGGAATCGTGCAGGTCCCCCTGCAGCGAGCCTTCAGGCGATAGGGTTGCCTGTGTTTGCGCGAGAGTCTGACGCGCCTGCGTCAGTGCCCCCGCGGCGGCGGGTACGACCTCTGCGTCGAGTCTACTCATGAGCTGGTTGGTCGTCGCCAACGTGCGCTCGAGAGAACCTGCGGCGACGTTGAGTTTACTGGCGATCGCCCCAAGCGGCAATTGGTCGAGCTTCTGAGCCACGCTCGTGACGGTCGACTGCAGTTCTTCGAGATTCCCAGGGATGGTCGGAAGGTGCAGCGGCAAGTCGTCGGTCGCGAGGTGCGCAACTGGCTCCTGCGGGAAGAAATCCAGCGCAACATACAGTTTTCCGGTAAGGAGGCTTGCTGTACGTAGCTGGGCGCGAAATCCGTGCTCGACCATGCTCACCACCAATGTGTGAGTGTCCATGAGAGGCATTTTACTCGCCGACCTGTAGCGCGCCCGGATCCGCTCCGGGTACACGTTGATGAGCACGGGAAAAGCAAATTTTGCTGTGGCGCGGTCGTACTCGACGTTCATGGCGACGACTTCACCGATCTCAACCCCATGGAAGTCGACAGTCGCCCCGACGGACAATCCACGCAGAGACTCGTTGAAGTAGAGCAGATACTGATCGGATATATTGTCAGGCGCCTTCATCGCCGCGTCGCGATTCTCAGCGAGCCGAAAGCGCGTTTCAGCAGCTGCCGCTGTCGAATTCGAAGTGTCGACCGGGGAATCGAATGCCAAGCCGCCCGCGAGAATCGTTGCCAAGGACTCCGTTTGCACTCGGACACCGTCGGAATTCACCGCGACGTCCAGACCGCTTGCATGCCAGAAACGCGTATCGGACGTTACCAATTGATCGTACGGCGCCGACACGAACACCTTCAGGACCATTTCATGGTCGCTTTGATCAAACGCGACAGAACTCACTCGTCCGACCTGGATATGCCGGAAGTATGCCGGCGCTCCAATGCCGAGCGAGCCGAGATCGTGGGCCTCGAGTACATACTCACGGCCTGGTGCGTCGCCAACGATGACTGGAGGAGCCTCGAGCCCGACGAATTGCCGCGCCGGATCGCGATCTGTGCCGATGTCCATGCCGAGATAATCGCCGGAGAGCAGCGTCCCAATACCTGAGACGCCAGTTGTACCGAGGCGCGGACGTACGATCCAAAATCGCGTGCCTTTCACCAGAAATGGCTCCGCCGATTTCACCATGTCGATCGCGACTTTCACGCTATGATGGTCCGGCGCCAGGGTAACCAATCGAACAAGACCGAGGTCGACGTTCTTGTAGCGAACTTTGGTCTTGCCAACCTCGATACCTTCCGCATCGGCGAAACTTACCGTAATGGCGGGACCGCGCTGCAGAATTGAGTGGACCGCAATCCACCCTCCTATCACTGCCGCGACGATCGGTATCAACCAGACAAGCGGTATCGGAGTCCGATGCGTCGCGCCGGGTCCAGCCACCGGAAGCGCATCAATGTCGACTGGGTCCTCCGGGTTCAAGAGCCTGCTCGATCCCACATCAAACGCGGGTCGAAAGCCCGGGCCGACAACACCGTCAAGACCACAACGGCTGCAAATGCCCCGGCGCCAGGGCCCGGCTCGATCGTCGCAACGGCGTCCAGCTGCACCAGCGCGACGAGTAGTGCAAGAACATACACGTCGAGCATGGACCAACGGCCGATCCATTCGATCAAGCGATAGAGTTCCGTGCGTTCGCGAAGTCGCCAGTGCGCACGTCGGTGCGTCGTCACGATGAGTAACGCCAGTGCGACGAGCTTGAGCGTCGGCACGACGATGCTCGCGCAAAACACGAGAACTGCCAGCGGCCATGAGCCACCTGACCAAAGTGCCACGACACCGCTCATGATCGTATCGTCCTCGGCGCTCCCGGCGGTTGCGGTATGCATGATGGGAAGCAAGTTCGCGGGCAAATAGAGAATGACCGCCGCGATCAACAGTGCTGCTGCGCGGACCAGTGAGCGCGGCTTGCGGGCGTAGACTGTGGCGCCGCAGGTAGGGCACGCGCCAACCCGCCGCGTTCTGAGGCGGCAATGACTGCCGCAGGTATCACACGCGCAAATCCCGTACGCGCACGCGCTGATCACGCCGGGCCCCATAGCCGCGGTACGGCGCTGTTCCAAACGTCCTCTCGTCGATAGGCGCGGGCCGCGATTGCGGAAACAATGAGGAATCCCCAAAGCGCCCAAAACCCGGTTCCCACGAGGATTCTTGCGAGGCTGCCCAACTTCACGATGGCGACGAGTGACCCGAGCGCGAAGATTTCCAGCATGTTCCACGGCTGTATGGTGCTTCGGATACGCAAGAGGCGCAGATACACACGCGGGCGCTCGCGACGCCTCGCCAGCACCAAGATCATCACCGAGGCGATCAATTCGGTCCAAGGCACGAGAATCGTCGTAGTACCGACCAATAGTGCAACCAGGCTCATATGCCGTGCATTGAGCGCCTGCGCCGCTCCAAACAAGGTCGCGTCGCTCGACTCGCCAAGAAGTCCTAGCGAGAGGATTGGAAAGGCGTTGACAACCGCGAAAAAAACTATTGCCGTGAAATAGAGAGCGAGTGCTCGATCCAAGCCCCCGCTGGACCTTTCGCGAACTACGTCGTTGCAGCGCGGACACCGGAGCGGCAGCAGAGTTGATGGCGCACCTCGCAGCAGCGCGTCGCAATCGCCGCAGATCAGGAGTACGGGAGCAGTCACCACGGTCACTGGCGGCCGGGCTCAGTACCCAGGTGGTAGACTATTTGGTAGAAAACGGGATTTACCCTGTCCGCGAGCCCTTCAATCTGCTGCATATGGGCTTTGGCTCTCGGATCTGCAAACATCGACCCGAAATGCGCCTGAGTTCGCCAACAGGCATAATTTGCCACGTGGATGCCGTCGAGCCCGCGGTGGACCGTGGCGGATATGAATCCCGGCAAATGTCGAGTGACCGTTTCGGTGAAATTCTCGATCAGCTGCGCAATTTCCTGCTGTCGGCCGGTTCGCGCGGCGAAGGTATTTATGAGCACATAAACGGAAGATCCGGTCTGGGTCATGGGAACTCCCGATCAAAAGCGCGCGGCGAGGTACATCATTGCGAAATTCGTATCCCGGCCGTGGGCCGCAGAAACGAAATCCCCTACTGCGTAATGCACCAGTGACGCGCGAAAACCTAAATAGGGGTTGATGCGCCAGTTGCAGGCTAGCTGTTGTTCAATTCCAATGTAGCGCTGGGTACCCGCATTGCCGGGAATCAGGGGAAACAACGGCATTGCATAAAAGGCGTCCCGAGTACTGTATCGCCACATACCCGCGGTGGTGTACTCGACATCGACGGGATTGGCAGGATATGCATGCACGTCCAAGCCCGCTTGGATGAGATTGGATGGCGCCTCGAGCACGGCGTCAGTACCGTACGAATAGTTTGGATACAGCGCATTGAAGGTTCGAACGTGTCCCGCAAATGGATCACTGCTGCCGCTCAGCACGTCCGCCTTGAGCCCGACCCTGGGCTTCCATGGTGACACAGTGAAGGTCCATCCTAGTTCGTTGTGCACGGCGTAGGCATGCACCTGCCGAGTATTGAAAAGGCCCGTTTGTATCGCCGCCTCGGAGGTCGAGTCGAATTGACCTGGGTGTCCATACCAGCGAGCGCCCGAAGTAGAGGTGTGTTCGCTGCCCGGCGCATGGTAACCGTCGTAGAACGAAACGTCATGATTGATGTTGTTGAAGTAGTAGATGTCCAATGCATAGGGATCGAGGGCTTGAATCGCGCTGGTGATGTAAACCCCCAAAAGAGACTGTCTTTGATCGCTCGTGTCGTCGAAGTAGCCTGGCTTGTCGATGACCGGACGCACGGCCATCAGGTCCACGCGCAATTCAGGCAATTCGTAGAAGAGGCGGGCGCCGTCCCAGGCTTGACGAATGTTCGGCCCGTCCCGGGGACTAATGATGAGCCCCTCCCCAAATTTCATTTCAAAGCGACCGGTCCGTACGGTCAGCCTTCCGTCGCCGAGCTGCAGTGCAAAATCGAGGAATGCCTGTTGCACGTCCCCCCGATCATCGTCGGTCGGCAGCGCCGCGGGTTTCCGTCCATCCTCCACAAAATTTCCGAGCTGAACGAAAGCTCGAAAGTCGTCGACATGTAGATCACCCTCAATCAAGGCGCGACTGAGCAAATAGGTCGTATGGGGCGCCTCGGCCAATCCAAAGTATCCCTCGTCGTACGATTCGACGCGTTCACGCACGTCGGCGCCGAGCGTCAAGTAAGCGCGCGGGTCGGCGCTCAAAGATAGGTACTTGAAGTCGTCATACCAGGAGGTTCGTCGCGCCGGATCCGCAAGATAGCTAAAATCGTCGTCGTAACGAAAAAACGAAAATCCGTCCGCGCGGGCGTTCGAACTGACACCGAAGAGCAGCGTGACTGCGAGCGCACCGGAAGATGGCCCGAGTCTCATGACTTCATGGTCTCTCGACGTGTGACTTTCTCCACCCACCTGCGCGATAGAGGCACGATGGCTGTCGCCGTGGGATAAGCCGCGGCGAAAGCGACCATCCAATTGCGGGACCAGGAGTGTAGGAAATCGCCAGACAGCCCGTGATTGACGGCAACCATGAACCCGGACATCAAACCACTCATTGTGAACGCGATCTGCAGCGTCGCGAGACGGTTGGCAAGTTGCGGCGTCACTTGCGCCCGGCTCAGCGCAGGTTGCCCGATAGATACAGATCCATGATTCCTTCGGTGCCCATCGCCCCGAAGAACGCGCCCGCGGCCGGATTTTTGTAATCGCCCAACATGGCGGTAATCATGGGTGTACAGGTCATGGTGGTGATACCGGCGTCGGCGAGCCGCTTCTTCGAATCCTCCGCCCCGAGCTTGGTCACGGCCGCGGAAATATCGAGTAGCGCTATCACATTGAAACCGGCTTTCTTGGCGCTGATCGCCGGTGGGACCAGGCAGACATCGGTCGTCATCCCTCCCATGATCAAATTCTTCTTGCCAGTTGCCGTTACGGCTTTCGCAAACGCCGGGTCCTCCCAGGCGTTGATGACGCCCGTGCGCTTGATCCGCTGGTCGTATTCTTCCGGAAGCAGTTCCTTGAGGTCGGGCAATAATAGTCCCTGGGCCTCGGTTTCGAGACTGCTGGTCAACACAATGGGCATTCCCGCGTCCTTCGCAAAACGGGCGATAAAACGCAGCCATTTCGTGAGCTGGTTACGCTCGCTGCCGGAGAGTTCACCGGCCCAGGTAATTGTGCCGACTTGGTGATCGACGAGGACCAAGGCTGTGCGCTCGATCGTGAACGAGGCGGGATCCGTCATGTCATTGGCTCCGTAGAGTTGATGGTGGGAGGCGTGGCACAGGCCACATCGCGTCGGCAGTCTAGGAACTGGCGCCACTGATTGGGAGATCGCTGCAAACATAGGATCGCGGATAGTAGTAGTGGCAGTGCCACTTTTGGCAAATCGACGCTTGCGTATCGCGACTGGTCCACAACCGCCCGCCGTCGGCGCGCTGGTGTAAACTCAGCGGGTCTGAATGCTGGGACGTACGACGATCGATACGCTTCAAGAGAAGAGTTGGATCAAGTCCCGCCGGGAGGCTTTAGGCCGCTTCCTGCGCATCAGCCGCGAGCAGTTGCGTCCCGCGGAACAGGGCGAATCGGCGCTGAACCGCCGCCGGGTGCGCGGCCTTCGCCGTGATGAAGTCGCGATGCGAGCAGATATCGGATCCAGCTGGTACACGATGCTCGAACAAGGCCGCGTCGAGAACGTTTCGCCGCACACCCTGGCATCACTGTCGAGAGCGTTGTGTCTTTCGGGGCCTGAGCGTCAATATCTGTTTGCGCTCGCCGCTCGATCCTTCGAAGAACTCAACATCAACGACTCCGGACCGCCGCCAGAGCTCATCTACTTCGTCCGGACAGCCACTGTGGGCATGGTCTTCATCCTCTCCCCACTCTTTGAGGTAATCGCCTACAACACGACGGCAGATCAGTTCTTCCGGTTTTCCGCACACGGCCCAAAGCTCAACCTGCTGAGTATCATGCTCAGCGATGACCTCATGCCAGTTCGTTTCATCCAACCGAATTGGGCTACGGCATTGGCGAGCATGGTGGGACACTTTCGACTTTGGTTCGGACGGATCGGCGGGCCAGCATACGACACACTAATTGCCGAGTTGAGAACGTTTCCGCAATTTTCAGCACTCTGGGAATGCGCTCGCATCGCTCCCCCACCGTCCGAAAGAGCGCTGCTGATGTTGCCGGAGGTCGGTCCATTTCTCGTCAAGGTCACGGCATTCACATCTTTCACGTGTCCGACCTATACGATCATCTTTAAGACGCTTGTCAACCGTGATCTCGCGGATGGGGAGTCTCCGCATAACACCCGGGAGTATGCAAAAGGCGCTCCAGATTTTCTCGCCAGAGGCGCGCGCCGGCGGGAGCTTGGCGCGTTCTTGCGTAGCCGACGAGAATGCTCGAGTCCGGAACACGACGGTTTTCCGACTGGGGGTAAACGACGTACGAAGGGACTACGGCGCCACGAAGTTGCCAAGCGCGCGGGCATCGGCGTCAGCCGGTACACGACGTTGGAACAAGGACGCCTTGAGAACATCACCCACAAGACACTTTGGGCGGTTGCGGATGCGCTCGAGTTAACGCACCGAGAACGGCAATACATTGAGTGCTTGAGCTCTCAGTCATTTGATGACTTGGAGCGGCTGGACTGTGAAGTACCCGCGGATCTGCTGCGGCTCGTGCAGTCGTTTCCTGATGCTCACGCACATTTTCACAATGCGAACTTCGATATGTTGGCGTGGAACGCGGACGCGGAAGAATTCTATGAATACAGCCGGTTCAAAAACCCAAACATGCTGCGAACGATGGCGAGGAACCCACGTTTGCGCAGGGCATTCGTAAGCCCGAATTGGGAGGAGTCTCTGTCACGGATGCTGGCACACTATCGCTTCACGGCTGCCTCGCTCAAACCCACGGAGGATGACTCGATTATTGTGGATCTCGTGCGGGAATCCGCGGAGTTTGCCCGCATTTGGCGCAGCGATCGATCGGTCGGAAACCCGGGCATGGAGGCTGGCACGCTCGACTATCCCATCGGCGGCCGACGCCAGGTTCAGGTGTTGATTCTCACCCCCACCAGCCTGCCAACCCACACCCTCATTCTCAAGATCCGCAGCAACTCTCAGGTCGCCGGTTCGCCAACGCAATCACCCTCACCGTCGCTGTCCGGGATCATCATCTGACAACTAGCGGGGGTTCACGCAAGTTGCCCCGATGATCGAAGTGCCTCGCCGATTCGGACAATCTCGGCCTCACCCGCCGCGAGCGCTGATTCGCTGGTATGAACCGAGCTGTAGCCGATGACTAGCGGGTGTGGATGTGGTCTCGCGGTACCGATCAACATTCGCACGGGTTCGGTTCGTGCCGAAACCCTGATACTGCCAGTACCCTGAAAAATGAGCAGCTCGCGCTGGGTGCTCACGCCCTGGACGTCCGCTGTTCCCTCAAAGACAAAGGCCCAGCCCACTTCGTGCGGGTCTGGCGGTTCGTATTGCCATTGACCCCCAGCCTCCAGGCTCAAGACAAGATAATTCATGTCTTGATGCGATACGATCGGACTGTGCGGGCTTTTCGCGTCCTGCCCTAATTTACCCAGCAACACTTTGACGGTCCCGCCAGGAATCGAGCTTGATGGGACATCTGCAGGAGCAAGATACTGTCCCCGAGGTGCGGCGTTCTCAACACCGGGCGGCATCGGCACCCATAACTGGAATCCGATCGCAGCGCCGCCACCGAGCAGACGACCCTGATGCCACGCGCCCCTACCAGCGTTCATCCACTCAAGACCGCCTGCCTTGAGGATGCCGGATTGGCCGGTCGTATCCCGGTATTCCACGTCGCAGCCGGGCTGCCACGTGAGGGTGGCGATGCCTGAATGGGGATGCATTGGAAATCCAAATCCGGGAGTAATATTTGCGCTGAAAAAATCAAGAAATACAAAGGGTTTTAGCTGCTGCCCGAGGTCGTCCGGGCTGATGAGGCGGGTTATCGGCCCGTGAGTTTTGCCGAGTAATCGCGAGACTATGGGTCGAAGCGACGGAGACGACATTTTTTGACCGACTCGCTGTGGCGTGCGACCAGGGAGCACGTGCCAGAGAGGCTAATTCCCAGTCATCCCGCACACAAGGAGGCGCCAAGCATAGTATTGCCACTACCTGTTTTTGATGGGTCAAGGCGGCTCTAACCGCGTTTAGCAAACGGTCGCGGGGACCGGGGGCGGTGGCGCCGTCGGTCTGTAGAAAATAAACTAGGCGTCAGAATTAATAGGGATGTGCAAACATCGATACGCAATCGCACGCGGATTGGGTCAAGTCGCGGAGGGCCGAATTGGGTCGCTTTCTTCGCGGGCGCCGCGAGCAACTGCGTCCTGCGGAGCCGCTCGACGCAACCTCGGGCCGGCGTCGTGTACGGGGCTTGCGCCGCGATGAGGTCGCTGCGCTCGCGAACATCGGCCTCAGCTGGTACACGATGCTCGAGCAAGGGCGCGTAGAGAACGTTTCGTCGCGTACGCTGTCGGCTGTCGCTAGGGCATTACGTCTTACGGGCGCGGAGCGCCAGCATCTCACTGCGCTGGCGGCGAGTTCATTCGAGGAGCTAAGCATCAATGAGGCGCCGCCGCCGGGCGAGCTGCTCAATTTCGTCGCGAAAGCCACCGTCGGTATGGTTTTTATTCTCTCGTCCCTATTTGAGGTTGCGGCATACAATGAGCGGGCGGATCGATTCTTTCGCTTTTCCGCTCAGGGCCCGCATCCCAATCTACTGCGCCTCATGCTCACCGACCCTCACATGCCGACCCGCTTCATCGAGCCTTCTTGGCCGATGGTGCTCAGGACCATGGTAGGACATTTTCGACTGGTGACCAGCGGGGTCGGCGGCACTGCATTCGAAAGTTTGCTGCGCGAACTACGCGCTTATCCGCAGTTCAGGGCGCTGTGGGACGTACCCCAGATCGTGTCGCCGCCATTGGAGCGCTCATTGCTCAAGTTGCCGGATGTGGGTCCGTTTCTCGTCAATGTCATGGCGTTTACATCGTTTACTTGTCCAACTTATACGTTGATCATGAAAACGCCCGTCGAGCCGGACCTCGTGCTGACTGATTACCCCAGCGCGGCGCCCGGCTGCACGCAAATTGAGCCGATGGGTCCGGCGATCGCAGCACGCCGGCGGGAGCTTGGGGCCTTCCTCCGCGATCGCCGAGAGCACTTGAGCCCCGCGCAAGTAGGGTTGCGGACTGGAGGGCGACGTCACGCGAAGGGACTACGCCGTGACGAAGTGGCGGAGCGTGCGGGTATTGGCTTGAGTTGGTACGCAATGCTTGAGCAGGGACGCGTAGAAAACGTGACCCGCAAGACACTGCGTGCTGTCGCGGATGCACTGAATCTGGTTCATCGGGAGCGGCAGTATCTAGAACGCCTCAGTGTTCAGTCGTTTGATGACTTCGAGGGATTCGACAGGACGCCGACCCAGGACCTGCTGCGGATGGTGCAGTCCTTTCCGGATGCGCACGCGCACTTTCACGGCGCAAACTTCGATATGCTAGCTTGGAATGCAGAGGCGGAGCAGTTTTACGAGTTCAGACGGTCCGCCAAACCCAACATGCTGCGCAACATGGTGCAAAATCCGCGTCTGAGGACCGCGTTCGTGGCTCCGAATTGGGAGGACTCTTTGTCGCGGATGTTGGCCCATTATCGCTTCACGAATGCATTGTTTTGCGACGGAGAAAGTGCTTCGCTGATTACAGAGTTAGTGCGCGAGTCGCCAGACTTCGCCAAGGTTTGGGAAAGCGACCGGTCGGTTGCAATCCCCGGCCTGGAACCGGGAACACTGAACTATCCTAGCGGGCGGCGCCAGGTTCATGTCTTGATTCTTACCCCCACGAGCCTCCCCACCTACACACTCATTCTGAAGCTCCGGAGCGACACCCAGGTCGCGCAGTTGACTTCACGAGTCGAAGCCAAGTCGCCGGCTTCTAACCCGCAGCCACCTCTTGCTCGATGAACGCACGGATCGTTGCCGGCGCAGCCGGCGGTTGCGACGGCGGATGTCAACCGTCGGCACCCGCGAGTTTCACTCGCAGCGTATGCGGTCGCGATATTCCGCAATATTCCGAGGTGCGTCTCGACGGTAGCGCTGTTACCGACCACATCGTGGGGCTTACAAGGGGTGGCAGGCGCGGCAAGTCACCGGACGCCGGCCGACACGCCACAACGTCCGCAGATGAAGGGTTGGTGGGCCCGCTCGGACTCGAACCGAGGACCAAGGGATTCACTCTGACCCCACCGTTTCCGGTGGGAGTGGACTATCTCTTCACCCCCGCACTCTTCGTAGATGGGGGTGCGGGACGCTCTAGCCTGTCATTAAGCGCACTTGCAAGCGCTCAGGTAGTCTCTGCACCTTCCGGCGGTGCACCGCCGGCTTGGCTCAGGGTTGCCATCAGCCGTGCTGTTAAGGTTTCCCTGAATTCATCCCGTCCACTTCGCACCTCGCGATGCGAAGGCACCATTCTCGATGAGTCCCCTGCTCTAACCAACTGAGCTACAGGCCCAACCGGTTCGATGATACCACCGATGGTTCAGGTATCTTACTGCGCCCGTGATCAACCCCCTTCCGGAACTGCCGATTCATGCCGCGCTGCCCGCGCTCGAGCACGCGCTGGCCGCCCATCGATATGCCCTGCTCCAGGCCCCGCCGGGAGCGGGCAAGAGCACGATCGTTCCGCTCGTGCTCGCAGACAGCGCCTGGCTCGGCACGGGAAAAATTCTGATGCTCGAGCCGCGCCGTCTCGCGGCGCGCGCGGTCGCACAGCGCATGGCGCGGCTCGTGGGCGAGCCCGTCGGCCGCAGCATCGGCTTTCGGACCCGGCTGGAAACGCGCGTGAGCCGCGACACCCGCATCGAGGTCGTGACGGAGGGGATTCTCACCCGCATGCTCCAGGACGACGCCGGCTTGGACGGCGTGGGCCTCGTGATCTTCGACGAATTTCACGAACGCAGCATCCATGCGGATCTCGGGCTGGCACTGTGCATCGAGAGCCGCGAGAACCTGCGCGAGGATCTGCGCGTGCTCGTGATGTCGGCCACCCTGGACCTGCAGCCGCTCGCGCGGCTCCTGGACGATGCCCCGATCATCGACTCGGTGGGCCGCAGCTTCCCCGTCACGACACATTATGTCGCGCGGCGTCCCGAGCAGCGTCTCGAACAGCAACTGGCCCAGGCGATCCGCGCCGGCTTGCGCGAGCATGACGGCGATCTGCTGTGCTTCCTGCCGGGAGCCGCCGAGATCAATCGTCTGCAGCGCGAACTGACGGCCGTCGGGCTCGACGCTCGCTGCAAGGTCTTTCCGCTGTATGGCGACCTGTCCCCGGCCGCTCAGGATGCAGCGCTCGCGCCCGCGGCCGCGGGCACTCGCAAGCTCGTGCTCGCCACGTCGATCGCGGAAACCAGCCTCACCATAGAGGGAGTG
>Ga0209611_10009765_pt1 | contig 14387 bp, 7 predicted proteins | sample S1TSphgellanicum_3_FD_187693 | JGI IMG/M metagenome (GOLD analysis project Ga0209611, IMG submission 187693) | Host-associated microbial communities from peat moss isolated from Minnesota, USA - S1T2_Fc - Sphagnum magellanicum MG (SPAdes) (version 2) | ecosystem: Host-associated > Plants > Peat... | reverse complement strand
TATTCCCTGGCTATTTTTTATTATCGAGATGTCACTCCTAAGTCAAATCCTTTATACCCCAAAGGATGGGCCCTAAACCTTGCCTTGAATTTGTTGTGGAATCGTTCACCAATAGCCCTAACTGCTGCAGCAAACCATGCGTTGTTAAATTTAACTCTATGTTCTTTTTCAACATTCCTCTGAATTATTCTCTCCGCCGGGGTAAGTGTATGTTCAACCCATATTGATCTCTTCTCCTCTCTTTCTTTTATTTTTTGCTCCTTGATTTTATCAACTTCTTTTTTAATGCCTTTTGTCTCAACACTACTACATATTGGTCTTATGTGACCACATGCGAACTAAAATAGTCCACTAATGGTTATTTGCCATGTCTTCTCCTTGTTGGTAATCTTGGTAGGGATAATAAGTCACCCAATTCTATAACACCTTGGGTTTGACTTGGAATAGTTAGGTCATCTATTTCAAGGTTGGAATCTTCCAAGTTCACCACTAAATCATCTTATTGATTATTTGTTCGAGTGGGAAGATTAGGTGGCATTTCCACATAGAAACGAGGAAAAGGTTCAAAAGGACCCATTGATGTGGTAGGAATAGGTGTAAAAACTGCTTGAAAAGTACCTGCAATGTTCAATAAATCAGTGGCAACTTTAGCTTCATCTTCACTATTGTTGGAATCTATTGTTGCATTTGATTGGTATGCATTTTTTGCTCCTTCTTCTTCTATTACAATGAACGTTTCATTAGGACCAAATTTTCCAACCATAGTTGCACAAGATTTAATGGCCAAATTTTGCAAACCATAAACCTTGATTTTATTATTATTTTTGCATGAATTACAATAAGGCCTTGTCCACCCATTCATCTAGTTTGACCTTGTCAAGTTCAAGATAGTTGTTTCTTTTTTATGCACCCCCTAGTTCCTTAATAAACTCAAATGTGATTCCAAACTAAAGACAGCAGAAAAGCAAGAAATCGAAGCACGCTCCCTGGCTCATAGCACTTTGAGGGGTAGAGGGGCGTACTGGAGCTCCGGGATGGGACTAGGAAGAGTGACAAGCATCAACTACTCACACGGACCTGCACAAAACCAACACAAGGTGGTTAGTGCATAATTGGAGCACTTTTAGTGCTAAGACGAGCCACGGGCAAATTCAGATTCACAAGACTCAACACGGCTCGGACTTGAGGGAAGCCATCACCTTCCCCCTTATAGTATACTATGTGCCTCTCTACGAGGCCCACATCCAAATGGCTTTTTGTCCTAGGACTCCCAAGTGGGAGTCCCAAAATTGCCAAAGTTAGGACTCTCGCAACTTTGGTGCCTCATAACTTTGTGTGCAGACCTCCAATTGAGATGAGGTCGAAAACAAAGTTTTAGCCCTTGTCAAGAGCTTTCCAATGGTATATCGCATGCCACCTGCACACAAGGAAATCAAGGTGATTCTTGACTTTTGGTGGTCGAGAGTCAAACTACCAATTTGACTTTCGGCCTTTACTTTTGGCCATAACTTGTGTTTTAAATGTCCAAATGGGTCATGCGAGCCCATCTTAGACATTTACGTTTCAATAGCTTTCCAATGGTATGAAGAACTCCTTGAACCATTGGGTTTTGGCCTTTGCGATCATTCTTTGAACATTCAGGAGTCCACTGAGACTCTAACTCCCAACATGGGAGTTCACTTTGGAGTGTGAGGGTTCTTTCCCTCACATTCTTTTGCACTCCTAGGGGCATGAAAATGTGACTCTTAGGCTTAGTCTTGGCCTGCACCCTTACAAGCCCTTTGCCTTGGTCGCAAGCCCAAGGCTAGGGTTGCGACACTTTTCATTGTTGAATATCTTTCTTTTTCAAAAGCATTTTTAAAACGCTTGAAGCATGTGACATTTAGTGGTTATAGCACATGTGATGTATGTGAAGGTAAAGTCACCATGTCTAATCTACTAATTATTCAAATGTTTGAATAGTGACGTTGACCCATGCCCATCCAAGATTAATAAATGTTTATTTTCTTGAAAAAACCCCCATGGAATAGATTTGTAAAAAAAGTAAGTCAATGCTTAAAGAAGTAAATTATCATCCAAGTTTATTTTTGTATTGCCATGCATGTTCTTGGTCTACATAACTTTATGTAGTCTTCTCACATCCTTGAACCCTTAAAAATGTAGAAGGTAGGAAAGGTTGCACTTTTTGCATTAACAACACAATTTACAATCAGCCGTTCACGTGAATTAAGTATGGTGTTGAAGATATCTCATGAACTTCATTTGGCTATAATTTTAACAACAGATTATCGCCTTGCTTGAACACCTATCTCATCTAAATTCCAAATGTGATCTAATTGATATTTGTGTTGTGTGTACATGTTTTCCAAGTTACAATAAATGGTATGGCACGCTTGATTAATTAACCATCTTGCCCTAGAAACCTTCAGCCCTTCAGCAAAATGTATGTTAAATTTTAGATGTCTTTTTTAAAACCAAAACCATTAGGTATCTCCTAGAATATTTCAAAATGGGGTTGGTCTAATCTAGGTGATTTCTGCAACCTTCATTTTTAATGGCTGAAGGTTAACAAATAATTTAGCTTTTTGCATGTTTAGAACCCAAATAACCATTGTTTCATCTTCTTATTCTATTAACATGCCTTGGGGGCCCACTTTCTTGCATCTAATTCTACCATTCAGGTGATTTGAAAGTGGGGTCAGTGGTATGTTACAATACTTTGCAACCTTCCTTAAAGATGGGTCTCCCTTTTCCATAGCATCCATGGCATATTATAGTCGTTGATCTGTCAATTTGACCCACTTTGAAATATCAATTTATTTATACTTACATCTGTTTCAGTCTTTTATTATTGTTGTGGCAAGATGGTAGTTGTTATGTTACATCAATGGTCGGTATTACTTACTGACCTTGCAATGTTGTTGGGGTGGCAAGTTGGAAATGTTGATTTTCTTGGTCTTCACAATGGGTATTTGAAATTTTGTTGCACCGCACCGCTTCCTTAGCACATTAAGATGTGATGAAGTGCATTTTGTTAGTGTGCACCCCTACTATATGTTGCTACAAGGATTCTCGTCGCATTGGCAAACTCAGTTTTAGCCTTGTTCTTGGTCCCAATTTCTAAACACTTGGTGGCATTAGCTTAAGTCCTACAAGGGGTACAAACATATGTTTCTTATATGAAGACTTATATTCCAAAAAATATGTTAGATCTAAACAATGTTCAATGGCATAACTTTCCACCTCCTCACAAGAAATAATTAGTTCATAAAATGCAACAAAGTCTTTCTAGCCTAATGTCACATCAATTGTGGATGTGCAGGCAATGGGAATATTTCTCAAGGTGTGTCATGTTGGAAAAGTAGGAAATTTGCAACCAATGGCACTATTAGAATGAGATGAGCCATTTAGGAGTGATGATTGTTAAACCCAATGGTAATAGATGTAGTTTGAAAACTTGTCTATGTATTCCTACACTAGCTTTGGTATGTTATTCAATTCTACCTTTTTTTGCACTATTTTGTCCTCTTCAACTTGTTCTAATTTGGTTATAAATGCTAAAATCACTATTTCTACCTTCTCTTTAATTTGGAAGCACTACTTCTACTTCCTTAGTTTCTTTCTTCATTTCTACCTCCTTGATCTTAAATGCAACCAATTCACCATCCAATCCTTATTGATCCCATTTTGTAATCTCTCTAGAAAACTTTCAAAATTCTGCAACAACTTCCTACATCTTGTGACATACTTAATTCAAACTATAACCTTTACTCTAGGAGTGTAGAGCCATATGAAATATGTTATTGCCTTGTTGATTGCTTGTTTTTAGTGGGAATATATTATATGAGTTGTGGAGGGAAAGTCTTTAATGGATTTATTTGGTTTTTGATGGTGTAATGGTATTCAATGTTTGAGTTGTTTAATGTGTGGGGTCTCTTTGTTGTTCTATGTTTAGCCAAGGATTAATACCTAAACACTTTTCATTTTTTTTGTGCATAAAGCCTCCAATTCACAATCACCTCATTATTTTTGAATGTTAGATTAGATGTTTATTACCGAACACAAAATTGCACATAAATAAGTAATCAAGTGTGTGATTTGTCATGTTCACATTTTAAAGTTGCATTCCCACCCCTTATTTTCAAATAAAAAATTATCCAAAGGCATGAAGAATTTTTAAATTTTCAAAATAGAAAAAATTTGGCCAAATGTTCAGTCATGGGTGTTCATTTGAACATAAACCAAAACTAACGTCAACCTTAAAACACACTAAATAGGTGTTCGATCATAGGCACCTGATTGTAGATGGGTCATTTTACCTTAGAGTTATTCATAAAGTTAGTCGATTAGAAGGCGAAATGGCCAATTTCGACATAATAAAGCATCAAATGCATAAATGGGAATGAAAATTTTACGAAACAAAATAAATAGAACCCAAACTAGTTTTCCATCAATTTTGGTGATAAACTGAATTTCATCATGTCTTTCCTTTTTCTAAGCACCTTCATTATTGAGCTACATATATTTTCAATGTTTTAAAATGTATAACTACTATAATTACTTTCAAACCTTGTGAATGAAATGCTAAGTTTTAGCATTTCATACTGAGATTTAATAAAGCTAGTGTGATTTGTGCTATTGGCCCAAGTGTTATCACGTCTTCAACTATTTTTTCCTTCCAAAACCTAGTTTTTGGAATTTCTTTGAATTTTCAATGGCAAAAATCACACTAAAATCAACATCTCCCACATTCTAAATCCAGATCTTACCAAATGAATTCCATTAAATTCTTTCATCGAGATCTTTCCAAGGACACCAAATGCACATTCCAATTCCTTTGAAATTGATAGCTATGATTTAATTTATTTTTCAATGAAGAAATCATTCAATATTTAAAAACTTTTGCATTGTAAGTCCAAACATCATGGAACTAAGCCCATGCACCCCTCCTCGTCAAGAGCTTTCCAAAGGCATGAAGAACACAATCTAAAGCATCCTAGTTTAGTGGATTTCACAATTGCAAAACAAAACAAAACAAACTACCTTCCTTCATAGATAAATTTCCTTACTTTGCAGATACCATTGAAAGAAGGTAAAGAGGTAAAAGCCACCTAAAAAGGAAGGTGAAAACATGGTGATTTTATGGATAACTTTATTACCCAATAAAATAAAATAAAATAAAACCTAAGTCACTCCAAACTAAAACAACAAAATGGAAATCAACTATGAATAATTACAATGAAACCACTTCAAATTACACTGAACAATTAAAGAAAGACTAAAGGCATTAAACATGTGAAGGCACCATTATCCATAGGCAAACATTTAATGAAATTATATGTATGGGTTGAAATAACACTTCAAGAAAATATGTGCCCAATTCATTCAACATTTCATTCATTTTGTAATGAATTTCATGAAAATTCATGACAATGAATTCAACTTGGAAATGTGAACAAGGGAACATTAAGTGAACAAAGACTAGCACTACTCACCAAATGAAGTACATGGTCTATACAAATGTACATTGTTCACATGTGGATTTTAAATTTTCTTTTATTAATGATATTCTTACCAAATTGAAAATGTTATAATATTCATTTTCATTTTCATTTATAAAAATAAATAAAATCTTTAGAAATAGTTTATCTACCTTGATTGATTTACCTTCGCTAGCCTAAAATGACAACTATCTTATGCAAGTTATAGCAATTTTACAATAGTGTCACTACAAGTGGCAACCTAGGATGTGCGTAATCCAAATGTCTAGAAGTGGTTAATTTAATTAATTTTATTTCAAAAAATGGAGAAAATAATCCCTTAAAATTACCTTTTTTCATTTCTTGAAAAGAACTTGTCTACTTGCCAAATTTCACCACCAAAAAAACCCACTAATTTGTATTGAATTTGTTTGGAAATTCAAACTTGAATGACTTGTCTTTTCTTTATCAAATCTTAAATAAAACAAAACATGAATTTAAAGATTTTACCAAGATCTTTTCTCATTATATATATATATATAATGTTAAACCATTTTGCAAAAACGTAATTTTGAAAATTAGATTTTTCACAATCAAATTTCATATTTCTTTACAAAATGTTTTTGCTTGAATTGACATACAATGTTTTAAAGGTGTTCAGTATCTAAAAAATTTAAATAACTAAATTTATATATATATATATATAACAAGATATTAATATTTTCAATTAATTTCAAAACTATTCTGAAAACCTTCAATAATTAAAAGTTAATGAACTTAACAAGTCTATTTGAATGTTACTAAAGATTTCTGATTTTAAAGTATTATAATTTTGCATTTTTAAACCATTTCTTACAATTCTGAATGCATAAAATGTTACTTGCATATTTAAAGGTCAAGTAACATTTGTAACATAATTGAAATGGAATTATTTTCATTGATTGTGTGTAGTGTATTTGCATTGCATTTAGTGGGATGCGCAACACATGTAATTGGACATGCATCGTGTGTGATGAGACAATACCCATGTGTAGTTCAACATTTACTTTTGTGCAAAATTTCATCAAAATGTGAAAATATAAAAATTAGAAAGGGAATATTTTGTCAAGATATTCTTTTGTTGGAAAAGAAAATCAAAATTTTGTTTTTAGAAATTTTTTTGCCACATTTGGACTTTGCTTTTAGTTTGGTAAAAAAATTTAAACAAGTTTTTAAACTACTTAGAAAGGTTCTAAAAACTTCTCATCAATTAATGTTAAATCCCTCTTGGGATCCTAGCCAATGAGGCAACATCTAAAATTTGAAAAATAATATAAAATCGTTGGTGTTGTTATGGACATGTGAAATGTCATCCTATTATTTTCTCTAGAAAATTGACAATTTAGTGAAATTGCACCATGGAATGCATCCAAGTTTCATTGCACTAAAGCTCCAAAAGCATTAATAAACTACATGTGCAAGCTGATTGGAAAACTAGGGGGTAGAGTTGGCTAAGGTGAACCAACATCCACACTCTTACAAAAGTAATTTTTTTGGAGGAGATGACATGCTAAAAGTCATCCACCTTTTCTCCCTATGTGCCTTATTGTACTAGGTTTCTAGGTGTGCTTTGCGCTTTCCCAACTACACATAGGGAATTCGGTATTCATTTTATTCCCTATTTATAGATTGTTTAAAATGAGGCAGGTATTATTGATGCATTCGCTAACATGCATACATTTCACATGCATACATATTTATCCATCAATACTTTGGTTCAAAACCAAAAATGCAAAAATTGTTCAAATAAATTTATATATACAAGTTGACATGATTTTTTGCATGATTATTTTTTGGACATGTGACATGCACTTGGGGTTACAAATTTTTAAGTCACATGAATACAAACAATCAACCAAATGAATTTTTTTTTTAAACAATTCTCTTGCAACCCTTTGGAATGAATTGTGTAAATTTTTAAAAAATTATATGGTGTATAATCTAATGAAATGTATCCAATGGGCAATGTTGAACATGGCTGCAAATAGTTTTTTATTTGTCACAAAAATTGAAGTCAATATTTAATATATTCATTACACCAAAAAATGACATCCATAAATTGGACATTTTTATGACTATGATTAAGTTATAATCATGTAACATGACTTAGTCATGTTTATAACTATTTAATTAGGTCATTTCATATAGCTCACAACTACATGATTAAAGCATGTGCTTTAATTTTAAAACCATGTTTGACTAAATAAAAAAATGTATGAAACATGCTCAGAAAATGGAAAAAACAAGTATATGAAAATAATTTTTAGATTAGATGCATGCATTTAAGAGCAATATGTTCATAATTATCATTAAGAAAATAATAATTATATATAATCTTAATATTTTTAAAGATAGCCCGAAAAAAGTTAATTAATTATTCGAAACAACTTTTGATCATCAACCAAGTGTGAGTGATCCTAAATATTGTGATTTTGCATGAACCACAAAATAAACTTAATGCAACATCATGCCATTGAACCTTTTTATTTTTGTAACCAATATTAAAATACATTCACATCATGTTTTGGCCTAGGTTTGGCCATAATTAACCTAGGTTTTGCTTTTAAATTTAAACCTTAGGTTTAACCTTTAAGTTTAATTTAGGTTTAGCCTAAATTTAACCTAGATTTCATATAGGTTTAATTTAGGTTTAGCCTTTAGGTTAACTTAAGTTTAGACCAAACTAAGTTTTAACTTAGGTTTAGTATTTAGGTTTAACTTAAATTTAATTTAAGTTTAGACCAAGCTAAATTTAACTTAGGTTTTGTTTTTAGGTTTAACTTAGGTTTAGTATTTAGGTTTAACTTAAATTTAATTTAAGTTTAGACCAAGCTAAGTTTAACTTAGGTTTAGTTTTTAGGTTTAACTTAAGTTTAAGTCCTAAGTTTAACTTAATTTTAGCCTTTAAATTTAGTTTAGATTTAGCTTAAGTTTAACCTCTAAGTTTAATTTAGGTTTAACCTTTAAATTTATTTTAGAAATTCAATTTGTAAGCTTAGTTTTTATGTTTAACCTAAATTTAACCTAGGTTGAGCTTTTATGTTTAACTTAAATTTAACATATAAGTTTACCCTTTAGATTTAGTTTTTAGGTTTAACTTAAATTTAACCTATAAGCTTCATTTAGGTTTAACATTTACATGTATTTTTAAGTTTATCCTAAGTTCAGCTTAGGTTTAACTTATATTTAACCTAAGTTTAACGGCCTTTTAAATTTAGTGTAGGTGTGTCATTTAGGTTTAGCCTTTAGGTTTAATTTAAATTTAGTATTTAAGTTTAATTTTTAGGTTTAGTGTAAGGTTAAACTTTAAAGTTTAGCCTAGATGTTTAGCCTAAAGGTTTTGTTTAGTTTAACCTAAATAACTTTAGTTCATACTAGATTAACTGATAATAATTTAGCAAAGCTTAACTTAACCTATCTTAGCCAATTGGGTTGAACTTGCTCAGTAGCATAGGTTAACATAAGTTAAAATATATTAATGTTTATAACTTTATATTAATCAAAATAAATTCCTTACATGTTGTAATTTATTATGTATATTTGTATAAATATGAAATTATTAATATTAATTTTTGAATCATTGTAAAATATTTGTATGACCACCTAAAGTATCACATCATTTAAAGTCAGTGATTCTATAGTTATACAAGGTGCCATGGTGTCCATGTAGTAGTAATTATTTAGTCATATATAAGTCATTTTATAGATGTCCAAAGTTTAGAACATATAGTGGGACCCGTTCTCTAATGAAACAAGATATTATTTAATTAATTAAACATAAAAAATGCCACAACATCATGACAATATTTTCCACATCATTTGAAGTAGTTGAAATTTAATCATAAACTAAAATTGCATATTTCATTACTTGAAAAAATAACAATTAGATAATCCACGTTGGTGTTTTATTCTCTAACACATAATTGAAAACCATAGTGGGTGAAATATGGTCAATGGAAAATGGATGAAGTATATCTATTTTGTAAGTTTTCATCCATTAGTCATATAAATGATTAATTTATTATTCATATTTATTCCATGTAAATAATGAAATTGTAATATATGACTACGGTCATTGATAGAATCATTCAGGACAGCTAGTCATTGTTTCTTTAATTGCAAAGGACAAAATTTCTACTTGTGTATTGATTAAACATATTCATATTGAGTAGGCATTAAATTGAAGTTTTTGTCCTCCTACAACTTTATCAATAAACCCCTAATCAATCTCACTCCCTTTTTAGCAAATAGGAATGTCCATGTGACATTCCTTACATGCCACAAGGCATAATAGATTTTTGTAGAAGCCTGAAACTTTTTGTTTGAGTATGTGATAAGGGTTTGAAAAGTTGCAGATCATTAATATGGACAATTTTAGCTACTCAAACCCATTTCATGTGGGTTGCAAGTATGTTTTAGGGTTGCACATGAGTATGTTTATTCAACTTGGCCTTAGTAGTTAATTATTTGTTCAAACTTCAAGTCATGTATTTCATTTTTATTGATTGAACATTTTCACAATTAGTGGGATTAGTAAGACCTAGTTTCTGTCCTCCCATAAATGGATTAATACATTCATGAATTTTATTTTATTTTTGGCAAACGATGGATGACACTCATGTCTTGTCATGACTAACATATAATAGATATGTGCAGAAGGCTATAAATTTTGCTTTGAATGTGTGACAAGGCATTGTAAAAGTAGGTCACCAATCTAAACTATTTCAATTATTGATCAGACCTAGATCTCCTATAGTTGTAGGTACGTATTAAGGTTACAAAAATGTGTTTTTTTGTTTTACTTTGTTGGTTGATGCAAATTATTGGCTTGGTTTGCAAAACACTGCAATTTCTCCTTTGAGTATATGACAACGCAATGAAGAACTTTGTCACCACTTTAGATTGTTTTAGCTACTCAAATTTAAATCTCCAAAAGTTATAGGTGTATATTAAGGTTACATGAGTATGTTTTCTTTAATACATTTCGTTGGTTGATGCAATTGACTAGCCTAGTTTACTATTTATAATAATTATTATTCATGCTATATGTTGTTATCATAGCTCTCCAATTTGTATACAAATCATATGACAAATAAAGTAGGAGGTAAGTGGAGATGAATTGATGTTGTTTAACTTTAACCCATACCTTTTCAAAGTGCATGTCAACAATGCTAAAATGCTAATGTATTTGGTTTTGAATTGCATAACTAGGAGTCAAGGATGAATGGTATGACCCATTCAGTAAAAATTGAAATCAACATTACAATGTTTAATATATACAAAAATTCATGAGGTAAAGTACATAAAAATCAAGGTGTTGAATTATGTATTTAAGTGTTATTTTATTTTTAGTTTATGTAGTTTAATGTTGTAAATTATAAGTCGAAGATGTTCATAGCTTCATTGCTTGAAGGGGTACGGTGCATAGGTCACATATTGAAAAGCATATTAGCAAGGTTGTGTGGGAGATTTTGCGAAGGGCAAAATGTGTTGATGAGAAGTTGGCATGGGATGGAGTGGAAAGTGAAGATGACCATTTCTTCGCATGACCACAAAGCCCTTTAAAATAAGATAACAATCAAGTAGTGTAGTGTTAAGTACCTAATCTCATTTGGAAGTGGATGGTGTTCTTCATTTTGTTATTGTGGAAGAACTAACAAATTTATAATTGTTGAACATTTTTTAGGATCAAGTACAAGTGAACATTCCAATGCTAAATAGAAGCGAGCTTTTAAATTTGTCATCAAATTAGGTATTAAGCAACCCTAGTTTATATGCCCTAATTCTTATGGTAGTAAAAGAAGCAACTACATTGGACGCAATCATAGCAAAAAAAAACATTTGAATCAACTAATAGATCTACCTATGGGAACTCTAAGACAAGGGATAGGTAGCCCCCCTTTGATTGCCAATTGCAATTTGCAAAGCTCAAAATCCAAGCAAAAAGAAACCTAGGTCTAGTTTGATGCTACTAAAACGTAAGGTACTTCTTTCTAATTTGTTGGATGTTATATTAGACTACTAATTGGTTTTTGCTTAGGACTAGAATTGGAATCCATGATGGTGCTTATGGAGTTCTTTGAATGCCTAGATGACCTTTGTTTTATTAAAACAATTGAATGTTTGAAATTTGAACAATTAGCTTTACTCTTATGCTAATTTGAAATTATGTTATTATTAGGAATATTGTACTTGGATGCACTACTTGGTCATCTCCAAATCATTCTTGCGTTGGACCAACACCTTATAGCTCAACACCCAAATACTTTCAAAACCACCAAACTTTCATTTCTATAAAAGTTAACCTTTGAATTCAGAGGTTCTATCATCTTTAAATTGTTTTTGTATCATAGGACTAAAAACCATTTCCAATTTATTCATGTTGCTTTTGAACATGTGTTGAGACCTACCTTGTCAAGTTTGTTGTGTGTCTTGATTGAATCAAGCCCAAGATTGGTGTGGTCCTAATGTGGAAGTTTTTTCAAGCATGTCTATGTATGTCGTGGATAGATGTTATATGTTCCTAGGTCATGATAAGCTCATGAACTTGTGTAGATTTTCTCCAAGGTGTTGAGAAGGTGACTACAACTTTTAACAAATTATAGGTAATTATAAATTCTCTACTATAATTTGACATTATGGGTGAAGTTTTTTATTTTGGTTGTAAGCTCATTTATTTTTGGGGATTGATATTCTAAGGCCCTATAAGGTGTGAAAAGTTATCCTTGCTAATCACTTGTTAGGTCAATGGCTAGCACAAGGAGTAATGTCAAACACAAGTACAAGTCCTTTAGTGAGTCCTAGTCTAGTAGACAAAAGCTTGGTTGAAAAATAAAATACACAATGTTGTTATGTTAAAACATGAATTGAGCATGATTGTTGAAAAACAATCCTTATCATAGCTAATTCATGTTAGTATCTATCCATTTTCTTGATCATATTTGATTTAGTTCATTTGAATGGACTTGTTGTTGATGAATTTCTATTGCATGACTATTTCATGGCAAGTAGGTTAATTGAATGCATTTTGAGCTGATCATAAATTTCTAGGAACATGACTATGGGGTTTTTCCTTTGAGTTGAAAAGATTACAACTATTTCGAAATTTTAGAGGTAATTATTGGCTCTTGTAATTTTGCATTATGGTTTAGATTTCCTTGGGTGTCGAACTTGTAGTAGTTGTTCTGATGTCTCAACATTGTTGTCTATAAGCATATTACTTCTTTTTTAGAGCCTTATGGTATTATTGATGAATCTCCTTGCTACATTTCACTTAGACTAGTGGTTAGCACACAAAATCATTATCAAGCACTTGCAAGTTATACTTAGCTAATATAAAGGGTCAAGTCAACCACCTAAAAGTCTTTGGTTTGCATTAGTTGTTTTTCATAAGCACTTGGGTAGTTTGGTTCAAAAATTGGGGTCTTTATCAACCAACTAAGAGTTTTTTATTTTGCATTGGGGGCCTACGTAAGCACTTGGGTACATTGGATAAGTACTTAGGTCCTTGTCAACCAACTAAAAGAGTCCTAGGTTTGCACTAGGGGTCTTGTGCAAGCACTTGGGTATGTTGGATAAGTTGTTGGTTCCTTTTCAACCACCTAAAAGTCTTTGTTTAACAAATGGGTCCTTCACAAAACACTTGGGTAGATTGGATAACTAAATAGGACCCACCTAAAAGTCTTTGGTTTTCATAGTGGGTCCTTTAAAAAACAGTTGGGTTAGATTGGACAAGCACTCAGGGTCCTTGTCAACCACCTAAGAATTTTTGATTATCATAATGGGTCCTTCAAAAAACATTTGAATATATTAGATAAGCATTCAGGGTCCTTGTCAACCACCTAGGAGTATTTTTTTAGCACAATGGGTCTATCCAAAGCAATTAGTGACGCACCCCCAGGCTCCTTAATGGATTCAAATGTGAGTCCAAACTTAAAACAACAGAAGAGCAAGGAGTTGGGGCACGTTCCCTGGCTCGCAGCACTTGGAGCGGTAAAGGGGCATGTTGGAACTCTGGGATGAGACAAGGAAGATTGACAAGCATCAATTACTCACATGGACTTGCACAAAACCAACACAAGGTGGTTAATGCATAGTTGAAGCACTTTTGGTGTTAGGATAAACCACGGGCAAACTCGGACTCACAAGACTCACCACGGCCCGGACTTGGGGGAATCCACCACCTTCCCCCTTATGGTATACTATGTGCATCTCCACGAGGCCCACATCCAAATGGCTTTTTGTCCCGGGACTCCCAAAATTGCCAAAATCGAGACTCCCATGACTTTGGAGCCCCATAACTTTGCGTGAAGACCTCCAATCGAGATGAGGTCTAAAGCAAAGTTGTAGCACTCATCAAGAGCTTTCCAACAATATGTGGCACGTCACTTGCACACAAGGAAATCGGGGTGATTCTTGACTTTTAGTGGTCAGGAGTCAAACTACCAATTTGACTCATGGCCCTTCTTTTGGCCATAACTTATGTTTCAGATGCCCAAATGGGTGATCCGAGCCCATTTTAGACATCTATGTTTCAATAACTTTTTAATGATATAAATTTTTTTTCAAACCAATGGGTTTTGATCCTTGCAATCGCTCCTTGAAGATTCGGGAGTCCTTCGGGACTCCAATTCTCCAAGTGGGAGTTGCCTTGGGAGTGTGAGGGTTCATTTTCTCACACTTTCCTGCACTCTCGAAAGTATAAGATGTGCCTCCTGGGTCTCTCTCTTGTCTCGCCCTCTTACAAGCCCTTGCTTTGGTCACGAGCCCAAGGTTAGGGTTGCAACAATATTTAGGGTCCTTTTCAATTACCTAGAATGCTAGGTAACCATTGTTTTTTATTGTCAAAAAATTATGAGTCATGATTAA
>Ga0209611_10009763_pt1 | contig 14388 bp, 14 predicted proteins | sample S1TSphgellanicum_3_FD_187693 | JGI IMG/M metagenome (GOLD analysis project Ga0209611, IMG submission 187693) | Host-associated microbial communities from peat moss isolated from Minnesota, USA - S1T2_Fc - Sphagnum magellanicum MG (SPAdes) (version 2) | ecosystem: Host-associated > Plants > Peat... | reverse complement strand
TACCATGCCTTCCAGCACAACCAAATCAGCATCTTCAGCAGCATATGCTAGCTCTGGAGATATGGAAGACAAGTCCATAACCTGCTTCACACTTGCCTTTCTTTCAGTCATGTACTTCTCATTTTAATATTTGCTGCTCCTACATAACCAAAAAAGACAGAGTACCATGGTACTGGCACCAGAGCAAACAATATCCCATGATTGATGTATGAGCAACGGTACATATAAAGAGGAAAATTACGCACCGGCACATCACTTCCAGAGTTTACTACCATAAGCTGGCTTGCATCCACTCCAAAAAATGTTTCTTTTCCATCTTCTGAGACATGCTTGATCTGCTTTCATTGACATGACAATCTGTCAGATTGCCAGGAAGGATTCTAGAAGTATGTAGTACTTTTCCAGCCTGCCCACCAGATCTTCACAAGAGCTAATTCCAATACTTTCAGGAATTGAACAGGGGGCCTATAAAGACAACAAGCACAGGATTTGTATGGGCCATTTAACACTGCCATTTAACTATGGCAAGAGCCAAAAAGGAACAGACAGATAGACAAGGGGGTTCTACTAATGTTATATCGTTTTGAGTCAGGTGAACATTACATATACTCTTTGATAAGACTTTAAGCCTAAACCTGGCATCCAACTGTATGATCAGGAATGAAACCTTAGAAACAACTTGCACCAGCTCCTCATATGTGATGTCATTAATGGTTGGCATATCATTGGCAGCAAGCACCACCTGCAGAAAAAGCAACCAAGGACATAGACAACCTCATTGCACATTTTAAAATGTTGCCTAAGTCTAACTGTAATGCTTCCAAATTTCTCCCGCCTTACTAACACTTATCCAGACATGAAAGTGTCACATTATAGAAAGGCCAGACAATTGATTGATAAATTTCACAAGCTTCCCCACCTCCAACTAGCAACCCAAAACATTCTTCTGAGTACACAAGCTGACAATATGGAGGACAACATGGACATCGTAAAAAGAGCCTTGTGCCATTAAAAGCCAGACCTTTGTACCTCGTTGGAGAAGCTCACGAGCAAAGGGTAGAATGCCAAGCACAACATCTGCTCCTGAATTATCTACAAATATCACTGCCTGTTGCAAATAGATGACAACTCTTGAGTCCCAAGACTGCACAGTCATAATGAGTCATAATGCTTGCTGTAGTCTTGTGGCCAAAAACACCACCCAGTTGGACAGAGCAAGAGAAGAACAATTAATAGGAATTTTCCCAGCAGGGGTGGGCAGGGTTGTGACTTGCCTTGATACAAATCCTCTAGCTTTTGTATAGAAATCTCTTAACAATAGAAATCGATCTACTGTGCACAATTTACCAAGCAGTAATACCCAGTAAGGCTAAGGCATTAGGGTCAGCCTCAAGCCTTATGAAGTGGCACCAAAAGGGAGAATTATATCATCTAAAGAGCCTCCCTTGGAGACAGCACCATGGGTATAGCATTATGAAGTGAACACTGTTCTCTTCATCTTCACACAATGAGCATTCAGGCTCTGCCTTCCCCTCTGGACCTGTTTGTCTGAGGGTACGATTCCACCTAAGTCTCATTTGACTGCTCACTTCATCCAAAAAGGGGGAAGAAAATGCAAGTGAGAGAGAGGAGAGCCATGTGACAACAAAAAAGTCAAAAAGAAAGTGTCTCTCAACACACCTGTCACCAAAGAAGGCAAAAATCTAACAATGAATGCAGAGTGATTGTCTCAATTGACAGGGAAATAATAACATCATGCATGAGGCATAAATAGTCCTACCTTTTTCCAAGGCTTGCGCAACCATTTTTGTTTGAATTGGTCCAAATCATCAATCACCCAAGGTCTGGGTAGTAATTTGTCAAAACTGTCCTGGAAATTCATTCCTGAGCTTGAATAGATTTCTGCGAGCTTTTCAAGTAAACCAGAAACACCTCATTATTCCTTTCATCCATGTACATTTCTCAGAAATTGAGTGGAATTACAGAGGAAATGAAGACCTCTCAAGTTGGTTGGTCCCCACAGGTACTAAAAATGCTTCAAAGTTGGTGGGTGGTTAGTGAACTGACTTCATTCAGGTACCAGGAAAAAGAAAGAACTCAGCAAGGCCTTGCAGGTGCAACATGAACCAAAACTACATTGCTCTGAGCATTACAGCTGAGCACTAGGATGCCATCCATGCTTGGAAGACCCAAAGTGGTATGATGATTGTTCACGGGATGATCAAATAGAACATGCAATCTAGGCACTATGCACAAGTCTGCACAACATCTGATGAAGAAGATCTGATGTCAGTAAGACATACTACAGAAGGGCAAACACTTTCTGCTTCAATAATATTTAGGCAGAGTCTATTAGCCAGAAAACTAATCAGCATGGGGGGGAGGAAACCTGTGCTGCCCCTAGATCAAAAATATTGCCAGAGAAGATGCCCTTGATAAGATGCTCTATACGCTCCCCCTCATCAGTAATAGCATCCACTGTACTAATTACATGCTCCAACAACTTGATGGCTTTCATATTCTCATCATCCTTACAAACATCAAAAGACAACATAAAGACAATGTTAGCATGCATGCCTTCCATGCTCGACCAAAACCTGTAACATCCCTACATCTCTCTGTAGTAAGACTGGTAAGAACCCCCAGCAAGAAATACCCATGTGGAGTCAAGAGCCAAGAGTGGGGAAGAGATGCTTAGGATTATTGCGATGTAGACAGTATATACCTTTATCTTTCTGTAAATGTCATAAAAACCTACTTCTCGGAGGCACATGTCACGAAGCCTGCAAAGAAGCTGCAACATGCTGAGTGTCAGTCCATACTAGGGAAATAGAGAATCCAGACATGGAGCAACAGCATTCTGACGAAACATTTGGCAGACAGGAAAGAGCCTGCTGAAAGAAGACAAAGGCATCAACAACACCAAAAGCTATCTGACCAGCACTGTCTGCCCTGAAATCTACAAGACACCTCAATGAAGCCACACCATGAAAAAGCGCTCAGATAACTGGTGACATTAAAATGACCTTGGTACTTTCATAAGGTTCACATTTCTGCAGGAACCAACATCTCAGACCACAGAGTTGCCTCCATGTGGACCCAAACTCACCCATGTACACATTTCTACTACACGTTCCTGGTCTACAAATATACAGCTGGTAAGTCATGCTCCTGCTTTGCTGGGAGTTCAGTTCTCTATGCTACCTACTGGTGTGATTGTGGCCCAACTCCACATAGCTGCTACACTCTAAAGAAAACTTCTGCACCCCTGGAACTACGGGAACCCATTTCATGGTCGCCAAACCCTTGGATGCAATGTGTTCTAGTGCAGAAATGCTGATGTACTTACAATGCAATCAGGGGGGCCACCATGTTTCTCTGGATTGGACTGGATATCATCAAGTATTTCTCCATACCTGCACAGTAGAAAGGGTAACCTTACACTCTATTTTACACAACGGAGATGTTATCATGTGGTATTGACATATCCTCTCTGTGGTACAAAATGCTACTGTTTGCATATCTGTTTTGCAATTGTGACAAAGCTAAAGCTATGCATTCACCTTGGCTAACTGGAACAATCCTACCTGCTGCTAAAGAGTTCAGCTGAGGGTCTTATAATCAATGTAGATCATGTTCATTTGCATCTCATCACATCTTAGAGATCCAGTGAGATAAATGGCTGTATTGTTTGAATCCATCACCAACATATGCAGACAAATGCCCCTCACAGTCATGGGAGGTTTGATACAAAATCCATACCAGCTGTCTTAGCAGGAACAAATCCTCTGGGGACTTTGATGACAGCACATTACATGAAAGAGAACACTGTTTTGGAGAAAACTCTGGTTTCAAACTGTCTTGTTCCAAAAGGTTTTCGAGGTCTGTGCAGCCCTGATATAATCCAGGGTCAATGGCCTTGCCATCGAGGGAAATGGAAATGAAATCTACAATGGAGTGAAAGAAAATATATAAACCTCAAAGCGAATTTTGCAGCTTTCACAGGAGCTTCTGTTACAGTATCGTCAAGCTCCGCCTGCTTCCTGCACAACACTAATCCTCCCTTCCAGAGGTTCAGCACAGTTCTGACCTAGACACAATTGCAACAAAGATTTCCAATCGATGAGCTGCTGGTGGCTCTCATCACGCCAACGTCAATTCAGAAGAAATCAAACAGCAGCCGTGCATGAATTGGGAGCAGCGCAACAAAAAGAAAAAGAAAAAGAGGACGAAACCCAGACCTAAACGAAGGAATTGACTTTCTGAAGAGCTCCAGCCAGAGCACTTCGGTGCGAGTAGCCTGGTGAGGAGGATCGGAAGGAAACCGATAAGGAATCGTGCAAGGTCTGTAAGTGTAGTCCGCCCAGTGCTTCAAAAGCGGAAACTGCACTTGTTCTGCAGTAGACTCCATTTTCCTTCTTTACGTGCCCAGCAGATGCTACTAAAAAAACTCACGATCTTCTATCTTACAAACAAACAAACAAACGCAACTCTTTATTCCTTCCAAATCGTGAAATCTCTCAGAGCTGTTCCAAAGTTCACCTTTCTTGTCCTACTTTCCACTAAGCCCTTTCTCACAAGGAATCACCAAAATAATAATAACAATTCCAAAGATTAGAAAATAATATACAGCATTTTTTTTCAAACAGGCCAAACAAAGACTTGAATCAGGCTTCGGTAAACAACTAACACCCTATCAGGAAGCTCCAGATGACAATCTCTTGCTTAGGACTTGAGGGTTTCTTGCGTTTAATGCAAAATTACCGAGATTCGCCGATCCTTCCTTCCTTCCACTGGAAATGCGTCGATTCGAAACTTGACTTCTCTTCTTCTGTGTACTTACTCACGAAAAATGTTGTGATTCTTTCTCCGGAGAAGCCAGCGGGAGCTTGAAGCCTGGTCTGCCAGACGACGCAGCGATGGAGCGCACGACAGTGAGGAACCGCGAGACGGGGAGAAGAAGCCGCATCGAGACTGAATCTGCGAGACCACAGCAATTCTTTTACATACATATCCTTTTTTACTTCACTTCACATCCTCCCATTCTTCCGAAAAGACGCGACTTACGCGACTAAACCTGCGACACGACCATAATTCTTTTACATAGAGTGCCCTGGCACCTTCCACACTAATTATATTATTTTCCAAAAATGTTGACTTTTTTTTTTTTCCATAAACTTAATTTTTGTGTGAAAGATAATTTTAGAGAATCTTTTGGGAATATTCTTTTTTCAACTTGAAATTTTTCGAAAACCATTTTTTATTGTGTGTGAATGAGACTAGCGGATCTTTTTCATCTGGAATGTTTCAGAATATTCTTTTTTCAACATGAGAATCTTCAAAATAAAATAATAATTATTCAACACTGAAATGTTGAACTTGGCATGGTGCTATGGTATGCTTTTGTAGGGATGGTTTTAAAATAATAATAATGATAATAATAATATTTTGTTTTATTAAATTGATAATTGATAATTGATAATTTTTTTAATTTTAGATTTTAAATATAAATTTTAAATATAAAATTTATTTTTTACTTACCTTAGGTTCTAGATATCATAGTGCTTTGGCATCTTCGACACTAATTATATTATTTTCTAAAAATGTTGAAATTTTAAAAAATTGTTTTGTGTGTGAAATATAGTAAAGAATATTTCTGGAATATTCTTTTTTAAACTTCAAAAGAAAATAATTATTCAACACTGAAATGTTGAACTTGGCATTGTACTGTGGTATGTTTTTTTACACATGGTCTTTTTTTTTGTTTTTCTGACTTATTTTAGGTTCTATCTCAAGCATTCATGTAATTCAAATTGCAAGATAACAACAATTTTTTGACATATGCATTCTTTTACTTGCGTCATACCATAGAACCTTAGTGGTTTCAACAAAAAAAAAATAAATAAATAAATAAAATAAAAATAAAAATAAATAAATAAATATATATATATATATATATATATATGTTGAAATTTCACAAATTATTTTTGTCAAAAAAAAAATTTTGTGTGAAGGACAATGAAAGCTTTTATGAAAATTTCAAAATTAATTAATAATTATTCAGCAAGCATGTGTTAAGCCACCTTTGCATTAAACAATATTCCCTTTGACACACTAACAATTAATTAACAAATATACATTTAAAAAAAATAAGATTATAAATATTTTGAAAAAAAAATAATGTTAAGGAAGGTGTTATTGTTGTGACTTTAGCCTTGGGCTTGTGATCAAGGATTGAAGTATAAGAATGAATATAGGTTGGGAGAATGTGTTGGGTTTCAATCACACTTTAAGAAATGTGTTTTAAAACACTTGAAAAAGTGAGTTTTAAATTCTCCCATGTGAGAAGCATTTTGGGAGTTATAGTTCTATGAGAGTTTCAAATCTTTGGGAAAAAAATGTAAATAAAAAATGTGATTCAAATTGGGTCATCAATATATGATTGGAAAGGTTTTGAAATGTAAATATTGAAAGTGGGCACACATTTTTCATTTGGAGTTGTGAATTAAAGGTTACTAGTGGGAACCCTGTGCATAATGCACAGGTGTGTTATTTCAAGTTAATTCCCAAAGCGTTTCAGAGAGGGAGGGAAGGTCGGTCAGGCAACACTTTTGGCACCTGGATTTTGGAGTCTGTTGTGTAGTAGTAATCCGTTGATTAAGATGTCAGTCGACATTCTGGATCTCGACACGTGGTTAGTTAGTCACCCCGGGTACCCGTATCTTTCCCTCTACCTAATAATGACTCTACAGAAAAAGCCGTAGTTTGGGACCTAGAAATTTACTAAAAGGAAAAAAGATCGTAGTTTTAATTGGGACCTGGAAATTTACCAAAAGGTTGAGCCGTAGTCAGTTTTAATTGGGACCTGGGAAATTTACCAAAAGGATAAGCCGCAGTCAGTTTTAATTGGCACCTAGAAATGTACCAAAAGGAAAAGCCGCAATCAGTTTTAATTGACACCTGGAAATTTTACCAAAAGGGTGCACTTTTGGGCGATTTCACAACAGTTACTGGAGTCACTGTCATAAATAGACAGACTTGCTGAATTAATATATAAGATAATCACAAGAATGGTTAAGAATAATTTTTTTTGTAAACAATACCTTTTTGTGTACACATAGGTTGTTATTAGGATGGGAATGTGAGCTTGTTGAATTTACTTTCACCAAGTCTTGGTTTAGAATTACCAATTCCTTCAATATATTAGGATTGCATTTCAATAGGGAGCTTCAATAGGTTCATCAACATAGAGGTCTTGCATTGATGCTAGAGAAACAAGGTCGGAAGGAGTTTTTATCACCTTTATTTCAAAATATATTTTTGAATTATTGGATAGACCAATTGGTGTTTGTAACATGTGGTAGGATTGCCACCATAAAAGGCTCAACATCTCTCTTAAAAAAAAACTTGTAGGGCATTCTTTAACAAGTCTTTGGTTTCCAATAGTTCTTATATCATGTTTGATTATATTTTGTGGTCCAAAGGGATTGGGGATCTAACAATTAGGTGATGATTGGATCTATTGAAGAAAAATGGAATTCAAATCATTTTAATGGAGGTTTAAAGTGATTAGCGAGCATTTAAGGTTTGCTCATAGGAGTAAGAAAAACTTGGATTGGTGTAAGTTGAATAGGTGGTGTTCCAATTTTCTCCTAAAATGTTTGCCATAGTTCCATTCCTTAATCCCCATGCCCCTTGTAGGATTGGAGGTGAAAATGTAAGCATCAAACTTCCAATTGTACACCCCACCTTTTAAACTATTGACATTTGTGTTGTGTGAAAGTTGAATTGTTACTTCCAAAATTCAATCCAATGAACATTTTTGCAACATGAAAAAAAAACACACAAAGGAAATCAATAAATTCATAATGGGGACAAAGTTGTTAAAGATCTTGGCATCAATGGTATTTCACATAATTCTTGAAGCCAAAGGTTGCAATTGACTCTATAATAGAATTGGATATTTTGCAATATAGACCACATTAAAGTGTCAGATGCTAGGATAGATACCATTCTTTCTTTATAGAAAGGGCACTTTGGTTGCTTGAATAAAGTTTTAATTATGCAAATCGAAATCACAAAACATCCATTGAATGTTTTTAACAACAATAAGCCCCAAGACAAACTTTTCAAACACTTGAATAAGATATGAAAGTTATATTTACAAGAAATTAAATTATACAAACATGTTGCAAGATTGCATTTCTAATAATTAATTAAATACATGATTAATCAACACCTCCCAACATTTTGATACTTTTTGAAATGCATTTGGTCTACACACATTTTGAAGGTATCAAAACTTCACAAGCCTAATTGGATCATGGCCTTCAAATACAAGATATCTAATGGTCATTGTATAAAAAACAAAAACAAAATGCAAAAGAAGCATATAAGAAATTTTTGATTAACTTCAAACAATTTTAATTAAGGACAGATAGGATTATGATTAATAATACACACAAACAACTTGAAACAACTTAATCTTTTCATTGTTAATTGTATCTAAGAGATTGTAAAAAAACTCCACAAAACATTTTGAAAAAAACTTATTTCAATATCAGCCAAACCAAAACAAACATTGAAAAAAAATGTAATTATAACCTTGTGAGTACCACTTACAAGGTATCAAACTATCACCTACATCATGAATGGCTAACTACCATCTTGCCCATTGGTGTCATCAACTTTCAACAATGGGTGCAAATAAATGTGTGATAATTTTATCAAAATGTCAAGTAGACAATCATATAGACATTTGCATCATGAATTTTTATCTCATCATGGGACACAACATAATTAATATTTGGCACAGATTCATTGAAGCACAATGTTAATTAATCAAAGAGATGACATTTTTCAAAACAATTTTCTCTAAGGTTTTGATAGGATTTTGCAATGAGTTAACAAAAGAGGAAAAATTAAGAATATTCAATGCAAAAAAATTAAAAAGTCATTTTTCTCCATTATTCCCACATTAATTGCATGTTAAAAGATTGAATGATTCATTTTCTTTGAAATTTGCCATGTTTCAACCTTATGTTTGCTTTGATTTACCAATTTTGGTTATTTATGAAATTAAAATCAAAGCTTCAATAAGAATAGTTGTTTTGTGTGTTTATAACAAAATTTTGTATTAGTTGTATTGTAGATTAGAATTTCATATCTTTATTTCATTTGTACACTTATTTTTGACCATTTCCAAACATGTGAAATTTAAAATGAATTTTAATTATCAAATTATTTCATTAGAACACATGTTTTTGAATGTGGAAACATATCATCACAAATTTATGGGGTCACAATTCAATAATAGCGATAATATGAAATTTTTTTTTCATAAGTTTGTATTGTTTAAACATGGATGTTGTGCATTTAAAACACATATGAAACATAAATAAGTAAAATGAAAATTTTTCATCCACAATAAAATTTTGCATCCTATTTTTATGTGTTTCATATGTGTTTTAATAGATGACATTCATGTTTAAATAATACAAACCTATGAAAAAACAAAAAAAATTATAACTATTTTGTCAAATTATGATCCATGAAATTTATGATGATGTTCAAAATCAAATCTCCCTTCAAGATTTAACCAACTAGATTTTTTTTTTAATCACATAATATTTGAAATTCATGAATTTGATTATAAAGTTAAATGAAAAGCAGACTTGATGAAATATTCATTATGATAATGTTCAACAAATTATGGAAAGAAATTATAAATAACACAATTGAATGGTTGACATTCTGCCTATGCAAATAAAGAATGCCAAAAATGTGAATGGAAACAAAATGACATATAATGAAATTTGCTCAATTTTGTCATTTGGAAAAAACTTTCAAGTGATAAATCTATTGAACATTCAAAATTAAAAATTAAACTTAACATATTAAAAATTAAATTAAATACAATAAATTAGTATCTTCACAAAATCATTTAATCATTGTCACTAGTTGTGCAAAGTAACCCAAAGCCCAAGTTTATTTAATGAGAAACTGACCCTAGGTTAAGATAATTTATTTAATGAGAAACTTGACCCTGGGGTAAGGTTAATTTTTTCAGACCGAAAGTACGTAGAAGTATACCAAAAGGTTTTGAAAAATAAAAGAAAAGAGCTGAAAAAAAAGGTCAAGGTGCTGTGACGGAAGTCAAGGTGCCGTGATGGAACAACAACATCTGGACTGAAATTCCAAGTGCAAGCTTGCTAGGCACCTGGTTCAGGACCTCCAACCAACCTTAGGATCTCAAACTCGGCCGTAGCAGGGACAAAGCTCGGCTCGCGGAAGAAGAAGGAAGAAGACGAGGGCCATTGTGGCAGAACTACGGATTGAATTCGGTCTCCAAATACTTGGAAATCGTTGTTACCAATTGCGCAAATTTTCTTCAGGAATGTAGCTGGAATTGGACGCGCAGCTGGATCATCAAAAGCGTAAGCACCCAATAAGCCTAATGAGAACTTACTGCCTAAGTCTGTTCTTAGGGTTTCTTCCTGCTTGCTGCTACTTACAATTGTGGAGAAACTTCAATTCATTTCGCTGAGCTTGTTCTTCTGCTTCTGAAAGGAAATGTGTAAGGAAATACACATTTTGAAATTTCCTCTCATGAGAATTTTCTCTGAGAAATCTCTTTCACATGGTCGAATTTTTCAATCGGTCCAAGAATGTTGGAAGAATGCAATGATGAAGAAGTACAGAAAAAAATTTTGGAACTTCATAGCTCTGGTTTTGGTTTGAATTTCCTTTTTGCAGATGAAAGGCGTGGGTGGTGATTCACAGAAAGTGGAGGCAATTGACAAGGGACACAGAGGTTTGCGCTGGACGAAGCATGAAACCCTAACCCTAGTTGCTGCAAAGAAGAGAGAGATTGAGAAAACACTGGATCACGGAACTGCTACTACTACTGCTGTACAGGGCATCGATAGTACTACTACTGCAGCTGCAGCAGCTGCAGCAGATGTGAAATGGGTCACTGTCTTTCAGTACTGCAAGCAATTTGGAGTGGACCGCGATGCAAGCCAATGTCGCAAACGCTGGCACAGTCTTTACAAAGAGTACAAGAAGATCAAGGATCATGAAAACACATATGGAACAGGCTCCTATTGGTCCATGAGTGCGGAACTGCGGCGAGAGAACAAACTGGCAGCAAGTTTTGAGCATGATGTTTTTGAAGCTTTTGAAATCTATTGTCAAGGATTGCCACCTTTGGTTGCACCCAAACATACCTTCAATAGTGTTGTTGTTTCATCAGACCACAAAAGGAAGTCCTCAAATTTGCTCCCAGATGTTGTTCTTCAAGAAGGTGTTGCTGATCTAGAGGATTTGCAGACTGAAAATGGAGGTAGGTAATTCAGCACATGTGCCACAGGTGCTTTCTTAGTTTATATTCCAGTTGATGAGGATCAATAGCATAATCACTTTGGCTGTCACTGGAGATCTTGTGGTAACAACAGCCAATCATTCTTTTGCATACTGATGATGGTAAGAATGATTTTGAAGAGTTTCTAACAAGTGTGTGGAGATGGTGTTTTTCATTTGTTGTAGATGGTGGTGATGATGATGAGGCGGGGATCTATCATCATCCTATGGGGAAAAAGAAAAAGAAGAGACAAAGGGAATCGGTGGAAGAACAGTTGATCTCTGTGTTGGAAAAAAGTAGCCAAGACTTGCAACAACATCTGAGCCTAGACCGAGAACTTCGGAAAGAGCAAGCCCGTGGCCTTGTTGAAGTCCTCAATAAACTAGTGGATGTAATTGGTACAATGGCTGAAGCCATGCAGAGAAGGTAGGATGTATCAAAAGGCATGCCCCCAGAATTATGTGAAGATGGCAATGTTTTCATAAAACTACACATCTTATTATCTATAGTGCAAGTGCTTGATTATAGTTGATATTTGTAAATTATCTCTTACCTTGTTGGATATGAAATTGTTTGCTAGAGAAAAGAATTTGAGGTGATGGAAGAAGCCATACCCCCTGAAAAGATGGATGGACGAGAAAATTTGCTTTTATGTAGCTTGCAAGAATCAAGTGACAGGAAATGTGCATGTAAGTTTCGGATTTTGAGTCACTGACAATGAAGGAAATTTACATGCTCCTCTTTCTTCTTGGGTTTTTTGGGGCCTTCTCCTTCTGTTTTAGGTCTTATTGAGCTAGCTAGCACCATGGCAGAGTTTTCCAGTTACTGCCAGTTGCATGACAGAAACTCTGTATGTTGGGTAGTTAATGTTTGAAATTAACATCCAGCCATTGCCAAGAGCAGATGGGGTCACTGGGGTTGTTACAGTAGGTGGTCATTTCTCTACATGTTGCTGTGGAAGGTTACCTGAACAAGCTCATGAACATTGCTATCATGCAAACTGCTCCTCGATTTTGTTTCTGGGCTTGTTTTTTTGATTTCTTAATATTTCATGCGGGTCTTCATTGTATTACTGCAATGTGTGTATGCATTTTGAATCCCACATGCAGCTGGTAAACAGTGACATTGTGAAGCAGGCTGGGCAGTGAGAGGCTCATAAGCGGATGGGGTGTTGATTTTGCAAAGGGAGTTAAAAACAAAACAACTGTTGTGACCAGTTGCTAGGCGGCAAATGCAACACTTAAACAAAAAATTCATCTTGAACAGAGATTTTGGTCACTATTTACAAGCATATATGGTCATCACCTGGAAGATTATGTCATATAATGTGGTCAAGAAAATGACATAATCAGCCACCGCAGACCGTAACAGCATCAGGAGCTATACAATTGAAGTATTGTTTCCCAGAATACTATCATAGCTCATCTTTTGAGAAGCGATTCGGACTTTTGAAGTGATGGATTTCCAGGTGCTTCCATGCTGTATGTTTGTGGCTTCTCCAACCCTTTGAAATGTGATGACTTCTAGAAGTTTCTCTCCACAAGGTTCTCAAAAAATTGAATAACTGGTTCTGATGTGTCCATGGTTCTCCAAAATATTGTTCCCATGGTCAACCAATGGAATGCTGACACTTGCACTTGTTCCAATGTGCCCTCAAACCAAGGAACACCTTGTCCTTGTTCCCATGTGCAAACAAAGGAACATCACCCCTTGTCCTTTGTTCAAACAAAGGAACATTGGCCTTTGTCATTGTTCCCTTGCCACATTGTACAAACTTATATAATAGGACCCAGGTGTGATTGATGCATTGCCTTGATGGGCATTCCCAAAGTTCTGATCATGTCCCCAAAAAAGTCATGTTATGAGTGAGAAAGAAAATGATGGTTTTGCTATACTTAGCTAGGCACACACTACAAATTTTGACAATTGAAAGCAAATGAGACATTGTGGTAGCTTGCCCTTTGAATGGAGATCAAACATTCTCATCTTTTGGTACTAGCACATCCCTTACAAATTCCCATCCATTAGCTAATAGTCAAGTGATCTTGATCGAAGGTGATTCTGAAAAAATTGGTGTGTTATCACATATTTCTTGTAGAACATTATTATCTTTTTTTTTTGGGTAGTTGTTTAGTTGTTGCTATAACCCAATTTTGTGTGAATGGGGTTTTGTTTTTTTTAATTTTGTGTTTTTGGGGTTTATTTTCAACCAATGTTTTGAAAGTCTTATTTTTTGTGTTCTTGTGTGTATATGCCTTCATTAGTTTTGATAGTGTTGGGTGCTAATCTAGTAGGGCATCACAACTTATTTAGAAAATGACACTTGTTGATGAAAATAGTTCATCATATAGTTCATCCAATATGATTTGAAAGGAGGCAATTGGTAGGCCTTATAGAGGCATGACTCTTTATAGATTAAAGAACACAACTCTTAGATTCTTCAAAGGGTATGATTGTCTTTATAGCACACAACCTTTTCATCAATATACAAGGAGCTACCACTCCTTTTGTAATTCATTCCATTCACATATATATATATATATATAAACGATGTGTATTTTGTTCACATGGTATCTCATAGTAGAATTTTTAATTTTTTATCCTTCCTTACTCAATACTTATAATAATTAATCATGTTCATTATATATTATGCTTGTCTCATAAATACAAAAGTCTTGCAAAAATATCACACTTTCTAATGCACTAATTTCATAAGATTGTTGAAAAATGAATGAAGTCCATGTTTTTAAAAAAAGATCCAATGATGAAATTGTTGCATATGGCTTCTCCTTTCAACTTACGATTGTTTTAGAGAGTTACATAATTAATAAATTTTGTAGCACTCCATACTTTATATGGAATATTAAATGCAAATGTTCTTAATTTAGTTTGAAACACATAATGTTCTTATTGGAATTGAAGTTGATCATGGCCCTACTACTATCTACTACTATAAAAAAATGGGTGTCGGTGTCTTGATGCGGTAATTCATGATTGGCTAGAGCCCCCCCCCCCCCCCCCCCCCC
>Ga0209611_10009762_pt1 | contig 14389 bp, 14 predicted proteins | sample S1TSphgellanicum_3_FD_187693 | JGI IMG/M metagenome (GOLD analysis project Ga0209611, IMG submission 187693) | Host-associated microbial communities from peat moss isolated from Minnesota, USA - S1T2_Fc - Sphagnum magellanicum MG (SPAdes) (version 2) | ecosystem: Host-associated > Plants > Peat... | reverse complement strand
TGGAATACGAACACAAACGTTTGTGAATGACGGAGTAGTTTTACCTGTCAGCCCCTATCTGATATCTTGCACCTGGGCTATCAGCCAGCAATTTAAATCGCTGGCTGATAGCTAAAGTCGTCTCAAGAGGACTGATCAAGGATTTCAGTCCATTTCAATGGACTTATTCTTATGTATTGAGTATCGTGTGATACTTGTTTTTCCGCAGTCAATTGTGGCTAATACCTGCGGCCTGCGTAGCGTAGGCGCAGCCCGCCGCAGGCATCGCCCTTTTGGGAAAACTTTTTGGTTTACTGCTTAAGCTATTAGCCCGGAACTTAAGTTCTGGGCGGGATATCGGGCTGATTCAGAATGGTGCAAGATGTCAGCTATGTCCTAATAAAAGGTAGCATAAAAGCAAGTATACTGAGATACTTACGCTTACTAAACCAATGGGCAGATAATAGAGTCAGTAACTCAGGTCTAAAGACTCTGAGTTTCCCGCATACCGGATCACACTATGAAAAAACGGCAAGTGTTTAAAGTTCTCTCAGAAAATAAAATAGGAATTAAAATACTGCTGTGGTGCTGTGTGCCTATGTTCCTTAACTCCCTTATTGTAGTATCGGTTTCAGCAACACCACAAATTGCTCAAGTAGATTCACGAATTAGCATCAACCACCCTACCCTCAAACTCGGTAGTCAGGGGGAACCTGTGTCAGAAATTCAGGCAGCTCTAAAACTTTTGGGTTTTTATACAGGAGCAGTGGACGGAGTTTATAACAATATCACAGCCAGTGCTGTTTCCAAGTTTAAGCAAGCAGTTGGCTTAAATCCAGATGGCGTTGTTGATGCAAGTACTTGGCAACAACTTCTTCCTAGTGACTCAGTGCAGGCTTCTTCTGTCTCTTCACCTAATTCAGTTAACAAATTTCCTGTCCCGTCTCAGACTTCAAGTACCACCAAGGTTGTCAATCCCGGTCCTGAGCCTAGACCTGCAACACGAACTCATACTGCTAATTCCAACAATCCCGAGCCAAGACCTGTAACACCAAATACAGCGGCCAATTCACAAAAAGCACCTGTAAAACAATCATCGCCTACTCATACTCAGCAAAACCCTACGATTCAGTACACCTCAGAAGGATTGCCGATTCTACGTGTAGGGATGCACGGTCCAGAGGTTACTAAATTACAACAACGACTGCAAAAGCTTGGTTTCTTTCAAGGTAGTATAGATGGGGATTTTGGTGCAGAAACTGTGAGCGCAGTTAAAGCTGCTCAACAGCGGTATGGACTGGAGGCTGACGGTGTAGCTGGTGGAGGAACCTGGCAAGTTCTCATGCGGCGGCACTAGTACCGCAAGGCGGAAGTCAAAAGTCAAAAGTCAAAAGTCAAAAGTCAAAAGTATTATATATTAAGGCTTTTGCCTGTTTGAAATGGCTGCTTTATTTAAGCCGAGGTGTACTACTACTAACATAGCGTGCGCTTTTGGACTTACAAAAGAAGGGAGCAGGGGGCTCTTAGCTTTCTAGCAGGGAATAAAGAACCAGAAAAAATGCGCGTTGTGGGAGTAGCGCCCACTTAAAAAAAAAGATGTGTTGCGCTTTGGCGCTCTTAAGGGAGAAACATTCGTGCCTATAAGTTCCAATCCCACGGATGGGTGTCGTGGGTTTCCCTGCTAGAAAGCTCCCTGCTCCCTGCTCCCTGGTCCCTCTGAACAGCTTTTACAAGCGGATACAAAAAAATACTTTGTCAAAAAGCTTATGATACACTTTTTGTTAACTTGGCTTAGCACTGCCGTGGCGTTGCTAATTACTGCTAAAATCGTTCCTGGCTTCTTTATCAAGAATTTTGCTACCGCCCTTGTCGCCGCCATTGTCATCGGGCTAGTTAATGCACTTGTGCGACCCATTTTAGGCTTTTTGACGTTTCCTATTACCTTAATCACCTTTGGATTGTTTACATTTGTCCTCAATGCTTTCACACTTTGGCTAGCAAGTACTCTTACTCCTAGTTATGGTTTTGAGATTAGGGACTTCGGATCTGCTTTGTTGGGTTCAATTGTGCTGTCAATTATTTCTAGTATAATTAGCTACTTACTCAGAAAGGTCGAGTAAGAGTAATTACTCCTGTGCCCCAGCCGCCTTCAAAATCCGTACAACACCAGAATACCCATTAAACTCTGCTAGCATCAAAGCTGTATAACCACCTTGATTTTTAAAATTCACATCTGCGCCAGCTTTCATCAATAATTGCACCACCTCACGATCACCCCGCGAAGCTGCCCACATCAACGCCGTCGCCCCCGCTGAGTCTAGCAGATTTACATCTGCCCCTTTAGCCACTAGCTGCTGGAGTACACCTATGTGTTTACGTTCCGCTGCTTTGATCAATGCGCTTTTACCATCATCGCCTTTAGTATTAGCATCAGCACCAAAGTCAAGTAACACCTTCACTGTCGCAGTATGGCCCTGTGTTGCTGCTAGCGTCAAAGGCACTTCACCCAAGTTTTTTTCATTTACATCCGCCCCACAATGTAGCAGTGTCTCAGCAATTTGGCTATGCCCCTGTAACGCAGCCACAAGTATTGGTGTATCACCTAACTTGTTCCTTTTGTGTACATTTGCACCCTGTCTAAGTAAGACTTCCACCACATCAGCGTGACCTTCTACAACGGCAAGGTGTAGGGCAGTTTCACCATCTTTGTCTTGGACATTGACATCAGCACCGTAACCAAGTATTGCTGATGCGATCGCACTGTCTCCCGCTGCTGCTGCTGCCAATAGTGCGGTTCCATCATCGCTATTTTGCGCCTTGACATCAGCCCCCGCCGCCAACAGTGCTTGCACAACTTCCAGATGTCCCAAGTCAACCGCTACCATTAATGCGGTTTCACCCTCTTCATCTTGGTTATTGACATCTGCACCACCTTGTAGTAAGGCTTGCACAACAGTAGTGTGTCCAAAACGTAATGCCAGCTTCAAAGCGGTATCATCATCTTTGTCTTTGGAATTGACTTTAGCACCAGATGCTAGTAAGACTTGTACGACATCGACATAACCTTTCATGGCTGCTGCCATTAACGCTGTGCTGCCATCTTCATTGATGGCATTGACATCTACTTTATTCTTTACTAAGAGCTTAACAATGTCAAGTTGATTAGCGTTAGCGGCTAACATCAAAGCCGTCAAGCCATAGCGTTTTCTTTTCAAGTTGATATTTGCTCCCGCTTCTAGAAGCTGGGACACAATTTCGGTGTAACCTAAACTGGCAGCAAACATTAACGCCGTGGTGCCATCGCGATCACCCGCGTCCACCCTCGCAGCTAAAGTTATTAGCGCTTGCACTCGCTTGATATTGCCACTTTTAGCCGCTAACAGCAGCAGGACATCGTTATTCTGAGTCATTTGTGATTTGTTAGTTGTTAGTTGTTAGGTGTTAGCTGTCAAAAAGAACAACTAATAATCAACAAATAACAAATAACATTACCATTAAGGTTATGCTAATTTTTATGAAGATTGAACCACAGGGGAGAATAGTATGAATCTGGAACTTTCGCCATCGGTTAAGTATTGGTTAAACTTTGTTCACCCGGTATTGATGTGGGCGCTCTTGCTACTCTCTATTTATGCTGCCTACTTAGGGCTGCAAATCCAGCGTACCAGAAATGCTCAGGGCGAAGAAAAGAAAGAACTGATTAAAGGTAGATACAACGTCAAACACCACCAAATCGGTTCTATAATCCTAGCTTTAATGGTGACAGGTGCTATTGCTGCTATGGCTGTTACCTACATCAATAATGGTAAGTTGTTTGTTAGCTCTCACCTACTAGCCGGACTTGGAATAACAAGTCTGATTGCCTTTTCTGCTTCTCTGTCTCCTTTTATGCAAAAAGGGGCAAATTGGGCACGTATGACTCATATTTTAGTGAATTTCGTTATTTTAGGACTTTTTGCTTGGCAGGCTTTCACCGGCGTGGGAATCGTGCAAAAAATTCTCACTCAGGCATAGTGAATGGGTAGTGGGGAGTGGGGAACTCGAGGCCCCCTCTGGGGATAAGGGGTAATGGGGAGTAGGGTGTAGGGTGTGGGGTGTGGTCAAGGGGCATTGGGCGATAGAAGACTGATAATGAAAAAGTCCCAATTCCCAATTCCCGATTCCCAATTCCCAATTCCCCACTCCCCACTCCCCATTACCAATAATGCTTCTTCTTGGAGTTGACAGGAAATTGTATACCCAAAGATTGATGAAAATCTTCTTGTACTTTGCGGGTTAAGCGGCGGGATACCTGGCAAACGATTTGGTTGAGTAAGCGATCGCCAGTAGATTGAATTAAAGATTTGGGTAGTCTGTGAATAAACTTGGGAAAGTGAATGTAAACTATCAAATCCAATTCCCACATCACGAGTGTCATCTCACCCAAGTCACTGGCAGTATCATTTGCCGGTTTTTTTAACAACTGTAGCGCTGAGCGATAGTCTACATCATAACCAGGAGATTGATAATCAGGAATGGGGATAGTCTGAATGCGGTACACCCCTTCATCTGGGGGTAAAAGTTCTAAACCAATTTTGGGCTCTACTTCATAACCAAAAGCACCAAAGCGACCAATGACTAAAGCATAGCCGTTTTCCCCCAAGACTTCTACCTTCATCGGTTCAGCACAACGCGAAAACCATGAAGCATGACTGTTGAGATACTCAGCAACAGTAGGAACAGGAGCACACAATTCCATAGAATCGTGATAACAACCGTGAAACCTAGTCTGTGTCCCTACAGTTGCTTCTAAGGATGCGTCCTCAAGGTCTGCTAGACTTGATGTCACAGACGAAACTGTTTCTGTTGTTTCAAACGATTGATACTCGGAATTTCTGGAAAGCATAATGCGTTCTTGTAGTGCTTAGCGGTTGCCTAATTCAATCATTCCCATATCGGATGCGACTTTTCGCACTAAAACACCAATTTTACCTAAACCTCAAGAATGTGTCATAAAGTTTATCTAATCTCTACAATAGAGAACGGAAAACAGAGATCTTAGTTTCCCAGGATAGATTTAGATGAAAGCATTTGTCGCAGGGGCTGCCGGTGAAACAGGTCGCCGAATCGTCCAAGAACTGGTGGCGCGGAATATTCCCGTTCGTGCCTTGGTGCGAGATATTGAGACAGCTAGGGGGGTGTTGCCTGCCGACGTTGAGTTGGTAGAGGGTGATGTGTTAAAATCAGAGAGTTTGACTGCTGCTTTGGGAGATAGCACAGTGCTACTGTGTGCTACTGGAGCAAAACCAAGCTTTGATCCTACTGGACCATATAAGGTAGATTACGAAGGGACTAAAAATTTGGTAGATGCTGCCAAAGCTAGAGGAATTGAGCATTTTGTCTTTGTTTCTTCTTTGTGTACCTCCCAGTTGTTTCATCCCCTAAACCTGTTCTGGTTGATTTTGGTGTGGAAAAAGCAAGCTGAGGAGTACATCCAGAGAAGTGGTCTTACCTATACGATTGTCCGACCAGGTGGCTTGAAGAATGAAGATAATCCCGACTCAATTGTGATGCAGAGTGCAGATACATTGTTTGAGGGTAGTATTCCCCGGCAAAAAGTCGCCCAGGTCTGTGTAGAGTCACTGTTTGAACCAGAAGCACGGAATAAAATTGTGGAGATTGTTGCCAAAGCAGAGGCACCTGCTAAAAGTTTTGGCGAGTTGTTTGCTAATGTCGGTTAATAGATGGGGAGTGGGGAACTCGGGGCCCCCTCTGGGGATAAGGGGTAATGGGGAGTAGGGAGTGGGGAATTAATTTATCAAGAAAGGCAGCTATGCTGAGGGCAGCTATGAGTCACGGAATTTATTCCTTCACGGAAGTGCCCGAACCATAAGAATGCGACCACTCGTGTGCAAGGGTTAAGACCCCGACTCAATCTTCGATTGAGTCGCCCTCGTACATTCTATCTTCTGAATCCCCAATTGAGGCGAAACATAAGTGCCTTCTGCCTCCAGCATAGCTGCCTTCTTCAACACTCCTAACTCTTAAATCCTCACTCTTAGTTTTCAAGGAGTCGGACTCTGAAAGGCTTTGAATTCAAAGGCGCTGAAAAACTTATCGGACCGCTAGCCGCGCTTCTCGGTTTAGTATGTTTGTTGCAGTGGTATATAACTGATGACTTGCGATCGCCCGATCCCGTCTTCAGCGTTAAACAGCCTCCTTTAGTCATGAAAGGGGGCGATCCTTACGTCCGTGCTTTAATGAGAACCATCTCAGCAAGTGAATCTAATAGCAACCGTCCTTATTCGCTTTTGTATGGTGGACAGCACTTCAGCAACCTTAGTCGTCATCCTGAGATTTGTGTCACAATTGTGAACGGTCCTAACAAAGGAAATTGTTCTACCGCTGCTGGTAGGTATCAAGTGGTAAATACGACCTGGTATCAACTTGCCCCCCGCTATCACCCAAGCCCAGCGCGGTTTATGTTTTGGGTAGCTTATAGTTTTGAACCAGAGTATCAAGACGCAGTTGTCTATCGGTGGCTAAATGATACCCATGTTTGGGGAACTGATCTTTCACAACTATTGCATCAGGGTAAGTTAAATGAAGTCTTACGGCGACTTTCTCCGACTTGGACGAGTTTAGGATATGGTATAGAGAATAACTCTGTAACTCGGTATTTGCCCCAGGTCTATCAGAAAATTTTGCAAGAAGAATTGAAGGCATCTGGAAAATCTGAAATCCTTACGCGATAAATAGGCTCAAGGTCATAAGCACCGCTCCCTTGTGCAGTATTCTACGAAAGGTAGGTTATGTCGTTCTCAATATTTTCCTTAAACAACAACAACAAAGATGTCCTGACAGCCTGAAAGCATCGTTGTTTAAGCATCTGTAGGCAAGGTCACAAACTTGTTTTACTCACATTATGACAGACACAAAGATTCAAGGGGGGTTTTACCGACGTGAAGCCGATTTTAAGTGGGCAGCCTACCCACAACGCGCATTTGGCAAAGGTTAAGATGATTCCTGATGCTGAAAGTAAAATAAATTTATCCTCGACTTAACCCCAAGCATGGTTATCCCAGAACTCGAACAACAACTCCTTCAGCTTTCTCCTAACGATAAGCTGTACATTATCCAACTACTGGCCCAAAGCCTGACGACACAGAATAACAACACCCACCCAGAACAAACCACCAAACTCTCAGAGTTTTTTCGTCAATCCCCCCTGGCTGAAGTAAGCTCAGAATTAGACCTAAGCCGAGATCTCAGCCAAGCCCGCGATAGCTTCACCCCGTGAGCGAAGAGACAGAGTTCGTTAACTCTGCCCTTGGGTGGATTTGGTTGACTCCGCAGGTTGAACTGACTCTGTCTTCTGATCCTTCGACTTTGCCTGAGCCGATCCTTGTACTTGGTTGAGATGAATATTATTGACCCGAACAATAAAGTTTTCTATTGCCTGTTTTGCCTTTTGTTGACTTTGGTTTTCATCGTCAACATCATAGTTACGATAATCTTCAGTCACTCCCAAGATAAACTTCTCTTGTTCAGCTTCTAATAATTCAACGGTAGTGTTAGCAGAAACAGAGTTTTCCTGAAAAGGAAAGGAGGTAACTATACTAGCAACTATGGAGGCGACAGCCGGAAAAATTACGGGAAGCTACTTGAACCATGAAATGCCTATATCCAATTTGTCTACCAGCTATTATGTAGTCGATTTGGTGTCAGATTCGATTATATAGCAGTCTTATCTAATTTGTGCAATTCTTTATCGAGTGAGCAATACCCACAAATATGATAATGGTAGGTATTGCCAGACTAAAAAATCATCTATTGTTCACGAATCATTTAGGATTGCTTATACCAATTTTATAACAGGAAAAGTGAATTACAGCTTCTGGGGTAAAGCCCACTGTAGCCGTTAAATGGGAGAGGGAAAATTTTTGGATTTATGGTGCAATTGAACCATTAACAGGACGGCATTTCCACTCAAGTTTATCCCAAGCTCAACGGTGAATGTTTTCAACAATTTTTAGACTGGCTATCGCAGCAATTAGGTGCAGACTATGGGATTTGACAAATTGACCAAGATAAAAGCCCATATGAGTGGCGCAATTAATTGGCCTGAAAATATTATTCCTCTGGTTCAACCGGCGCATTCCCCTGAACTTAATCCAATTGAAAGACTGTGGCAGTTTCTCAAAAAATCCCTAAAAAATGAGCTTTTCTCTTCTTTGCAAGATTTACGTGTTCGCATATAACAATTGTTCGAGCAATTAACATTTGACCAAGTAATATCTATCTCCTCTTATAACTTTATATTAGAAGCTCTTTTCTATGCAGCTTCATATTAAATTGGTATTAGGTTGTATTGCATAAAGTTTTTCGCGTTCAGGAGGCTTTGTTAATTATCAGATGTTGGTTGTGTTCCAAAAACTTTTGCCGGACAAAAAATGCTAGATAAGATCCTAGTACCGCAAGGCGGAATTCGTAATGACGCTCGTTCCGACGCTCGTTCCTCGCTAACGCTGCGCTATCGCTATCGCTACGTTAGCCTCTGGCGTCTCCCCGAGTGAGTAGACCGTAATTCCTATACCGCAACCGTTTCGTTGATTTGGAATGGGTGGTTGATTTACGTCCGGGTGTACTAGGATTAAGATTTAGTTGGGGGATGTTCTGCAATTTCGCAGTCATTTTAAAACCGAACGTTCGGTCAAAGAGTAACCCCTGACGGTTTTTTTGAAAAAGAGGGAGGTTTAAAAATTTTGGATTTGAGATTTCTAGGTTCTACGTGGGAATGCTGAATGATGTAATGCATTTCCCATCTGAAAGTTCAACTTCTCACAATTGCTGTTATGCCAGTACTAACAACAAACAAGACGACTGATCAATCTGTTCATCTTCCGGACGACAAACAACAGCACAGTAGTAGTGATAAAGTTATGGTGCAGTTGCGCTCTGTCACAAAAACCTATCCTAACGGCGCAAACGTTCTGTCGGATGTGAATCTAGAGGTAAAACAGGGAAAATTTCTATTTATCACAGGATCTAGTGGTTCTGGTAAATCTACGCTGTTGAAACTACTGTATGGCGAGGAACTACCAACAAAGGGAGAAGTGATTGTTGATCAGTACGATGTAGCGGCTTTGCGCGGCGATCGCTTGTCATTATTGCGACGGCGCATTGGGATAGTGTTTCAAGACTACAAATTGATCCCGCAGCGGACGGTGGCAGAAAATGTGAGTGTTGTCCTGCAAGCTCAAGGCTATACCCGTAAGGAAATTCAACGGCGCTTAGAACCGACGTTGAAGCTGGTAGGTTTACTTAAACTCGCTCACTGCTTTCCCAATCAACTTTCTGGAGGAGAGCAACAACGGGTGAGTATTGCGCGAGCAATTGTGGGAACGCCACCACTGCTTTTAGCTGATGAACCAACCGGAAACCTCGATCCCGATAACTCTTGGCAAGTCATGCAGATTTTTCAGAAATTAAACTCCTTTGGGGTAACAGTAATTGTTACCACCCACGATGAACAGTTGATGCGGCGGTGCGATTATCCAGTCGTGCAAGTACGGGATAGGCGATTGCATAACATTAGCAGAACCTAAAATTGTCAATGATGAATTGACCATCAAAAGCCCAAAAAGTAACGCGATGGATGTCACTTGCCGATATAGATAATAAAGTATTGGGGGGTAGGGCAGAGTCAGAATTTGCAAGATTAGATTCTGGTAGTACAGTTTGTGTCAGTAATTGGCGATCGCTGTTGTATGCCGAAAGTACTAGCCGCTGCGAACTTGTGACCAAGGTACTAACAAAGTTTACGGGACGCACAAATGTAGCCTCTAAAAATCCGCTTTTGGGTGCTGCCATTAACGCTACTAGACCCGAGTGGGTGGGAAACGCTGGGTTTGAGGGCTGTATTGCTATACAATTGTTAAAAATGACACCCTGCAGCTCATACTGGCAATTTACAACTTCAAAACATTTCAAATCTTCCAAGTTTAAAAAAATACAGGTAGGTACAGCAGCTTTTTCAGAGTCAAGGACTTTGTCCATTTGACTCTGGGAAGCTGAGCTTAAAATTTGATTTTGGAGATCAAATTCGTCAAGCGTAAATGACTGAAGAGCAGCCTGCTTAAGCATCACACCCCGCATGAGCATTGCCTAGAGAATAATGAAATGACTTATTACATAAAACGCTACTATATTTGTCAGACTGCATCTGATTCTTGGCTGAAAGCCGATTCCTCAGTAAGCAGCATCTAAAATTTACTAGCTAATTTTACTGAGCGTCTCGAGTGTTATTGACGCTCAGAAGTGTTAGTGATGTTTTAGTCAAGGTAACATAAAAAGTATGGGAGAGTGTTTCCCATAAGTCATAGGTGCTACCCGTACAATCCTTGTAAAGGATAGCATTCTCGTTCTCTAATATCCTTTGAAGCGGAAAAAATCACCAAATCTTTACAAGGAATTACGAGAATTTACCTGTACTTAATTAGAAACAGAAATTCAGCAATGCCCGCGTCTAATCTGTCTATGGCGGTTAGCGAGGAGATGAAGAGAATGTCAGACTGGGGGATGGGGCATAGCGCATGCCCAAGGACTAACAACCAACAACCAACAACCAAAAAATACCATGTTTCAGCCATTGGGCTTTGAGCAACGCTCCGTAATTACCTCGTTAGGTAGAATGGTCTACTATACGAATGCTGGCGCACCTTGGCAAGATGATACGACTACCAGCACAGAGAAGGAAACTCTGGTGTTCCTGCACGGCTTTGGTGGTGGGTCGTCTGCTTATGAATGGTCGAAAGTATATCCAGCATTTGCCACCGAATATCAAATTATTGCACCAGACTTGATTGGTTGGGGGAGATCGGAGCATCCCTCACGGGATTACAGGATTGATGATTATTTAACGACAATTCGGGAGTTTTTGCAACAGACTGGCAGCAGTCCAGTCAGGGTAATTGCTTCTTCCCTGACAGCAGCATTTACAATTCGAGTTGCGATCGCCCACCCCGAATTATTCAAGTCTCTGATTCTCACCACACCCGCAGGACTTTCCGACTTTGGCGAAGATTACTCCAAGAGCTTTTTTGCCCAAGTCGTAAAAGTTCCCATTATTGACCGATTGCTTTACACTACTGGAATTGCCACCAGTGGCGGTATTCGTAGCTTTCTGGAACAACGGCAATTTGCACAAGCCTCAAGAGTGTACGAGGAAATTGTCGAGGCTTACCTAGAATCGGCGCAGCAACCAAATGCTGAATACGCAGCGCTGTCTTTTGTACGAGGCGACCTATGTTTTGATTTATCCCTTTATATTCAACAGCTAGTCACACCCACTGCTATTATCTGGGGGCAAAAATCCGAATTTACTGGTCCAGAAATTGGTCGTCGTCTTGCCCAGCTGAATCCGCAAGCGATCAGGGTGCTTCAACAGCTAGAGGATACAGGATTAACACCGCAGTTGGAACTACCAGCAGTGACAATTGGTTTAATCCGGCGGTTTTTGGCGTTGCTGGATGAGTCGCCCGTAGCAGCAAGTTATTAAACTTTCCATCCTTCTGCCCTCTACCTTTCTTCGGTTAACTATAGCGGTTTTCATCTGGATGAAGTACACCCACAGCTTAGGGGCACTTCGACTGGGAAGCCTCTACTTACAGCAATTTTCAGGTAAATAGACCACATTATAGGGGCGCAAGGCATTGCGCCCCTACCACCGATTGTGGTTCATAAAGATGAAAATGGCTGTAACGGGCATTGAGCCAGGATACGTGTAAAAACCTGCAAGATGACCTCACTCATGCTTGGTTTTGCGTTGTAAATAAGGACTTTTTTGACTATACTGTAGCAATTTTTCAATCCCTTACAGAATAAGGGTTTTCAGACCATCTTGCCGGAAATTACTCGTATCTCGGCTCAATACCAAAAAGAGCAAAAATCTAGATCCTTGTAGATTAAGGATCGTAGCCTGTTCTAGATGTATAAATAACATATTCTTCTTTATAGCTCTGGAACACCCTAAAACGCTTACTATACAAGGATCGCTAAAATCGACTTTTTAAGGATTCCCGCGCAATATTCCTAAAACTATTCCTAAAAATTGACTCCCAAAACACTATTCTTCTCATAATTCCCTCATATTTTACTTCGCAGCCTAACCAATTAAAATAAATCACCTAAAAATAGTCACAACAAATGTTTGAACGGAACTTGTTAAAAAAATAACTTATAACAAGCTGTCGTCCTGTTGGTAATGAACTATTTTACACTTACCTGATCTAGCAAGAGTGATATCAGGCGCTCGCTAAGGCTAGAAGTGCTTGCATTATTTATCCTGGGAATGCTAACCAGTCGTCAACCATAAGCTTAGTTTTCTCAAAACAGTAAACACCCACCGGATCAACATCACCAGATTGTGTTACGTATTCTAAAAAGTACCAGCTACCTGCTGACTTAATTCATTCTGAATTCGCGTATACAGAACCTACGCTAAAAATGTAGATTTATAATCCTTAATGCAGGACTCTAAAAGGTACAAATTGAGTTTGCCGTCGCTAAATGCGATTCTTCGAAGCGCGATCGCTTTAAATATCGTTTCCTGTTGTTTCCTGTTATCCAGTAGGGCTGGCTTACTCCTTTGCAGGTTCGCTCTCGTTTAATGTTCACTTGCTAGGCTTACATTGCGCGGCTGCTCGTAAAGTTGTTTGAATTGCTGTCTACCTAACCGTTGGTGTTTCACCCGTTACTGTCACTAGCTAGAGATTTTATAGTTTCATCTTCTCCATTATCAAACCCGCAACAGTCTAATAAATTTGAAGAGAACCAGGCATTACGCCCACTTAAGGTTGTCTCTCTCCCGGTTAATAGCCCAATTCTAGTTTTTACTTTTGGTTGTTCTTATCCAAAAGCTGTAAGCTTGAGTTGTCTCTCTTAAAAGTTCCAGTCAGTATGCGCTCAAGGGTCAAACAAAGCCTTGTTTCTCAGCTTTTGTTTCAGTCTAGGGGTAGTACTCCACGTTTAGAGCGTCTTCAGTACTAGTTTGTTTCATCTAGTTCGTTTTCTGTCCACCGCTTACGTAGTGATTACGCCTGCGACTTTACTCGCTCCCACTTAATCTAGTTGAAATCTTTTTGCTAGAAATCTTTCTTTTGACTAAGCCCCACCAACCATCTACTATATTTGTTGAGAATATTTTAAACAATTGGCTGTTTGTGGATGTGCATTGGAGCTTATCTCATCTCCTGTTACCAAGCCAACCTACATCTCAAGGCTCGAAACCCAGTAACTGCGCCTGATCGAAAACGTCTTTAACTGTTTTTTACTTTTCCTTAAAATGTTCTTCTAAGCTTAACTAGTAAATTGTAACACAAGTTTCTGAATATTCAAGTTTTTTTGATCAAAGTTTTTTGGGTTTATAAGGAGTTAATTCGTCAGAAGTACGTTCGCGCAGCGTCTCCGACAGGAGAAGGAGAAGGCAGCTATGCTGCTATGTATCCCTATAAATAAATTCAAGGGATGAGCGCAAGGACGTAGTATTTAAGAGCGCCCTTCTCCTGTCGGAGACGCTGCGCGAACGGGTGATGCTCGAGTACTCGCTACCGCTGCGCTATCGCTACCGCTTCGCTAACACCAGTCGCCGTGAGAGCGGGCTGACCCTCCTGCAGCGCTGGTTCACTACGCCAGAGCGAAATACATATTTTCAAAGTTTTTCATAAATGAATTTAGAGAGAAGTTGGAGCGGAGGCTTCCTCCGATCCAAACTTCGGAGGGCTTCAAAAGAAAGTGGCCGAAGAGCAGACCATTAAATTTCTTAGATAGCAGCATAGCAGAGGTGACCGCCCTGCGGGAAGTCACTCATTCAAAAGTCACTCATTCACTCATAACATGCATGGTACAAGCCCCTGAATTCATTTATGGAGAAAGAAAAAAATGTATTTCGCTCTGGCGTAGCGCACTCGACAGGGCGCGTCCTTATTACAAGCCCCCGCCCCCTTCTCCCAAGGGGAGACGCTGCGCGAACGGGGAAAGTCACTCATTAAAAAGTCAAAATTCACTCATTAATTAAATAATTCTTACTTTTGACTTCTGAATGAGTGAATGAGTGAATTGGAGCGAAGCGACTGATGGGGTTCTAAATGTTTGACTTTTGAATGAGTAACTTTTGACTTGAAGCGAAGCGACTGACATTCGGGGGGTACTTGCTCCCGCCTCGGTGTACGGGAAAAGTCGCCGTCTGGGTGTGCAAGGAATGGGCGGAATTGGCAAAACAGTCTTAGCTACAGCACTGGCGCAGGATGAAGAAGTCAGAAAGGCTTTCCCTGATGGGGTGTTTTGGGTAACATTTGGACAAACACCCCAGATTTTAACTTGGCAATCCTATCTTGCCCAGGCGTTGGGCGACACAAGAGCGGCTTTTACC